>Ga0209415_10005652_pt1 | contig 22418 bp, 18 predicted proteins | sample PeaSoiSIISIP2007_FD_187696 | JGI IMG/M metagenome (GOLD analysis project Ga0209415, IMG submission 187696) | Peat soil microbial communities from Weissenstadt, Germany - SII-SIP-2007 (SPAdes) (version 2) | ecosystem: Environmental > Terrestrial > Soil > Wetlands > Peat | place: Germany... | reverse complement strand
CGCATGGGCGAGTACACCGACGCGATCGAGCGCATCAACATCGAGCTGTCGATCGCCAACAAGCTGCAGATGCTCGACGCGCTGGAGCAGTACCTGAACTCGGACCCGGAGCTCGGGCGCAGCGAGGACCCGGATTCGCAGGCCCTGGCGCGCGAGGAGCTGCTCGGCGACCGGCTGGCGCGCGCGCTCGAGCTGATCCGCGCGGCGCGCGCGCGCTGGCTCGAGCTGCGCGACCAGGGCGACTGGCACGAACTGCAGGAGGGCAAGCAGCGCGTGTCCTGGAAGAGCGAGGTGCGGGCGCCGCTGGCGCGCCTGTTCGGCGGCGCGATGTTCGTCCGCTTGCTCGAGGAGTGCGACGCGATCCATGCGCGGGTACTCAAGGGGCGGGTGTTCGTCGCCCTGCACATGCATGCCGGCGATGGCAACGTGCACACCAATATCCCGGTCAACTCCGACGACTACGAGATGCTGCAGACCGCCGCGCGCGCGGTGGCGCGCATCATGGCCGTGGCGCGGGATCTGGGTGGCGTCATCTCCGGCGAACACGGGATCGGCATCACCAAGCTCGAGTTCCTGCGCGACGAGGAACTGCAGCCGTTCCGCGACTTCAAGCAGCGCGTCGATCCGCTGGGGCACTTTAATCGCGGCAAGCTGGCGCCGGGCGCGGACCTGGCGCGCGCCTATACGCCCAGCTTCAACCTGCTCGGGCACGAATCGCTGATCCTGCAGCATAGCGACCTCAAGAGCGTCTCGGACGCCGTCAAGAACTGCCTGCGTTGCGGCAAGTGCAAGCCGGTATGCGCCACCCACGTGCCGCGCGCCAACCTGCCGTACTCGCCGCGCAACAAGATCCTGGCCACCTCCCTGCTGGTAGAGGCATTTCTCTATGAGGAGCAGACCCGGCGCGGGGTATCGCGGCGCCACTGGGACGAATTCGGCGACATCGGCGATCACTGCACACTGTGCCACAAGTGCGCGACGCCTTGCCCCGTCGACATCGATTTCGGCGACGTCTCCATGGTGATGCGCGACCTGGTGCGCCGTGCGGGGCAGGCCCGCTTCCGTCCGGGGGCGAAAGCCTCAATGTTCTTTCTCAGTACCACGCGACCGCGGACGATCAAGCTGCTGCGCGCCACCTTCATCCGCGGCGGCTACGCGCTGCAGCGCATGGCGCATCGCCTGCTGGCGCTGCCGGCCGGCCGCCAGTCGCGCCGCCCCCCGGCAAGCACCGGCCCCAGCGCCATGGCAACGCAGGTCATCCACTTCGTCAACAAGCGGCTGCCGGGCGGTCTGCCCAGCCGAACCGCGCGCAGCCTGCTGGGCATCGAGGACATGCGCATGGTTCCCATCCTGCGCGACCCGCGGCGCACGCGGGCCGACGCCGAGGCCGTGTTCTATTTCCCCGGCTGCGGCTCGGAGCGCTTGTTTTCCCAGGTCGGCCTGGCCACCCAGGCCATGCTCTGGCATTGCGATGTGCAAACGGTCCTGCCCCCGGGTTATCTGTGCTGCGGCTACCCGCAGCGGGGCAGTGGCCAATTCGACCGGGCGCAGAAGATCATCACGGAGAACCGCGTACTGTTGCATCGCGTGGCCAACACGCTCAATTACCTGGACATCAAGACGGTCGTCGTGAGCTGCGGTACCTGTTACGACCAGCTCCAGGACTACGATTTCGAGGCAATCTTCCCGGGCTGCCGGATCGTTGACATCCACGAGTTCCTGCTCGGCAAGGGCCTGCACCTCGAAGGGGTGGAGGGTGCGCGCTACGTCTATCACGATCCCTGCCACAGTCCGATGCGCCAGCAAGACCCGCTCAAGACGGTCAACGCGCTGCTGCGCACGCGCGACGGCACCCGCATCGCCCGCAGCGACCGCTGCTGCGGCGAGGCCGGCACGCTGGCCGCCGCCCGTCCCGACATCGCCACCCAGCTGCGCTTTCGCAAGCAGGAGGAACTGGGCAAGGACCTGGCCCGCCTGCGGGCCGACGGCTATGCCGGCGCGTGCAAGGTGCTGACCTCCTGCCCCGCCTGCCTGCAGGGACTGGAGCGCTATCGTGACGACGTTGCGCTCGAAGCGCAGTACCTCGTCGTCGAACTGGCGCAGCGCATCCTGGGGCAGAACTGGCTTGCGGATTTCGTGGCCCGCGCCAACGCGGGCGGCATCGAGCGCGTGCTGCTATGAGCGAGCGCGGTTCCCCTGCGGCATGCGAGCTTTGCCGCGACGATGGCGGCCGCGTCCTGTGGCGTGAGCCGGCGCTGCGCGTGGTGCTGGTCGACGACCGCGATTACCCGGGGTTCCTGCGCGTGGTCTGGAACGCGCACGTGCGGGAGATGAGCGACCTGGAGGCCGGCGACCGCGGGCGATTCATGGCGGCCGTGTTTGCGGCCGAGGCGGCGCTGCGCCAGGTGCTGGCGCCCGACAAGGTCAATCTGGCCAGTCTGGGCAACCTCACGCCACATTTGCACTGGCACGTGATTCCGCGCTACGCGGGCGACGCCCATTTCCCGCAGCCGATATGGGGCCCGCGCCAGCGCGATCCCGACCCCGCGGCCCTGGCGCAGCGGACCGCGCGCCTGGCCCAACTCGGGCCGGCGATCGAAGCGTTGCTGCGCGGGGCGCCGGTGCCGTTTGCCGGGCAAGGCCGTTGAGCCGTCGATACGGGGAGCTTCCATGGAACGCATGCGCATCGCCGTGGTCTCGGACATCCACGGCAACCTGGCGGCGCTTGAGGCCGTCGTAGCCGACTTCACCCGCCGCGGGGTCGACGCGGTCGTGAACCTGGGCGACAGCCTGTCGGGTCCGCTGCTGCCCAGGGAAACCGCCGAGTACCTGATGGAGCAGGACTGGACGCAGCTGGCCGGCAACCACGAGCGCCAGATCCTGGACCGATCGGTTCCGCGCGGCGCGTCCGACGAATACGCGCGCTCCCAGCTTTCGGCGCGGGAACTCGAGTGGATCGCGGCCTTGGGACCGCGCGCCGACTATGCCGACGATGTCCTGCTCTGTCACGGTACGCCCGATAGCGATCTGGTGTACCTGCTCGAGACCGTGGAGCCGGCCCGGGTGCGCGTCGCTACGGCGCAGGAGATCGAAGCGCGTCTGGGCGCCGCGACGGCGGCGCTGGTGGTTTGCGGACACAGTCACGTCTCGCGCAGCGTGCGTTCGGCGCGCGGGCAGCTGCTCGTCAACCCGGGCAGCGTCGGGCTGCCGGGGTACTTCGCCAGCGAACCCCATGCGCACGTCATCGAGAACGCTTCGCCGGATGCTCGCTACGCCATTGTCGAGCGCCAGGCCGGAGGCTGGACGTCCTCGCTGATGGCCGTGCCGTACGATTTCCGTTCGATGGCCGAGCTCGCGCACCGGCGCGGGCGCGCCGAATGGCGCCGGGCCCTGCTTACCGGCTACGTGTCGATCTGAGGTCCGCGCCCGCTCATCGGGCGCTCGAGACCTCGGCGCAGTGCTCGAGCTGCTGCTTGGGGAAGTCCTTGAGGATCTCCTGGATCTTCGCCTCGGCGGCGGCGTCGATGCCGCTCACGCGCAGCCGCGTCGCGTGATTGACGGTGCTTGCCGAGGTCTTGTCCGCCAGCCCGAGGCTGGCCAGGCGCGCGCGCGCCTTCTTGGCAGCGCCCTCGGAAGGGAAATTGCCGATCTCCACGCAGCTGAGCGAAGGCAGATCCGCCACCAGGGGGACATCGGCCTTGGGCGCCGCTGGGGCGGCCGCCGCCGCGGAGGCCGTCGCGGAGGCCGCGGCCGCCGAGCGCTCGGCCTGGCCGCGCAGACGGGCGAAGTCGGCGTCGCTCAGGACGCGAAAGCGACCGGGTTCGATCTGCAGCTGCATCCGTCCGGGCTCGCGCACCGAGTCCACCGGCTCCCCCAGCAGCAGCCAGGCGCCAAGAAAGACGTTGGCGGCCAGCAGGAGGGAGAAGAACGTCTTCATGGGATCGGCTTCGAGATCGCTTCGGCCGCCCGGGCTCGCGCCCGGTGCCACAAGCCCAGCAGCACGAGATCGGGTTCGAGCGCCATTGTGCCCAATCGGCGCTGCGACTGCAGCAGCGCCATCAGCCGCGCGCCGTTGCCGCCCGAGAACACGAGCTGCACGGCCCCGCCGGCACGCTCGCCGATGCGCCGCACGCGACGGTCGATCAGGCCGAGCTGGGCGTCGAGAATGCCCGTGCGTATGGCATCCTCCGTGTTGTCCGGGTGCTCGACGTAGTCGCCCGCGGCCAACGGCAGGCGGGCCGTGCCCTGCGCCAGGCTGGCGCGCATCAGCTCGAGTCCCGGGGCGATGACGCCGCCGAGGAAATCTCCATCCTCGCCCAGGCCGTCGATGGTGGTGGCGGTGCCGGCGTTGATCACGGCCAAGGCGCCACGCGCAAAGCGTGCCCGCGCGCCGATGAGCGCGTGCCAGCGGTCCGCACCCAACTGCAGCGGATCGCGGTAGCCGTTGCGCAGCACGATGGCGTCGTGGTCGAAGCGGGCCGCGGCACCCAGCCACTCGACGCCCTGCCAACCGGCTGCGCGCACCGCCTCCTCTATGGCCGCTACCTTGTCGGCTGCCGCGACAGCGCAACCCCAGCTTGCCGCCGATACGGGCGCTGCCGGGTGCCGCGCGGCCTGGGCGAGCGCCTGGCTCAGCTCGGCCGCGACTCGGGCCTGCAGCCCCGGGATGTCGAGCGCCTGCGAGCCCCGCAGAGGCTGCCCGGCCGGATCCTGGCCGGACGCCGCCGCGGCGCCGGACGGCCACGGCCCGGCCGCCGGCAGCAGCGCCCACTTCAGTACCGTGTTGCCGACGTCGAGCAACAACCAGCTCATGGCGGCGGCCGGTGGTCGTCTTCCTTGCCCGGGCCGGCCGCGCGCAGGCTCACTTCGCCGCTGATCAAGGCATGCAGCCCGTCATCGCACTCGAGCAGCAGGCGCCCCTGCTCGTCGACCCCGCGCACGGTTCCGCGCCGCGGGGCCGGGTCCAGTCCCTGCACGGTCACGGCCTGGCCCATGAAGGCGAGCCGGGCGTTGTAGCGCGGCCCCAGCGCCGCAAAGCCGCTCACATCGAAGCGCCGCGCCGCATCGATCATCGCCGAGGCCAAGCGTGCCAGCCAAGCTTCCCGTGCGCCGCGCACCGCCTCTTTGCCGAAGTGCTCGGCCAGCTCGGCTACGGGTTGCCCGATGGCCAGGCGCTGCGCGGGTTCGACGACCAGGTTCAGGCCCATGCCGATCACCAGGGTCCGGGCGCCGCGCGGATCCTCGGCCATCTGCGTCAGGATGCCGGCCAGCTTGCGGCCGCCGAGCAACACGTCGTTGGGCCACTTGAGCTGCACGTCGACGCCGTGGGCGGACAGGCACTCGGCCACCGCGAGGCCGCAGGCCAGGGTCACGGCGGCGCCGGCCGCTGGATCGCGCCGCCAGGGCAGGGCCAGCGAAAACAGCAAGGACCCCGTGTCCGAGCCGTGCCAGGGACGGTTGCGCCGACCGCGCCCCGCCGTTTGCCGCGTCGCGGCGCGCAGGATCGCGCGCGCCGGGGCGCTAAGGTGCGCCCGGGCAAAGAGGTCGGCATTGGTCGAGGTGGTCGAGGCGATCAGCTCCAGGTCGACGTCGGGACGCTGCAGGTGCCGCGCGAGGAGATCCCTCGACAGCACCGTCGCCGCTTCGCCGACCGCTGCGCCGGTCGGATCGAGGCCGGCCGCCGGATCCGGCGCGACCCTGGGGGCGGTGGTGTCACGGGTGCTCAAGTGTGCAACTCGGCGGCCAAGCAAGCCCTGTGTTTGCGCGAGAACCCGGCGTTCCGCGCTTGCGGCCCAGATGTGCCGGTTCCGGCTGCCCGGAATTTAGCATCGAAAAAAAATACCTTCACCCGCTTTGGCGCATGAACGTGTCGTATTCGAGGTCGGCGAACACCTGGTCGAGCCGCAGGAGCCCGACGACGGCCGCGACCAGTGCGGCCAAGGCGAAGCCATAGCCGTAGAACGGGGGGCCCAACGCCAGACTCAAGGCCGTCAGGGCGACGTTGAGCACCAGGAACACGATGCACACCGCCAGGGCCGCGCGGCGCCGGTCCAAGTAGAAGAACAGGTTCAACACCCCGAGCACCACCACCTGCAGGCTCGCCGCGACGACCATCACGTACAGCGGCGCGAGGTAATACGGGGAGAAGTTGAGCCAGCGCAGGATCATGTCGCCGACGCAAAAGACGAGCAGGCACGCGATCGCCTGGATCTTGATGATCTCGAGGATGCCGTTGCGCGCGGCCACGACCATCGAATCGCGCAGGTGCACGATCTCGGGCAGCGAGCCGCCTTCGCGCACCGCGTCGTAGAAGGCCTCGTAGCATTCGGCGAAGTCCGTCTCGATGCGCACCAGGAAGACGGCCATGCCCGGAATGATCGCAAGGTAGGCCAGGAAGATCGGCAAGTCGTAGATCATCGATGCCCGCAGCGGACCGATGACCGCCTCGCTGGTCGGGGGCCAGTACCAGAACATGAGCTTGTCGGCCCACACGGCAAGGTTGTAGACCAGGCCGGCCCACATCAGGCTGCGGAAGTGGTAGGTGCGGTCGAAGAACTCGAACGACACGAACCGCTCGGCCGGAAACTCACGCAGCATGAGGGCGATGGCGCCGGCCAGGAGCAAGGCCTGGCCCGTGACAAACCCCGCCATCAGTCCCTCGAGGCCAAAGCCGCGCAGCGCGAACGCGGCTGCCACCGACACGCCGTAGCCGCCCGCATACAGGCCGACGATCGTGCGATAGCGCTTCATGCCGGACAGAAAGATCGTCGCGATCCAGATGTTGGAGAGCAGGACCAGCCCGGCGACGGACGTCAGGCGAAAGGTCGCCGACTCGCGTTCGAAGAGCAGGATGGCCAGCACCAGACCGACGCTGCCCGATAGCCACGTGACGAGCAGCATCACGGCATGGAAGTTGCGCAGCACCCATTCGCGCCGGTGCTCGAAGAGTCGGTCGGCGCAAAACCGCGTGAAGGAGAGCTGCAGGGGGCCCGTGAGGATCAGGCTGGCGACGATCAGGTAGGTGACCGTCACCTGGAACTGCGTCACGGTCGGCCCGGGCCCCTGCGCGGTCGCGGAGAGCAATCCAACCGCCAGCACCCCGAGGATCGACAGCACCCAGGGCCCCGAGCCGATGATGCCCGCATAGGCATAGGCCGACAGCAGGCTGCTCAGCGTGTCGCGCTGCAGGATGCGGCGAAGTTCGAACCCGATGCCGGCCATGATCGATGCGCTAGGAGGAGGCCGCGCCGGCGGGCGCCGCCATGCCGGCCGCGACCGGTGGCGGGTTCTGCAGCAGCGAGTCGTAGAGCTGCGCGTAGCGTGCGAACATGCGCTCGCGCGTGTAGTCGCGCTCGACCCGCGCGCAGGCCGCGGCCTGCGCGGCGCGCCAGCGTGCGGGCGACTCGAGCAGGTCGACGATCGCCTCGCCCAGGGCCTGGGGATCGGCGATGCGCACGATGGCGCCCGCGGCGCCCAGCGCCTGGTCGTCCTCACCCAGGCCGTACACCAGCTGGCGGCAAGAGCCCACATCGGTGCAAACGCACGGAACGCCGCCGGCAAAACCCTCGAGAATGGACAGCGGCAGCGCCTCGCTGATCGAGCTCAGCACCACGAGGCCGATGCGCGGCAGCAGCGCCTCGATCTCCTGGTGGCCCAGAAACCGGACGTGGTCCTCCAGCCCGAGACTGGCAACCGTCATGCGGCACTTGTCGAAATACTCGGGATCTTCCTCTGTCGGCCCGGCAATCCAGCCCTGCGCCTGCGGCAGGCGCGCGATCACGCTGCGGATCGAGTGCAGGAAGGTGCGCACGTCCTTGATCGGCACGACCCGCCCGATCAGGCAAGCAACCGGCGGGGGACGGTCGGCGGCATCGTGCTGGCGGGTGGTGCGCGCCGGGGCGAAGCGGGCCACGTCGATGCCGTTGGCGATGCAGACGGTGCGCTCGGCCGACGCGCCGTCGGCGATCTGCCGCTGGCGGTTGGCCTCGTAGAGCGAGACGATGTGTGTCGCCGAAGCGTAGCAACTGCGGCCCAGCGCTTCGAAGAACCGGATCCAGAGTTCCCGAAAATATGCCAGCTGCGCGGAGGTCTTTTCCAGGACGCCGCGGTTGTCGCGGATCCAGCTCGCCTGGAACAGGTCGATCTTGCGCTCCTTGGTGTAGATGCCGTGTTCGGACAGCAGCAAGGGGCGGCCCTGGGCGTGATGCAGGAGCACGCCCAGGAAGCCGGCGTACCCGGTGCTCACGGTGTGCAGCATGCGCGCGCGCGGGGCGCTGCGCGCGATGCGCGCCAGGGCCCACAGCGGGGCGTGCATGATGCGCACGCTCCAGAAATAGTCGATGAAGGAAGGGTCGGAACAGCGCTCGGTGTAGCTCTCGGTGACCATGCGCCAAGCCTCGCGGCTGTGCAGGAAGCTGCGCTCCGAGAGCGGCCCGTCGGCGCCGAGCAGGGGCGTGAGCTCGCCCAGCAGCGACTCGAGCGCGTCCGTGCCGCGAACTTCCCGGCGAAACCCCTCGTGCAGTTCCCGCACGCGCGCGTAGGCCGCCGCATCGCCGTCGAGGGCATCAGGCCGGTCACCGCCGGCCTCGAGGTTCTCGTGCAGGAAGTGGCATTCGAGGTGCAGCAGATTCGGCGGCAGGGCAAAGCGCGGCTCGCCGTAGTCGCTTCGCCGGCTGCCTAGGAACACCGCCCCGAAGCGCGTCTGGGGAAACCCGCGGATCAGGTCGTTCACCCAGTTCGAGACGCCGCCGCTGACGTAGGGAAACGTGCCCTCCAGGAGCAAGAGCACATCGACCTGCGGCGCCGTGCGCAGGAAGATCCCCGTATCTCTCACGCCGCGCCTTTCATGCCACGGGCGCTCCCGGCAAGGTGCGGCCCCAGTACCGTCGCAGGGGATCGAGTACGCCGCCGGCCGGCGCCATCTGGCGCAGGACGTCGCGCACCTTGTCGAAGCGCCGGTGCAGGAAGTGCAGTTCGGCCAGGTAGGGAAGCACGGCGCTATCGGCCACCCCGCCGGCGAGCGCGTTGCGCAGCGCCTCCTCGGCCTCGTCGAGAAGTTCCTGGCGGATCTTGATGCGCGCCAGCAGCAGCCACAGGGGTCCGTCGGAATGATCGTGGGCAAGCGCCCGTTCGGCGTGAACCCGCGCCTGCTCCAGCGCGTACGCGGCCATGTCGCCCTGCACCAGGTCCTGGTAGATCAGTTCCCAATAAAGTTCGGCCACGCGTCGCGCCGCGACGCGCACCTCGGCCTCGCTGCGCGCCTGGGCGAGCAGCTCGCGCTGGCGCAACAGCTGGCCCGAGACGAGTTGCTCGCGCTTCTCCATCATGCCGTAGGCCAGCAGGCGCATGTCCTCGACCGGATCGGCGAGCAATTCGCGCAGCAGCGCCCCCGTGACCCGGGTCGGCGCGTCGCCCACGGTGAGCAGCGCCTGCATGCGCCGCGCAACCGGCGTGGCGCGGTCGCGCAGGCGCGCACGCGCATCGCCCCCGCGCAGGCCACCTTCGCCCGCCTGGCCGCGATCGCGCGGCAGCTGGTAGGTCGGCTTTGGAGTCCGGCCGAAGACGTACTGGTGAAACAGCGAGGGAAAGTACAAGTTGAGCAGCGCCCCGAGGCCAACGACGACCGGACCGATGACCGGAAGGAAGAACACGAACCCAAAGATTGCCGCCAGCAGCCAACCGGTCGGTATGCGGTAGCGCGGCGGAAAGACCAGGGTCGCGCCGACCGCGAGCAGCACGCTGGCGAGCGCATGAGGGACGAGAAACAGCAGCAGCAGGCGCGTGCTGCTGGGCTGCGTGCCCAGCACGGCCAGCAGCCAAGCATGCAGGGCGGGGGAGTCAGGCACGCAGGCGCTCCAGGAACGCCGCCAGTTGATCCTGCGGCGCACCGGCGTCGATCAGGGCTTGGTGCACGGCGATCCCGGCATGGGCAAAGTCCGAGCCGTACTGGTCGCGGATGACCCCGGCCAGACGCTCGAGGTATCCGGCGACGCCGGCTGCGCCCGTCAGCGGCAGGAGTATGAGCAGGGTCGCCGACGGAAGAGCCTCGACGGTCCATGCCACGTCGACGCTGCGGAACAGTCGCGTGATGCGCGCAATCCATTCCGCCGGCGGCGTCGGCCCGCGCTGAAAGACGAACGCCATCATCGAGGACTCGACGCCGGAGACGGCAAAGACGCGGCGCAGGCGCACCAGCTCCAGCGCAAACTCGCTCGGGCAATCGGGGTGCCGCGCCAGCAGGGTGCCGGTGACCGCGGCCTTGTCCACCTCGTCGGCGTAGTAGGCCAGCAGCACGGTCATGAACTGGAGCGTCTCGTTGGTCAGGGCGGCGAAGGGCATGCGCCGCACCAGCAGGACCGCGAGCCAGCGTCCCGCGCTCGAGACCACCGGCGCGCAGATCAGGTAGCGGCTCAGTTCGGCCTCGCGCACCAGCGCCTCCGTCTGCACGTGCATGAGTTGTCCACTCTCGATGGCCGCGCGCACCAGCGGATCGTTGCGCACGCATTGGCTCTCCCCGCCCAGCGAGGCGATGGCCTGCTCCGCCGGGCGGTCGCGCTCCATGGGGTGCAGCGAGGCGTTTTCCAGCCGGCAGGACTGCACCAGCAGGTCCAGCAGCGCCTGCGTGCCGGGCAGGGCGTGCCCGCGCGCCAGATCCTCGGCAATCGGTTTGCGCAGGGCCGAAAGCGATTCGCGCAGCGTCTGCGGTCGCGCGATCAGCTCCTGCTCCAGCCGTTCGTGCGAGAGCCGCAGCAGGAAATGATTGTGCGTCAGCGCGTGCAGCCGCTCGTCGAGGTATGCGTTGACGGCGCGCTCGCGCTGCAGGCGCGCGTTCCACACGTCGGAGAACTCGCCGGCAACCAGTACCAGGATCAGCCCGCCGAGGAAGCTCAACCGGGGGAATACCGTGGCGCTCGCGTCGTGGGTGGCCAGCAGCCAGGCCAGCAAGGCCAGCCCCATGGCCGCCGTCCCCGTCAGGGCGCCGTAGCGCAGCGCGACCACCGCGGCGATCAGCCAAAGCCAGGGGAAGCTGCTTGCCACCCACAAGGGGTCATTGGGGTGCAGCCAGGACGAGAGGGCGATGGCCCCGCCGACGAAGCCGATTACCTCCGCCATCGGCCACCAGCCGGCACGGCGCCGGCCGAGGTTGACCGCCGATTGGGTGACGCCGGCAACCGAACCCGGGGTAGGGGATGGGTCGTTGGCGATTCGAAGACGCGTTTTCACGGACGAATCAACGCGCGCTCGCCAGCGGCTGGCTCAATTTCTGGACGAGCTCCTGGGCCACGCCGGCGAGCGATTCGCGACTGAAGCCGCTGCGTCCGCCGCTGGCCGACCACAGGACCTTGCCCGATTCGATATCGAGCAGCTGCAGCGTCAGGCCCACCGCGGGTTCCCCGTCGACCCCGACCTTGTAGCGCCATTCGGTCACCGTTCCGGCAATGCCGTAGCGGATCTTCTCGCCGCGGGCCCAGGCCAGCGCTTTGGTAAGGGACTGCTCGTCGGAGGCATCTGTCAGCACGTCGCCGCGCACGGCCGCCGGAGCGACCACGAGGTTCGAAATCCCCTGGGCGCGCAGCACGCTGTCGACGATCGCGATGGCGCGATTGCCCGCAAGCGGAGTCTCGGTGTCGTTGCGCATCGCCAGGACGCCCCATCGGGCGCCGCTCTCCAGGCTCGGCGCCGGCGGCGCGTTGACGGTCGAACAGGCGCCGAGGATTACACAACCAAGGACTGGCAGCACACAGTGGCGCAAGAACCGGTTCATGCGTAGACCTCCCTCTTGAATATTGCCGCGAATCAAAATAACCAACGGTACCGTATCAGCCACTCGTGCAGGGGCGCGGTTACGCCGCTGCCGATCGCGGTGCCGCCACGATATCCCATGGTGAAGGCATCGGTGCCCAGAACGCTTCCGGTCACCCCCAGTTCCCACTGCGGGTTGCCGCCGACGATCTGGTCATGAACGAAGCCCACGCTGGCGTACGGCCGCAGCGCGCGCGAGCGCTCCTCGCGCGCCGAGTATCCGACCTGGGCGCTGAGGCCGAACTGGGTCGTGTTGCTCGCCAAAAGAGCGGCATTGGTGGCCGTCGCACGCGAGGGCGCGGGGAGCAGCGGCGCCATCGCCGGGTCCAGGGAGCCTTGGGCGCGGAAGCGCAGATCGACCGCGCTGGCGTGCAGCGCAAAATCCGGATACGCGAGGCGAAACTCGTGCTCCAGGTCCAAGCGCAGCTGCGAACCGTCGCCCAAGGAGCCGCCATCCTGCGAAAGGTACCAGTTTCGCTCCACCCCGAGGGCCGCGTAGTCGGTCGCGGACCAGCGCGCCAGCGCCGTGACCGCGGCGAAATTGCGCTGGCCGCCGACCCGCAGGTACACCGAGTCCGTGGCGTCCTGGTGCACGGCCGCCTGCGCGGTAAGGCTCGCGCCCGGCAGGACGCTGTGCTGCCAGCGCAGGGAGAGCCCCGTCACGCTCTCCATCGCCTGGCGCTGGCGCAGATCGACCTGCAGTTCATTGTCGTCGGTCCCCCGCAGCAGCAGCGAGGCCTGGACCGAGTGCTCTGCGCCCGGAACGTTGACGATCTGCGAAGGATCATCGCCGCTGCGCCGCGTCTGGCTCGCCAGCACGCCCAGTGCCAGGTGCTGGGTGAGCGGCACGCTGCCATTGAGCCATTGCTCGATCTCGCGGATCGGTTGCTGCGAGAGCGTGCGGATGCCCAGATCGAGGAAGGACGCTCCGGGCGAGGGTCGCCCGATCCCCAGTTCCTCACCCGAGAGGTGGCGAAACGAGGACAACAGGTCGTCGTTGTCCGGCGTACGCTGCATCTGCTCGAACGCCAGCGATTGCGCCTGCGCAAAGCGCCCGACTCGCTGGGCTGCCTGCACCGCCTCGGCCGGCGGCAGCCACTCGGGCTGGGCGTCGAGCAGGGTGCCGATGTCCGGGCGGTCGTCCTGCGCGATGGCTACCGGCAGCTGCACCCAATCGGGCGCCGCGGTCGTGCGGCCGTACAGATCCAGCAGCCAGGCCTGGCCCAGCGTGTCGGGCTCGCGTTCGATCGCGTAGGAGACGACGACCGCGACGCGTTCGTCCCCGGCCCGGCGCCGCCCCGTCACCTGGGCGCGCATGGCCAGCAGCCGGGCGCGCGCCGCATCTCCGCCCTCCAAGGCCAGGGCAAGCGCCAGGCGTTCGGCTGCCACCTGGTTCGCCTCCGGCACCGGCACGGTGGACCCCGCCGGTTGCTGCAGCAGATGCCAGGCCCGCCAGCGTGCGCGTTGCGCCTGTTCGGCGCGGCCGCTTTGCTCGAGCGCGTCGGCATAGGTGATCCACGACAGCGGATTGGCGCCAGCGGCGGCACGTCGCTGCAAGTACGGCAGGGCCGGCTCCGGTTCGTGCAGGGCGAGCAAGGCCGCGACGAGCGCGTCGGCGAGCGAGGCGTCGGGCCCGCGTCCCTCGGCAAATTGCGGCGCCCAGCGGGCGATCTCGGCGCGCAGCGGCCCGGTCTCGTGCGCGGCGATCAGCGTCCATATCAGCGCGGCGCGAATGCGCGGATCCCCCGGTGCCAGGGCAACGGCGCGTCGCGCATCGCGCACCGCCGCGGCGGGGTCGCCCAGTCGAACGAGTACCTCGGCGCGCTGCAGGAGAAACTCTGGGTCGGCCGCCGCCGCCTGCTCGAGGGCGGGGTCGAAGCTCGCCAGAAAGGCGCGCAGCTCGGCATCGGCATCGGCACGGGAGAGCAGCTCCAGGGTGCGACGCGCCAGTTCCGGCCGGTGGGTGCGCAAGAATCCCTGCGCCGCGAGCTGCCCGGCCGCAGCGGGAGCGTCGCGCTCGAGCAGCTCGGTCGCATCGCGGTACGACTCCCAGTCCGCGAGGTCCAGCGCGATCAGGCGCCGCAGCGCCGCCAGCGCCTGGTCGGTGCGCCCCGCCTCGCGCAGGATCTGCGCTTCGTCGCGCAAGGCGTCGCCATCGGTGAGCGCCGCCACGTCGGTATGCGCGCTGAGCACCTGCGCGGCGCGCTCGACGTTGCCCGCACGGTACTCGAGGCGAGCCAGCTCCAGCGCGCGCTGCGTGTCGCCCGGCTGCGCTTGCAGCGCCGCGTTGAGCGCGGCGCGCGCCTCGGCCTCGTCGCCGGCGCGCTGCGCCAGATCGGCCAGCATCCCGAGCAGTGCCGGTCGCTGCTCGGCGCTTGCGGCCGCGACCGCGCGGTGCAGCCGCTGCAGCGCGGCCGGTACCTTCCCCTGGTACTCGTACTCGGCCACCAGTTGCGCCAGCAGCGCCTGGTCGGTCGGGTCGGCGTCGAGCAGGTGCTCCAGGGCCTCGGTCGCGTGGACGCGGTCGCCCAGGGCGTTGGCCTGCCGCAGTACGTCGCGCCATGCGCCCCGGGCCCCCGCCCCCGGGGCGCCCGGCCCGGTTTGCATGCGCGCCAGCGCCAGGGTTTGCTCGAGCGCCTCATCTGGGCGGCCCGACCAGGTCGCGACCTGCGCGAGACGTCGGCGCCACTCGAGCTGGCGCGGATCCGTGCGCACCGCGAACTGCGCAACCGCCAGCGCGTCGGCCAGATTGCCCACGCCCAGGCTCGTGTCGAAGGCCAGCCGCAGCCGCGCGTCCTCGGGTGCCGCGGCCGTGCCCGTCGCGTGCCCCGCCGGCGCGGAACGCATCGCGGGTGCGACTGCGCGCATCGCGTACTCGTGCGCCAGATCCGGTCGATCGGCCGCCAGCGATACGTGCGCGAGCAGCTCCAGCGTCGGGGCATCGTCGCCCAGATCGCCCAGCTGGTCCTGCGCCGCCGCCAGCGTTGCCAGCGGCCGGTTGCCGGCGATCAGGGTGCGCACGGCCCGGGCGTAGAGGCGGCGCCGTTCGCTGCGTGAGGTCGCGTGCTCGCGCGCGGCAAAGAGCTCGCGCGCGGCGCCGGCGTAGTCGCCCTCGGCCAGCGCCCGCTGCACGCGCGCCGGCAGCTCCTGCGCCGGCGTGGCCGACTGCGCCGCGCCCGCCGCAGCCGCAGGCGGCGCCTGCGCCGGCCCGAGCGCGCGCAGGTAGGCGTTGCGCAGCGGATCCTCGCGCGAGCTCACCCGCGCGAGCCAGTCCTGCGCCGTGTGGTAGGGAAATAGCAGGACCAGTGCGCCCAGCACGCTCAGGCCGAAGCCCAGCGCCGCCCACGGCGGCATCAGTCGCGCCCGTGATTCAGGGGCAGGCGATTTCGACGCGGTAGGCGGCGGCAGTCGTGCTCGTTGCATGAAGGGCGGTGATGACGTAATCCTCGGAGTCCGACGTTGCGGCCCGCGGGGGAGTTCGGCGCGCCGGCACGCCGTCGACGGTCACGCGGCAGCCTTGGGACTGCGCCAGCGTGAATTGGGGCGCATGGTAGCTGTAAAGGGTAAAGCCCGCGTTGCGCCCGGCGCCATGCCAATCGCCGAGCCAGCCGCTGGCCTGGGCCACGTACGGCGCCGGCCGCCGGTCGGCGCCCAGCGCGATTTCGGCGTCCGGTGCGCTCAGGTGGACGTAGGTCCCGGAATCGGCGCGCGCCATGCCTGCCACCGCGTGCGAGCGCGACAGGGCAACCGAGCTGCCGGCCTCGAGGCGAACCGTGCGCAGCGCGTCGCCGGTGTGGATGCGCCAGCGCGGTGCGGAATCGCGCCAGTCGCGCGCGACCGCGGCGTGGTAGAAGTCGAGGACCTTGGATATGTAGTCCGAAGCAAAAATCGCCGTAACCGGTTGCGCCAGCGCCCAGTCGAATACGCTCTCGAGCGCGGCCAGCGAGGCCTCCTTCGTTGCCGAGTACGGATGAAAATAGATGTCGATCGGCAGCAGCCGGCGCGGCATCCCCGTCAGCTCGAAGGTTTCGACGACGCGCCGGTAGCCGTAAAAGGGTCCGGTCCATCCGTTGGTGTAGACGCTCTCGTTTTGCATCGGGGCAAAGACCTGCAGCTGGCCGTCGCGCAGCACGCCCAGGCCGCTCACCGAGGACAGCGTCGGTGCCGCGCGGGTGATCCGCGTGTCGCCGCCGTTGAGATTGAGCAGGCCCCGCGCCGATACCGCCGCCACCGCCGCCGCATCGGGCAGGCAGTTCCCCGTCCAGAGAAAGACGCGCGTGCGCTTGCCTTCGGGGGCCAGCTCCCGGTCGATGAAATCCGCGGACCCGGCAATCTCGCGGGTCAAATCGAACCGGTAACCGGGAACGGGAAGGTTCCAGCCGGCTCCCTCCAGGCCCGCGGCCGGTTCGTTCTCGAGCCGCTGCCAGTTGAAGGGATGCGAGTAGGAGTGGCTGGCGATCTCGACGTTGGGCAGCGCGAAGGCACGCCGGGCGATCGGGCGCAGCTGCTGCGCCGCGTGGGACGCCGCGTCGAGGTCCGTGAGCTCGGCCTCGATGACGGAGAGCGTGGTCGGCAAGGGGTAGCGCCGCAAGATGCGGTCGAGCAGCACCTCGCCGGCAAATGGTGCGCCCGCAAGTTCCGCGCGCGAGGAGAACCCGTCGCCGTCGATGTGCACGAACAAGATCCTGCGACCGCCCTCGGTGCTCACGTCCGGCACCGGAAAGGCGCTTGCACCGATCGCCCGCTGCAGCAACCCGATCGGATCCACCACCCAGCGCGGCTCCACCGCCGGACCGCGCGGCGCGAGCGCGTAGGGCGCGAGCGCAAAGCCCCCCCAGCGCGTCATGGCCACGGCGTCGGCCAGCGCGCCATCGGCGCCGCGCACCTGCAGCAGGGGCTCGGCGCCGTCGGCGGCGCGTGCCGCGACCGGCATCGCCTGCAGGCGCGGGGGGTCGGCTTCGAATCCCTTGCCGCGACCCGCGCCGAGAATCTCGACGGGGATCGACGGCGCGGGTGCCGCGGAGAGTCCGAGCCGGCGCGCCAGCGCGCCGCGCAGATCGATCCCCAGACTATTGAAGGCGACCCACTTCAGGCCGCCGTCGATCTGCTGGCCCAGCCATTGATCGAAAGCGGGATTCTTGCCTGCCGTGGGACCGGAGAACCAGCTCACCACGGCGGCATAGCGGCCATCGAGCAGGTTCTGCGGCAAGGGGCCCCGGACGTCGTAGGGTTCGACCGCGTAGCCGAGGTAATTGAGCGGCAGGCTCAGGTATCGCACGCCCTCGGTCAGCGCCATATCGGTTTGCGGCGGCCGATCGACCAGCAGGGCGATGCGCCGGGGCTGCACTTCCAGGCTCCCCACGCCCAGTGCGTCGACGGCCCCCGGGGCCACCCACGGGATAAATCCCGCGGCGCGTATGCGCGCTGCCGTGGCGCGCGCCTCGGTGCGCTGCGCGAGCGGTCGATAGTCGATGACGATCACGGGCACGGCGAACTGCTTGCGGACGTTCTCGAGTTGCCGCCGTAGCCAGGTCCGGTCGGCCTCGGGCACGGCGACGTAGGCGTGGCCGGCGCCGTCCCAGCCATCGAACAGCGACTCGGCGGCCACCGCCGCTGGCGCGTTGTGCAGGCGCGTCAGGACGTCAAAGCCGCGATTGGCGATCAGCCGCACGCCGGGGTAGCGCTCATGCAGCGCATCGATCAGCTGGGCCTCGGCGTCGGCTTGCGCGGCGCGGGCCTGCGCATCGGGCGCGAACGACTGGTAGGCGTCGAGCGTGTCGAGAAAGAACGCGCGCCAGCCCTTGGCCCACAGCGGCCCGATCACCTGCTCGAGAAAGAACGCGCGCCAGCCGGGCGCGCTCTGGTCGATGACTGCGCTGTCCCAGGCCGGGTCGCGACCGCGGATCCAGTCGGGACGCAGCGCGCCGTAGTACGCGCGCGAAGAGCTGACCTGGCCCACGCTCACGTAGGCAAACCACGTCGTCGGGCCGGGCAGCGCCAGGGGTGCGCCGGCGTAGTCCGGCTCCAGTACCGCCCAGTCAAAGACGCGCAGTTCGTCGATGGGGGGGGACGGACCGTAGAAGAGGGCGACCGAGGGATCGGCCGGGCCCGGCGCGGCCGCGGGGGACTCCGCAGCCGCGGCGCGCAGGGCAAACGCCAGCACGAAGAACACGCAGCCCAGCAGGCGCAGGAAGTCAGGCGCCTTCCCCGTTTTCTCGATTTTTTTCCTCAAGTTCGATCGATTGGCGCCGAAAAACTGATCGAGAACGGCGAAATCCATCCGCCAATTTCGCTACGACGAGAGACAAACATGCTGCGGCCTGCGCAATGGCACCTCGCTGGGGCGATCCAAGCCCGTCCGGCACTATCGCGGCTAGCGCTCGCTGTCTTGATCTGCGCCGGCATCGTTTTCTCTTTGGCTGCCAGCTGGACCATCTTTCGCGTCGAGCTTATCACGCGCTCGGAAGGCGCTCCGACGCCGCGCGCTGGCGCCAACCCGGTCGCGTCCAGCATTCCCCGCTATTGACGCCGCGGTGCGCCCGCGTGCCCGCGCCATGACCGCGGGCGCCGGGTCGCTCGCGCTGCGCGATGCCCCGTTGCGACATCGATGGTGGTGCGAATTTGCCGTCCCGCAGGCTCGGCGCACCGCTGCCGAGAGCGGCCCGGATCACTTGGCCCGAGGCCTGTGTTGCGGCCGCATGCCCGGCGCGGCAAGGGGCGTCGCCCGCATCGTCCCGAGTGCCTTGGCTTGCGCCTCGGTCGCCTGGCTGGCCTCGCGTTGCGTACCGGCACGCCGCAAGGGCGGCCGGGCGCATGGATGCGGTTGCGTGGCGAGCCCGGGTTCTTTGCCCGGTGCGGTTCCCGGAGCCCTCGGACAGGGCGACAATGCCAAGCGGGCCTCTTGCGCGCGCCCAAGGCCCTTCGGTCGGCCAGCCGGAGCCGGTGAAGCTCGCGTGCGCGGCGCACCGCGCTGCCCCTGCCAATTGCGCAAGCCCCTGGGCGCGGCGGCGTCGGCGCTGTTGCGGTGGACGACGCGCCGGCGGAGTTGCTGCAAGGCCGCGATGCCCAGCTAGAGACCGCGCTCGGCTATCTGCTCGAGGAGATGCGCAAGGAGTCCGCCGCCCTGTCGCCCCCTCCCAGCGGCGCCATCGAAGCCATGCGGATGGCATCCGGCCCGCCGGCTTGCCCATCGGCGTGGCGCTGGTACTTGCCATCGACCGCGGCAAGCGAATGCCGGCCGCTCGCCGCGCATTTGCAGTATGGCAACTGCGCCTTTGCGGCCGTATACCGTCTGCAGGCACCGGCGCCGCGCGGTCGGGCCGCTAGGACGCCAGCGCGCTCAGGCGCGGGGAGCGAGTCGGCATGCGAATTCTCGTGATCGGGGCAGGCGCCGTCGGTGGCTACTTTGGCGCCCGGCTGCTCGAGGCCGGGCGCGACGTGACGTTCCTCGTGCGGCCGCGGCGCGCGGCGCAACTGGCCGAGCACGGCATCGTGGTCAAGAGTCCGCGCGGCGATCTCACGCTGCCGCGGCCCGCCACCTTGCTCGCGGCCGAGCTTGACCGGCCCTACGAGCTGATCGTGCTCAGCTGCAAGGCCTTTGACCTGGCCGGGGCGATGGAATCCTTCGCCCCGGCGGTCGGGCCCGGGACGCGAATTCTTCCGCTGCTCAATGGCCTGCAGCATCTGGAGATGCTCGACGCGCGATTTGCTCGGCCCCAGGTGCTCGGTGGCAAGTGCGCCATATCGGTCACCCTCGACGAGGCCGGAACCATCGTGCACCTGCAGCCCGCGCATTCCCTGAGCTTTGGCGAGCGCGACGGCGATCTATCAGCGTCCGTGCAGGCCATCCACAGCGAGCTCGCCGATGCAGGGTTTGACGTCGTGGCCAGCGTGCAGATCGTGCAGGAGATGTGGGAGAAGTGGGTGTTGATCGCCACGCTGGCCGGCGCCACCTGCTTGATGCGCGGGCCGGTCGGCACCATCGCTTCGGTTCCCGGCGGGCAAACGCTGCTGCTGCAGTTGCTCGCCGAATGCTGCGCGATCGCGGACGCCCACGGCCATGGGCCGCGCGTACCGTTCCTCGCGCAGGTCCGGTCGATGCTCACCCAGCAAGATTCGCCGTTGACCGCCTCGATGCTGCGCGACATCCAAGGCCACTACCGCATCGAAGCCGATCACATCATTGGCGACCTGCTCAGGCGCCGACCCGCCGACCGCAGCCGCACTGCGGAGCACTCGCTGCTGCAGACCGTCTACTGTCATCTGAAGGTCTACGAGGCCAGGCTTGGCTGACGCGGCGAGTAAACACGAGCCTTCTGAAATCTTGCCCGTTTCGACCGTCCGCATGAATCCAAGCCTGGGCGCCTTGCGCGGCATTTCCACCCCTGCGGGCGGCCCTGCCCAATTCATGCCGGGCCGTGGCCGGCAGGTCGAGCTCGGGCGACCCGGCATAATCCGCCTTCACTTGACCTGCCGTGGAAGGCAGCCGCCAAGGGGCTGTTTTCCGGGACGGAGCCGAACGTAGGAAAATGCCGGGATCAAATCGGCCGGACAGGTTGCTTCCAGTGCATTTCAAACACCACGTCTTTTTCTGCCTGAACGAGCGCGAACCCCCCGATGCGTGCTGCGCGAACCATCACAGCGCGCAGATGCAGGCCTACGCGAAGGAACGGGTAAAGGCCCTGGGCATCAGCGGGGCCGGCAAGGTCCGGATCAACAAGGCGGGCTGCCTGGATCGGTGCGAACTCGGGCCCTGCCTGGTCGTGTACCCCGAATCGGTCTGGTATACGTATGTGGATCAGCGGGACATTGATGAGATCATCGACTCGCATCTTGTGCGCGGCGAGATCGTCGAGCGCCTGCGACTGCCCTAGGGCCGCGACGCGGGAAAGACGCTGGGCGCCGTGAGACCCATCAGTGAGCGCCGTAGCCTCGATGGTCCGGCTGGTCGCATCGAGTGCGTGATCGAACGTCCCGCGGGAGCGGTGCGCGGCTTCGCTTTTATCGGCCACCCGCACCCGCTCTACGGTGGCAGTCTCGACAACAAGGTTGCCGCGACGCTGGCGCGGGCGTTCCTCGCGCTGGGCTGGGTTGCCGTGCGGCCGAATTTCCGGGGTGTCGGCGACAGCGAGGGAACGCATGACGATGGCCGCGGGGAGACGCAGGATTTGCTCTTCCTGGTGGACGAGGTGCCGCGACTGGGGCAATGGAAGGCGCTGGTGCCGGCGCCGGTGCCCATTGCCCTGGCCGGTTTCTCCTTCGGCAGCTACGTGGCGGCGCGCGCTGCGCAGGATCTGGCGCAGCACTCCCGGCCGGTTCGGGCGCTGGTGCTGATCGGTACCGCGGCCGGCAAGTGGCCGGTGCCCAAGGTCGATCCCACGGCCCTGGTCATTCACGGGGAGGTCGACGCGACCATCGCACTCGGCGATGTTCTTGCCTGGGCGCGCGAGTCCGAAGTTCCGGTGGTCGTGATCCCCGGGGCGGACCATTTTTTCCACCGGCGCCTGACGACGCTCAAGCGACTCGTCGTCCAGAACCTCGCGGGCGCGGCGCAGCTGGCCGCGGCGGCCGGCGAGGGCCCCGTTCCATCGGGCGCGGAAGAGGGTGCGGGCGATGCCTAGCGGCGCGCGGGACCCGGCGCAAAACCGGCCGGCCAGGTCGGGTGCGCTGCAATTCCCCATGGACTTCCCGATCAAGATCATGGGAGACAATCGCCTGGAGTTCGAGCCGCAGATGATCGCGATCGTACGCACCCATGCGCCGGATTTTGACCTCGGTACGGTGGAAGTGCGACAGTCGCGCGCCGGCAAGTACCTGTCGTTGACGGTGACCGTGCGCGCCCAGTCGCGCGCGCAGCTCGACGCCATCTATCTCGAATTGACGCGTCATCCCCTGGTCAAGGTGGTCTTGTGACGGGCCGGCGGCTGCGGCTGCGCGATCTGGGCCGGGTGGCCTACCTCGAGACCTGGCAGGCGATGAAGGAGTACACGGCGCAGCGCGACGCGGCCAGCGCCGACGAACTCTGGCTGGTCGAGCATCCCCCCGTCTACACCCTGGGCCAGGCGGGGCGCCGCGAGCACCTGCACCTGGAGGGCGCGGCCGGCGCCATACCCGTCATCGCCACGGACCGCGGCGGCCAGGTCACGTACCACGGTCCCGGACAGGTCGTGGTCTATACGCTGATCGACTTGCGCCGCGCCGGATTCTACGTGCGCGAACTGGTGTATCGCATCGAGGAGTCCGTGATCCAGACGCTCGAACAGTACGATCTTGTCGGCTCGCACATCCGTGGCGCGCCCGGCGTCTTTGTCCCGGCCCCGCCGGGAGTTGATGCCGCGAGCGCAGATCCGCGCTTTGGCGGCATGGCAAAGATCGCGGCCCTGGGAATCAAGGTGCATCGCGGCTGCTCCTACCACGGGGTGGCGCTCAATGTCGCCATGGACCTGAGCCCTTTCGCGACGATCGATCCCTGCGGCTACCGCGGCCTGGCGGCGGTGGACTTGGCTACACTCGGGACGGGTGCCGACTGGCGTTCGAGCGCGGAGCGGCTGACCGAGCGGCTGCGCGCGCACCTGGCGCCAGCGGCCGACGGTTGAGCCGGCGCGCGCCGGCGCGCG
>Ga0209415_10005651_pt1 | contig 22420 bp, 23 predicted proteins | sample PeaSoiSIISIP2007_FD_187696 | JGI IMG/M metagenome (GOLD analysis project Ga0209415, IMG submission 187696) | Peat soil microbial communities from Weissenstadt, Germany - SII-SIP-2007 (SPAdes) (version 2) | ecosystem: Environmental > Terrestrial > Soil > Wetlands > Peat | place: Germany... | reverse complement strand
GACACGAAGGATGTTGTCCGAGCATGCCGACCGGCGCAAAGCGGCCGGGATTCAACTGACAGGCGCGAAGGATAAGGGCGTTGTTGAGATCGGCCCAGATGGCGTTCTGTTCCGCGGTACCTTCATGGGTCGCCATGGCTTTCGCTCGGGGAGAGGCGAACGCGACATCGATGCCGCGCGAATCCATCAAGCTGATTACCTGTTCCAGACTCTTCTTAACGTCGGCATCCGAGACGTCGGGGAGGACATCGGGATTCTTTCCAGAAAGCTGCGCTTGGCGAAAGCCCTCCACTTCCGGGTGACGGGCAAGGCGGACAAAGTGCTGATGAGAATCGATAATCATAATCTTTGATCTCGGGTTGGGATTCTAGAAGGGTGGAACGGCTGCGTCAATGCGCGAACGCGGTGAACAAAATCGATGTCTGAGTACTACCGGTGAGAGTTGCAATCGGTCCAAGGGAGCCAGCCGTCCACCTACAACTTTCAAAAGGAGGGCGTGCGGGGCCCGTGCGTGTTATCGGGGTTTTCGGGCCCCGCACGTTTTGAGGAGTTAGAGGTTTTGACCGCCACGAGCGCAGGCGGATGGAACGCATCCAGAAGCAGGTCCCTCAAAGAGCTGCGTTTGTGAGACGGCGAGGAAGAGACAAGGAAGCCGGTCCCAGCCCTTACCCGGCTCCAGCCGTTCTTCCTCGCCATCGTCGGCGCCATGGTATAGATAGTGCGGTCTGGAGAACTGTCCGGAATTAGACAGTTCTGAAATCAATTCCCAAGGGCGCCTAGCCGGGCAAGATGGCATCGCTTGGTACGGCCAGAGTGTTCACCACTCTCCGAACACCTTCCACCGATTTTGCGGTCTTTTCGGCGAGTAGGCTTTCCGCGAGAGAAGAGACGTTGCCGGTTAAAGTAACGGTTCCCTTGTCAGCATGGATCTGCATGGTCTTCAGCGAGATCGCCTTGGTTGAGTACAATTCAAACTCGACCCGGTGCGCCAGCTTGTCGTCCGCACTCTCCGGATTTGTCTGTGCGTCAGCGGCGACCAGATTGTCGGTTACGCCCTGGACACCGGAGACCTGCCACGCGATTTGCTCGGCGGAGTATTTTTGTGCGACGGTCTGGACCGTACCGCTGAGAGTCACGGTTCGTTTGCTCACGTCCGTCCCTATATGCTGGTCGACGAGTGCATCATTCTGAGAAAGACCCTCGCTCACCATGGTCTTAATCTCCAAGTCGGCGACGCGCTCGCCGAGGCCTTCGGTTTCAGAGTTGCGCGCCGTCGAAGGGTTGATGACCAGATTGTTGTGCAATTCCTTGACGCCGGAGGTATCTTGCACAATCGCGCCGGCCACCGCCTTGATTTGTTCCGATGGAACCTGGCCATCGAGGGTGACAACGCCTTGGGTCGTCTCGACCTTGATCTCGTAGGGGGACACGTGTTTGGACAAGAGCAGCGCCGTTCGCACGCTCGATGTCGTCGCGGCGTCTTGCGTCGAGTCTTTAACGAAATGGAACGCGTTCTGTACCGACGCGTTTTTCGTAATCAGGAAATATCCGGCCACAACAAGAACGACTAGCAGAAGGAGCACAACAACCAGCCCTCCGGAGCCTCTCTGACCATTTCTTGAATTCTTCAAGTTGTTTCTCCTCGGCACCTGTTTGACCTGATCGAGCGCCAAGGTCAACAGAAGCTGATTTCTTTCGCCGAGGTGGATAGTAGGCGTGGAGTGATCAAAAGTCTGTTCACATTAGGACACTTTCGAACTTGGAAAGAGGGCGTAGAAGAAACCCCGAACGGCGTGGTCAACTCCTGATGTGTCGGGTTACTTGACATTTGGCCCACCGGCGCCAGCCTATCAGCACTATATGCGAGCGAACCACGCGGTCATGGCGGCGGTAACATCTTCGGGGCGCTCCATCGGGGACATGTGCCCGGAATTCTCGATGATGACAAGCTCACTGTCTGGGACCAACGCGGCCATTTCGCGATGCCCGGCGAGCGGACTCCACGTGTCTTCGCGGCCGCAGAGCACAAGCGTGGGGCGGCGGACGAATTTGAGGACGGGCGCGGCGTCGGGACGCTCTAGCAGCGCCCTGATTTGCGCGGCGAAGATCTCGGGTGTCTTGCGGCAGATCATTTCGACGATCGAATCGACGAGGGGTTGATCCGTAAGGCGCGCGGGATGGACGATTCCGGGCAACCATGCGAGCGCCATGGCGCGCATGCCTTTCGATTGCGCGAGATCGAGCAGCGTGGATCGCTGCTCCGATTCGCGCTCACCTGCTGCGCCGGTCAGGCGAGGCCGGTATGCGCTGTCGAGGATGGCGAGTCCCACAACGCGTTCCGGCACGCGTCGAATGATTTCGAAGGCCACGCGCGCTCCCATGGAGTGCCCGGCGAGCGCAAATCGCGGCGGCGCGCTTTCGATCGCGACACGCGCCATCTTTTCGAGGGAATCGCTCGATCCGTAGTCGGCAATGCCGACCGTGGTGACGCCGCTGAGCGTGTGCGCCTGATGCTTCCAGATAGCCGCGTCGCATACGAGCCCGGGAAGTAGGAGAAGATGGGGAGGATGGGGCATCGATCAATTCGATGCTGCGCGCGGTGCGGATGATGGCAAGGATGCCGATGATTCGCAGTCGTCAAAAGCGCCCGCCTGAAAGGCGGCCGCTACGAAACCGTCGCCGCCGGGCGAAAGAAGTGGATGGCAGTCATCGCGCCAAGTACGCGAGCCGGGCACGATATATCGTGCCCCTACGAGAAGCAGACGTGCCGCGCTGAAGGCCGCGGCGCTACATTTACACCTTATCCGGGGTGGATGGGCGGCATGGCGCCAAGAAACATTGCCGGGCATCCGCCCTGAACTATTGGCGGACTGTGCCCCTACGAAAACTTCGGCAGGCAAGATAACGAAAATGTTTGAGCCACGTTGCATCATTTCTTGCCGACCACTTCCACGACAGGCGTGCCATACGTGTGGAACGAGTCGATCGTCTTGAGGCCCCAGGCCTGGCCCTTCTTGCGTTCGGCTTCGGTCCAGCGAATCGGCTTCCAATCCGGAGCCAGAATCAAACGCGCTCCGGCATTGGCCACTTCCACGCGGTTGCCGCCGGGCTCGTAGACGTACAAGAAGAAGGTCTGCTGGATGGCGTGCTTGTGCGGCCCGGTCTCGATGTAAACGCCGTTCTCGAGGCAAATGTCCGCGGCGATCAGCACCTCCTCGCGGCTGTTGACCGCGTAAGTGATGTGATGAAAACGCCCGCGGACTCCGGTATGGTCGCGCGAGTAGGCGAAGTCGTAGCTCTTGTTGGTGCAGGTCATCCACATGGCGGCTTCCGTGCCGTCGTCCAGCACGATTTGCTCGGTCAAACGGAAGCCCAGATACTTCTCGAAGAACACGCGGTTGCCTTCGATATCGACGGCCAGTCCGTTCCAATGATCGAGGCGGCGGACGTTGACGCCGCGGGCGGGAAAACGCTGCGCTTGATTCTTCAGGGCCGGGCGCAACTCAGGCGGCGGTTGATACCACTGCGTTTCGTAGTACAGCTCGATCTTGTGGCCGTCCGGATCCTGGCAGACAAACGCAGGACCATGCGCGAGATCGCCATCGTTCCAGCCGATGTCGAATCCCGATCCTTTCAACGCCGCCACGCGCCGCTCGAGCGCCTGCGGGCTCCGAGTGCGATAGGCCACGTGGCCGAGGCCCGCCAATTTCGACGCGGTGAGTTTCAGCGAGTGGCGTTCATAGTCGTCGTAGGCGCGCAGGTAAACCGAGTCGCCTTCGCGGCCGCTTTCCGTCATTCCCATCACGTTGACAAAGAATCGCAGGCTCTCCTCCGGCTTGGGAGTCAGCAATTCCAAATGGCCCAAATGGGCCACATCCATGATCGGTTCAGTTTGCATGCCCACCTCTGCCGGCTGCGAGGAATGCGCTCGCACCGTAGCTGAAAATTTGGTGACGAGAAGAAAATCGAACATAGAACACGGGCCGGAGGATTGTCAACTTGAGGAGGCGGCAGGGGGTAGTGTCCTAATTTGGCTGGCTCTCTCATTGGTTAAGCTCGAAGTGCGGTATTCAACGTGCTGCGAATCCACTCGGAGACGGTTTGTTTTGAGCGTTTCGCTGAGGCTTCGATGGCCTTCAAATCTTCGGCGTTGAACCTCACGGGCACGATGCGGCCTTTCGCTTCACCTTTCGGGAGTTTGGGGCGTCCGATCTTCTTAGGCTTCGCCAAGTCTGAACTCCCGAATGATGGCCGCTCGAACGGCTGCTTGCGGAGAATCCACGGGCGCAACGTGCAGAACAGTGATATGCCGCTTCTTTTGCCCGTTCGCATCGTGCGCCCATGCATAGGCTTTCGAGGCGTTCGGATGCCCGATTAGCTCGAATACTTCCACGATTCCCTCCCACACCGTCTTGCCCTGAAACGTCTCTTTGACGGGCACGCTTTCGATGTGTCTGGATTCGACTCCATGCAGCCGTCGAATCGTATCTCTCAATTCCGCAATCATGCTATCGTTCATCGAAACCCAACAAAATCCGAAATCCCTGACGCAAGGTGCTATTTGCCTCGATTGCACGCTTTTCCTGTTTAACCCTGTCAATTGCCCTTAACAGCCTGACGCTGGCAGGAGCATCGAACTCCGTAGGGGCAGCTTTTGTATTCGGTGGATTCCATACAGAACGACACAGGGAATTTGGGCAAGTCTGCGGCAAATCAATCATCTCATCGGGCGAGTAACTCAGTCGAACCTTGCATTCGTTACACTCAAGGGAGATCGTTCTAATTTCTTCAATGCCTACCATCCATCGACGTTCCGGCGTCATGCTGCCGCCTCGACCAACTCGCCAACTGTCCAGAAATTGCGCTCGATTCCAGCCGCCATCGCGGGAGTGCAGCGCAACGTGATATGCCGCTTTACGAAATTGTAGTAGGCGAAGTGAAGGCCGACCGCTGCCTCAAAATTCTCGCGTTTCTTGCTGAAAGCGTAGGTGAGGCGAGTCAGGCGGCGCATGTGAAGGCGCGTCGTGCCGTTCAGTCTCTCCACGTAGCTCGTTGACGCACGGCGCATGTTCGGACGGCCAGAGAAAGCTCTCTTGTCCATCCCGATCACTTCCGCATCCATCGCTTCGCTCTCGAAAATCTTCACGATTTGCGCGTAATCCACGTTGGAGCCGAAAGACGCTTCGATTGCATCGACATAGGCGCGAAGGCCATCGGTCGAAATCTGGACTCGGTTCGCCATGCGGCTCGCTACGTCCGCTACAAAGGCGTTTGCTGCTACGTGATCGCGTTTCCCAACTTTGAACGTCGGGACTAGCTTCGTATCCGCGTCAATCGCTACCCACGTCCACACGTCGCCGAGTGTCGGGTTATCTTCGGGGCGGACGTGCTTTTCTTTCTTGCCGATAAATCCCCAAATCTCATCGAATTGGAGATGCTCGCAGGAGAGATCGCGCATTTTGTGGTCTAGGAGCGTCTGGCAGCCCTGCCCGACGCGCACGGCCAGTCGCATGATCGTGTCCCGGTGAACTCCCGTCATGCGCTGAATCGCGCGGATGCTGGAACCTTCCGCGAGTGCCCCGATGATCTGGATTTGCTTGTCGATGCTGAGGATGTTTGCCATCTGCGCTCTCCCTATGGCAATAAGTGTATTACAGAAAGCTGGCGTTGTCAAGAGTTTTTGTGTTACAGTATCGCAATCATGCGGCTGATAGTCGTTCTCATTCTCGCGATCTTCGTCTTGCCAGTATACGGGCAGGAAAAAGGCACCAAAACCACTAAACAGACACAAGCCGCCGACGATATTGGCCAGCGACCACCAGCGCCGCCCTTTGTCGTAGTAAATCAGCAAACAACCAATCAGAATGAGGGGAGGGCCAGCAACCACCCGGATAGTTATCTCAAGCGTCTGTTTTCGCCGGAAAATCTTCCCAGCATCGGATTGCTCCTTGCAGGGATCGGCGGAATCTTCGTGGCGATTCATACATTGAAAGCTATCCGGCGACAAACCAATGCCTTGGTGGAGGGCCAGCGTCCTATCATTTTTGCCAAATGCCACGGCGATGCTGCGAAAACTTTCGCGGATCGGGATGCACGAAGAATTGAATTGGCGTTGGAGAACAGGGGCCAACATCGTGCGCGCGATTTGGTCTACGAGACATGGATCGAGATTCTTCCATTCCCCTTCACTGATTTCACGGCAGCCGCCACTCACTTCAAGTGCATAGACCCCATTACGCTGTATCCCGGTGATGTCGGTTTCACGGTGAACGTTCCGATACAGCGACAGGTTACGGATGAAGAATGGGCTGCGATACGGAGCTTGGAACTGCATGTCTGTGTGCGGATTCGAGTTAGCTACAAGGACGCATTCGGACAAACCATTGCAGATTTTGGATACTACGTGACTCCTAGAGGCATGGCCTACCTGCCAAAATACAACAACACAATACAGAGCGATGATCCAAATTAGGACACTACCCGGCAGGGCCTTTTCTTGACAAGGCTTCGCCCGGTGGCTAACATCCGCCGCAGCGCGTTGGAAGGATTGAGCGATATCTCCTGCAACGGCGCAAGGAGGGGGCGGACCATGAACAGGCGCAAATTGTTGTCGCTGCTGGGAATGTCTCCGGCACTGCTGGCTGGTTCTCGCGCCGAAGCCGCGAAGACCAAGAAGGATGAGGCCGCGGCAGGCCCAGCGAAAATTGTGGCGCTGAATCCGAAGGGCAACCCTCCCCCGATCCAGCTCGTTCCGATGGCCAAGCGTCTGCCCTCCCTGGACGGCAAGACAATCTTCCTCGTGTCCGACGGATTTCCGGGCGCGGATCACTTTCTGGACCAGGTGGGAAATTGGTTCAAGAAGAACATGCCCAGCGTCACGACCGTCTACCGGTTGAAGGCGGGGGCGTTCGCGGATGACGATCCCAAGCTAAACGCGGAGATCAAAGCCAAAGGCAATGCCGTCATCATGGCGATCGGCCATTGAAGCACGTGCACGCCAGCGACCGTCGGTCACTGCATAAAGTATGAACAGATGGGCTTCCCGACCGCTCCCATGGTCACCATTGCATTCAAGGACCTGGCACTTTCAAACGCCGCCGGGCGCGGAATGCCACACGAGCGAATCTGCTTCACGCCACATCCGGTGTGGGGCAAGACAGACGCGGAGATGTACGCCTATCTCGAAGGGAACGATCCCGTCAGCGGCAAACCGCTGATGAAGGAAGTGATCGACGCCCTGACCAGCCCGCTCACGGCCGACGAGTCGAAGACGGGAACGAGCACGCCCAGCGTCGGACCGCCTACGTACACGGATACGGCTGACAACCTTCAGCAGTATTACATCGACAACGGATTGACGGACTTCATGCAGATCGTCCTGCCCACCGAGGAACTGGTGCAGGCTATGCTCAAGGGGACGAGTCACAAGCCGGACGAAGTGGTGGGCACGATGGCTCCCGCGAAGGGATCGTATCCGGACTGGTCGTTCACGGTGAGGCAGGTGGCGATCAACGCCGTGATGGCGGGAGCGAAGCCGGAGTATTTTCCGACTATCCTGGCGATCGCTTCGAGCGGGCTGACTTCCCTTTCCAGCTCCACGAACTCGTTCGCGACCGCGGCCATCATCAATGGTCCGATTCGCGACAAGCTCAACATGAATTACGGCATCGGAGCGATGGGACCGTTTTCTCAGCCGAGCGCGGCGATCGGGCGCGCGTGGACGATGCTTTCGAAGAACCTGAGCAATTCCGGAATTCCCGGGCAGACGTATCTGGGCACGCTGGGCAACGGCGTCAACTTCAACAACCTGATCATTCCGGAAAACGAGCAGGCGAGCCCGTGGACTTCCCTGCACGTGCAAAAAGGATTCAAGGCCACCGAAAATGTGGTGAGCCTGTTCGTCGGCTTCAGCATATCGCAGGGACAGGGAGGCATCGGTCTGGGGGTGAGGCCGGTCCCGCTGTATCACGAAGCGATCAGCTACAATATTATTCCGTTCGGTCCGCTATTCGGAGCGCTCATCGTTTGCGATCCGCTGGTGGCGCAGGGATTGGTCGAATTGGGTTACAAGACGAAGGAACAGTTGGCCGACTGGCTCCAGAAGAATACGAAGATCTCCGCGAAGAACGCCCGGACCACTCTCTTTGGAGGTCGCTGGGTTCCGAAAGCCGAGACGCCCGACGACGAGATGGTCCCCTACTACCAACGCCCCGAATCGTACAACTTTGTCGTCGTCGGCGGCCAGACGAATCCGTATCACATGGTGGCGAACATGAGCTATCGTGTGAGCGTTTCGATCGATCAGTGGGTGTAGGGAAGAACCTCTCATCCGAATGCGGCGTAGCGCGGCCATTCTCGTTTTATCGGCGTGGTTGTGTGTCCCCGCGCTAAGCGGCCAGACGTCTCCTGCCGCTCACGCGCAGCCGCTTGGCGTGCCTCTGATATACCTCATCGGGTTTGGGGACCAATACCTCGGCGGTGACGAACTCTACGACGCGAAGATCACGGTGCTGCAAGTGGTGCGCGGCGAAAAAGCGTGGGAAATAGTGAAGGGCGCGAGTTCTTCGAACAAACTGCCCGGCGCGGGCTTCGAATACCTTTTGGCGCGAATTCGGTTTGAATTCTCTGCAAGAACTTCCCCGTCGCACTATCGTTATACAATTGAGGAAGGCCAGTTCACCGCCACCGGCTCCGACGGCAACGAGTATGAGGCTGCGTCTCCCGCGGAACCTCCGAAGCCCAGGCTGAGCGGGACTCTGGCGCCCGGCAGCGCGCTGGAGGGTTGGATCGCTTTCCAGGTGCCGCGAAGCGCCGACAAGCCGCTGATGATTTTTCAGGAGGACGTCGGCAGCGTGATTCATCGCGGCGGAGGCGCGTGGTTCCGGCTGTACGAAGGCTCGGCCGCACGAAGATAGGCGAAGACTTCTTGAAGATTTCCCCGGCACCGCGACGTTCGATGACGAAAACGCCCGCGACAACCAAGGCAAGCCCCAAGCACCGGGTGCGGCCGGTGAAGCTGCGCACGTCGAAGGCGTCGATGCACCGGCGTGAGGACGGCGCGATTATCATCCGCGCGCACGAGGCGCTCGGGGAGTATCCGCGCGTGCTCACCGAGCGCCTGCTCCATTGGGCGCGCGTGGCGCCGGATCGCGCTCTGGCCGCCAAGCGCGGCGCGGACGGCAAGTGGCGCTACCTGACCTACGGGGACGCGCTTAAGAAAGTTCGCAGCCTCGGGCAGGCATTCCTCGACCGCGGCCTCTCGGCGGACCGACCGGTCGCGATACTTTCGGAGAACGATCTCGAGCATCTTTTGCTGATGTTCGCCGGGCAGCACGTCGGAGTTCCCACTTCGTCGATCGCCACGGCCTATTCGCTGGTCTCCACCGATTTCGCGAAGCTGAAGCACGTCATGAAGATCCTGACGCCCGGGATGGTGTACGTCGCGAATGGAGCGCAGTATCGCCGCGCGCTCGAAGCCGTGGTTGATCCCGGGATCGAAGTTGCGTTCGCGGAGGGCGCGATTTCCGGCCGCAAGGCGATTGCATTCGACGATCTCGCGGCCACACCTCCAACATCGGCCGTCGAAGCGGCGCACGCGGCCATCGCTCCGGACAACATCGCGAAGTTTCTCTTCTCCTCCGGCTCGACCGGACTGCCGAAGGCTGTGATCAACACGCACCGCATGATCTGTAGCAACCAGCAGATGATCTTGCAGGGATTTCCATTCATGGGCGACGAGCCTCCGGTGGTGGTTGACTGGATGCCGTGGAACCACACGGCCGGCGGCAATCACAACACCGGAATGACGCTCTACAACGGCGGGACGCTTTACATCGACGACGGCAGGCCGACGGCCGGCGGGATCGCCGCGACGGTCGAAAACCTGCGCGAAATCGCGCCGACCATCTACTTCAACATGCCGCGAGGCTACGACGAACTGCTTGCGCACTTTCGCACCGACGCGCGGCTGCGCGAGAATTTCTTCAGCCGCGTGAAGTTCATGTTCTACGCCGGAGCGGGATTATCGCAGGCGCTGTGGGACGGGTACCGAAAACTGATGGTGGAGGCGTGCGGCGAACGAATCATGATGGCGACGGGCCTGGGCGCCACCGAAACATCACCGATGGCGCTGCAATGCACGTGGGATTCGGAGCATAGCGGAGTTATCGGGATTCCCATGCCGGGCGTGGAGACGAAACTGGTACCCGCGGGGAACAAGCTCGAAATTCGAGTGAAAGGCCCGAATGTAACGCCGGGCTATTGGAAGGAAGCAGAGCTTACAGAAAGGGCGTTCGACGAGGAAGGTTTTTACAAGTTCGGCGACGCGGTTCGGTTCGTCGATCCGGAGGACGTTAACAAGGGACTGTTCTTTGACGGGCGTTTCGCGGAGGATTTCAAGCTGGCCTCCGGGACTTTTGTGAACGTCGGTCCTCTGCGTCTCAAGCTCATCCACTGGTTCGCGCCCCACATGATCGATGTGGTGATCGCCGGGCACGACCGCAATTTTCTGGGGATTCTGATCGTGCCGAATCTCGAGGCGTGCCGCCGGCTGGCGTCAGACTTGCCGGCCGGTGCTGCACCCGCCGAGGTGTTGCGGCACGAGGCCGTCGTGAAGAAATTCACGTCGCTGCTCGAATCTCTTGCCGCGCAGGCGACGGGCAACTCGAATCGCGTCGAGCGAGCCATTTTGCTTGATGAGCCGCCGTCGCTCGACGCCGGAGAAATCACCGACAAGGCGTCTCTCAATCAGCGCGCGATCCTCGAGCGCCGCGCCGCCCTCGTTGAGGAGATGTACGCGCCGCAGCCTACTCCGCGCGTCCTTCGCGTGCGCTAGATTTTCCAGTCGGGGGTGGCGACGTAGGCGCGGGTGATCTCGGCGACGGTCTGCGTGCCGCAATTGCCCATCGCCAGTTTGAGTTCGCCCTGAAGTATTTCGAGCACGCGATCGACCCCGGCCTGGCCAAACGCTCCCAATCCCCACAGGAACGGACGCCCGATCCCCACGGCCTTCGCGCCAAGCGCGAGAGCCTTGAAAGCATCGGTGCCGCGGCGAACGCCGCCATCGACGAACACGGGAATGCGATTGCCGACTTCGGCCACGACTTCCGGCAGCGCCTCGATGGTCGCGCGGCCAGTTTCGGTGGAGCGCCCGCCGTGGTTCGACACGAGAATCCCGTCGATGCCGTGCTCGACGCATAGCCGCGCATCCTCGCGCGTGTCGATGCCCTTGATCATCAGCTTTCCCTTCCAGAATTTGCGGAGGCGATCGACGAAGGCCCAGTCCATGGCTGGGTACGTTGGAGTCACGCCGGTCATGTTGATGCCGTCGAACATCGGATGTTCGCCGACGGACCGGCCGGGCTCACCCTGGTGGCAGGCCGCGCACTGGCGCAAGTCCTTCGGGCGGGTGCGGAGATAGGTCTCGCTATTCCGGCCGGTGTTGACGTCGACGGTGAGAGCGACCACGGGACACCCAGCGGCTTCCACGCGCCGCAGCAAACTTTCGCAGGCGTCCCAGGAACTCGGCGCGTAGAGCTGATACCAAGTCGGGCGGCCGAGGGCCTTATTCACGTCTTCGAGGCCGGTCGAGGTCATCGTGGAGAGCATCTGCATCGTGCCGCGCGCTTGGGCTGCGCGCGCGACGGCCAGTTCTCCTTCGGGGAAGAAAGATCTTTCACCGCCGACGGGGCACAGGAAGATCGGGCTGCTGAACGTGGCGCCGAACAGCTCGACGCGCATATCGACTTTCGTGGCGTCGCGCAGGCGGCGCGGGCGCAACTCGACGTGCTTGAATCCTTCGCGATTGGCGCGGAGCGTGGCGTCGTCGTCGACGCCGCTCGCCATGTAAGCCCAGTGGCCGGGCTGGACCTTTCGGTGAGCGGCCTCCTCGAAATCGAGCGCGTCGAGAGCCTTGGCCGGGTCGGTGATGACGTCGGAATCTTGCTGTGTAGTTTGGGCGAGGGCGCCATCCTGAAGGAAGGCGGCGATTCCGCCGAACGCAGCGACATAAGGGCTCGCTGCGAGAAACTTCAGAAATTCGCGGCGGGCGGTGATGGCGCGGGAGCGGGCCATGACGGTTGCCGAGTGTAACGCTTGTCGGCCGATCTGACCAGCCACGATCACCTCGGGGACCGCGATGCGATTGCGCCGAGCAGGGTGCGGAATTGACCGTGGGTTCGGCTGTGATACACTCCGCGGAAAGTCGGGAAAGGAGACCCTTCTTGAGATACAGAACTTCCGGCGTCCTAGTTCTGCTCGCGATGATGGCCGCGGCGGGATCAGCGTGGGCGCACCACTCTCCCTCGTCGATCTTCGATATGTCGAAGAAGTTCGTGCTGACCGGGACGCTGACCGAAGTGGACTGGGTAAATCCGCATATCGCCGTTTTCATCGCGGCGAAGAACGCCGACGGCACTGTGGAGAATTGGAAGTTCGAGAGCGCGCCACCTTCGTGGCTGAGGCGCGTGGGCGTGAACAGCGGCGACTTCAAGAAAGCGGTCGGGCAGACGGTCACGGTGGAAGGAAACCGCGCGCGCGACGGATCGTTTTACGGCTTTCTTCAGAAGATCACGTTCGCGGACGGAAACTCGTTCGAAATGGTGAATCCGAACGCAGTCGATTCCCACTGACGAAGGAGGGCCAGGAATATGCGACACCGATTTCTTTGCATCTTCGCCGCGACGATCGTGCTGGCCGCCTCCGCAGCGGCTCAACAGAGCGCCAGCGCGCCGGGGCCGGTCACAAAGCCAGCGCACACGATCGACGGGCATCCCGACCTGAGCGGAAACTGGGCTTATTCGATTGCCTTGCCGGGCGGAGCGCTGAAGAAGGTAGAGAACGGCTCGGTTACCTACGCGCAGCTTGATCAGAGCGGGCGCATGCCGGCCAAGACTCCGGTCGAAGGAGCTTTGCCGTACACACCGGCGCCTTCCTACAAGCCGGAGTTCCAGGCGAAGGTGAAATATCTCCTGGACCGTGAAGCGAAGCTCGACAAGGTCTTTTACTGCGGCAAACCCGGCGTGCCCCGCATCAGCTCACCGCGCAAGATCATTCAACTCCCGACGGAAACGATTTTCCTTTACGAGGATGCGTCCGGAGATCCCTATCGGATCATCCCTACCGACGGCCGGCCGCATCGCGCCGATGCGGACCCTTCCTACTACGGAGATTCGATCGGCTACTGGGAGGGAAATACCTTTGTGGTTGACTCGACCAACTTCGTCGAGGATACATGGTTCGGTGAGGGCGGATATTTCCACACGTCGGCAATGCACGTCACCGAACGCTTCTGGAAAGCCGGTGAGAATCTCGCCTATCAGATCACCGTGGACGACCCCAACGTGCTGACCGCACCCTGGACGCAAGCTCCTCGTGTGATCAAGCCATCGACCGTCCCACTCGAGGAGTCATCCGAGTGCGTCGAAGACGATGCGCATCGAATGGACAATCTGGATCATCATCTGCAGCGCTAGGCCAAAGCTTCGAGTGCAGCCGCGCGCCCTTCCGTCTTACTTGAAGGATGGTCGAAGCCTGTCCGTTCTTATCGACCGGATTGCGATTGTTTTCCTCGCAGATAGATTCCATCTGGTCCCAATCCCGGTGACGCGAGAACGTCCTGACGTCAAACTGACCTGCTCAATTCGACAGTAAAGGTTCCTTTGTGCGGTGCCGCTTTACGAACGTTCGCTTCTCACGTCAACGTCCTCCTATTTCCAAGCAATCCATTCGACAGATGCGCCAGCGACATATTACTATTCCGGTCTCTGCTGCGTGGGGAGAGGCGAACACGGGACGATGACCGAAACATTCTGCGACTGGCTTTCCAGAACTCCTTTCAGCATGACGATACAAACTGTCCTGTGGATTATTCCCGCCGTGCAGACGGTTCATATTCTCTCGGTCGCTGTAGTGATGTCTTCCATGGCGATGCTCGATCTACGACTGATAGGCCTGGTGGGCCGGCGCCGGGCGATTTCGGAAATGGTGGGCCGTTTCGTACCGTGGGTGTGGAGGACCTTGGTGGTACTCGCCACCTCGGGCGCTATCTTGATTATTGGGGAGCCGTCTCGCGAACTGCTGAACCCATACTTTCGGGCAAAGATGGTCATGCTCGCAGTCGTGATTTTGATTACGCTTGTGGTTCAGCTCCAAAACAAGCGAAACGCCACGTACTGGGAAACACGAAGGGCCGCAGCCAGAGTGACGGGATTGGCATCCCTGCTGCTGTGGGTTGGAATCGTTACGGCGGGGCGGTGGATTGCGTATTTTTGATTCAGCCGCTTCCGCGGCGCCACCTTTCAGCAGAGGAACTTGATCTCGATGGCTATCCCTGAATTCTGCGCGTGGCTCGAAAACACGGCGGTCGCGTCCAACATTCGCCAATCGACGTGGCTATTCCCCACCATCGAGACGATTCACGTTCTCTTCACGGTGCTGGTGGTCGGCTCAATCACGATGCTCGATCTCCGGCTGCTCAACATTGCGAACCGCGACCGCAGCGTCAGTGAGCTGCACGATGAAGTGCTGCCTTGGACGTGGACAAGTTTCGTTTGCGCGGCGATCGCCGGCTCGCTGCTATTCAGCTCGAACGCCACGAAGTACTATCACAACCTCACGTTCCGAATGAAGATGCTGTCGTTGCTCCTGGTCGGCATAAACGCCGCATTCTTTGAGCTCCGCACATATCGCGGCGTCACCAAATGGGATCAGGGGTCGCGCATTCCGCTGGCCGCGAAGCTCGCCGGCGGCCTGGGACTGGTTCTTTGGATAGCCGTGGTGGCCTTTGGCCGCTGGACTGGCTTCACGAAATGAACGGATCACAACGAGGGCCGGATTCCGGATAACGCACTGATTACCAGCCGGACTTCATTCCATACGGGGCGGTGTTCACCAGCGCTTCGATCCGCATGATCTTGCCGTTCTGAATCTTGAATAGTTCCGCGATCTCCCAAGTCCACGGACCCGTGCGCGTTTGTTTCACGGTTCGCCCGTCGGCGAGTGTGTAGGAGCGCAGCGTGGCATCGTGATCGAAGAAAGTGCTGGCGAACACAAGGCCGCGCTCCTCATCGACAACCAGGAAACGGCGATCGCGGATCAGGGTGTCCGGCTGGAAGTTGCGCGTCTTGATCTGGTCGGCACAACCGAGGCCCAGCACGCTTGTCGACCCTTCCTGGGAATTCTGCGGAGGATTATTGGTGGTTTGAATGCCGGACTCGATGCGATTGCAATCCTTGTCGAAAGGAACGTAGGAGGCGTGGCCCTTCTCGATTGCGTTGAAGTAGCTGTCGGCGATCGCAATCATGTTCGCGCGAGAGCGGCGTTCGGCGGGTGCCAGGGCTTGCGCGAAGATGGGATTGGGTTGAGTGAGATTTTCCGGACGAGCGATGCTCCCTGCCTCTTTCCTTGCGATGACATTCTCGATTTCGGTGATCCGGTGAAGCTCGATCTTCAATCTCACACAAAAGATGACAGGCGCGCCGTTCTCTTGCATCAACCCAATGAACAGGACCTGGCCGTTTTGCGGGTCGTCGGCATAGATCTTGTAAGCGGAAACAGCGCTGGCCGTGCCCCAAAATCCGTCTCCGATCTTCAGTAGCTGGCCGTTCTCGGTGTACTTGACGTCGCGCGCGAGCGATAGAGGCGAAGGATCGTGCGCGACAAGCGCCGCGAGATATTGATCGACCAAGCCGTTGAGGCAAGCGCGATCGCAATCGTAGTTGAAGTTGGGATCGTAGTCGGCGGGCGGCCGCGTGTTCTGCGCCCGCGCCATTTGAGCTGCGAAGGCAGCGACGATCAGAACCGCCGCGATGCGGAGAATTTTTTGACGGATTCGCATGTTATCTCGCGAACTACTTCGAAGCTTTCACCCAGGGACTCGGCATGTAATACGGGACCGTATCGAGAACGGCTTCGATCTGGCGGATTTTGCCGTTCTTGATCTTGAAAAGCTCGAAGATCAGGAACGTGTAGGGACGGTCGAACGGGGGTCCCATTTTATGCTCGGTGCCGTCGACAAGCTTGAAGTCCCTGACATTTCCCGCATGGTCAAAAAATGTTGCCGCGAACACCATCTGTTTCTGCTCGTCCACAACGTAGCGGCGGTCGCGGCAGCGGGTGACGAACACGAGAAGGCCCGTCTTCAACTGCGCCTCGCATCCCATCTTGGCGACCCCATTGCCATTCGGATTGTTGGCCGTTACGGTGCCGTTCTCCATGCGCTGGCAATCGGGATCGAACGAAGTCTTAATCTCGCCGGTGTTCTGCTGGATGGTCGAGAAATAGCCATCGGCCAGCTGAATGAGCTTTGCGCGCGAAACACGCTGGTCGGCGGGTTCAACCTCTGAGAACAGAGGCTTGTCTTTCAGGTTCTCGGGACCCCCCGTCAAATTTCCAGAGCCGGCCGGCCCCGGGCGGTCCGGACGGGCGACGATGACCTCTATTTCGGTGACTTTCTTGCCGACCACTTTCAGGCGCGCCGCGAAACAGGACAGGTGAGAATCTTCGTTTGCGACGCCTAGAAACCCAACCTGGCCTGTTTCGGGATCGTCCGTGTAAACCTTGTACGAGCCCCAACCATCGGACGTTTGCCACAAACCCTCGCCGAGCTTCATCTCGACGTTGTTCTCGGTGTATCTGGCATTTGCCGAAAGCGGCAACTTCGAGGGATCGTGCGCGGCGACGGCGGCCATATATTGATCGACGAAGCCGTTCAAGCAGGCGCCGTCGCAGTCGCCCGCCTTTGCGGCAGGCCGAGCGTTTGCGGACGGACCGGCAATGGCACAGACGATCACGGCCGCGAACAAACTTGCGAGAATTCTCTTTCGACTCATGATTCCCCCCCCGGGACTGTGGATTCGTTTTGCGATAAGGTGCAACGCGCGCAGTTTCAGAAGTGGATCAGGCTTTGGGCAACGCGTAGCTGGGCACCCACCAGCCGTGCACCTGGCTATAGCTGCGGAACGGCAATCTCACCTTCGCGATGGGACCGTCTTCCATGTGCTGCGTGTCCACGACCACGAGGTCGGCGCGTCCGCCCTCGAGCAGCCGGCTCGCGACGCCGACGAGATAGCCATCGCCTTCCGGCGCGTCCTTGCTGCGCGGAACGAAGCAGCATTCCTGCAAGCTCGAATCGTCGCCAATGAAAAACTCCGAAGTCTTGCGCGTGGCGTGGTCGAACTTCGTATAGGAATTGGTCGGGCGGAACATCATGTTGCCAAGCTTCGGATTGAGCGGCTTGGTCGGATCCGACGTGGGCATAAAACCGTAGCGATAGGGAATCGTCTGGTAGCGATCGTCCTGACGCGGCAGCGCGCCCGACTGCGGGTAGAGCTCCTCCATGTTGTAATCGCGCGGAGTCTTGTCCGAAAGATCGACCGAGAGGCGGTGCAGCGTTCCCGTAGCGGACTTCGGATCGAACGGCTCGCCGTGAAGATTGGGGAAAAACGGAAACTGATTCTTGAGGGCCATGTCCATGTCCACGTAAATTTTGTTTCCGTCGGAAAATGCGCCCATGACGTGAGTGGCGCAGCGCTCCGGCCCTTTGAACCAGCGACAGTCCTTGCCGTCGCCGCCACGCTCGAGGACGCCGAACCACGTCGGCAGGGTGGAATCCCAGGCGAAGTGCACCTGGCCCTGCTTCATCCGCTCGACGTTCGTGGCCATCGGGATCACGAGGAACGCGATGTACTTCTGCGAAACGGCGAAGTCGTGCACCATCCCGACGTAGGGAACCTTGATCCACGCCTCCCATGTGATCTTGCCCTTGCCGTTCGCCGAGAAAACATAGATGTCGTCCGTGGCCATTCCCTTGGCTTCGTAGCCGTAGGAAATCATCTCGCCGGTCGCGTTGTCGAACTTCGGATGAGCCGTGTGCGTCAGGCTGTGCAGGCCGCCGCCAAAGGTGTAGTAATCGTCCACGGTGTCGAGCGTCAGAGGATTCATCGCCACTGGAGGACTATCTTCCTTCAACGAGAAAAGCAGCCCATGGTGATAAACGACGTGCGTGTTGGCGGTGCCGCGGCTGACGCCTTTGACGCTGGGATCGTCGGTGAAAGGGTTGCGGTACATGCCGAACAATCTCTTGCGCGCGGCGGCCTGCGCCTTGAAGCGCTGCGTGCGGGGATACCGGCTCTTGAAATCGACGTGGCCATTCTGGATGCGGAACATGCTGACGTGGCCTTCGCCGTCGAAGGGAATGTTGCCGGCCATCGGGGGATACTGCCAGTCGGGGCCCACGCGATAGAAAGCGCCGTCGATGTTGGAGGGAATCTCGCCCTCGACGTCGCAATCGCGGATGTCGCATTCCGTGCGGAACGGACCCGCGCCGCCGAGGCCGGGAGGGTTATTGAAATGGACGGTTTCCGCGCTCGCCGAAGGCGCAAAGGGAGAAAGGTTGCCCGCCACGGCGGTCGTGCCCGCCGCTACCGCGAGCGTGCCCATGAATTTCCGCCGATTCATCGCCGCGCCGTTCGATGACTTCTTCGGTTGCTTTGATTTTTTCCGAATAGGGCCTCCCACATGATTCCCGTGATGGAAAGTTTGTTTCCGGTCTGCCGCGCCAAGCCGCTGACGCCAACGGGCCGCGCGCCCGTGGTAGTGTCCACAGAATGGCCGGACTTTGCAAGCGTTTGACATGTGCGCCACGGGCGTGTTACTTGTCCGCTGAACACGGGACGCGATGTTTGGGCCACGGGACAAAGAATCAGGTCAATTCTTCCACAGCAAGGAGACGCGTCATGAATATGAACCGCAGAAATTTCTTGAAAAGCTCCTCCGCCATGCTGTCCGCCGGAACGCTAACGGCAGCCGCCGCCAAGGCATCCGAGCCAGCGGCCCAGCCCGCCCGAAAGTACAAACTGATCGCGACGGAGGAGGCATTCTCCATCCCGGAGCAGGCGGACGAATTTCGCAAGATCGCGCCGATCGCCTACTCCAATCCGGATCTGGATATGTGGAGGGGTTTCCTGAATCCGGCGCCGAACGCGCCGCCTCTGTTGAGGCGTCTGCTTGACCTCGAGGGTGAGCGCATTCAGATCATGGATGAGGCGGGCGTCGACATGCACCTGCTGTCGCTGACTTCGCCGGGGGTGCAGATGTTCGATCCCGATACGGCGACCAGCATCGCGATCACCGCGAACGACCGGCTGGCCGAGATCGTCAAGAAGCATCCGAAGCGCTTCACGGGTCTGGCGAGCTTCGCTCCACAGGATCCGAAGCGCGCCGCGAAGGAAATCGACCGTGTGATGAATCAGCTCAAGCTGAACGGTCTGATCGTGAACTCGCACACCAACGGCGAATACCTGGACGACCATAAATACTGGCCGATCTTCGAAGCGGCGACTGCATCGAACGCGGCGATCTACATCCATCCGCGAAACATGCCGGACCCGTGCTCGTTCATGACGCGCGGCGACGTGAATCTGGCTGGCGCGATATGGGGCTTCCAGATGGAAACAGGGCTGCACGCGATGAGGCTGATCGTCAGCGGCGTGTTCGATCAGTTTCCAAGTCTAAAGATCGTGCTGGGGCACATGGGCGAAGCGGTACCTTTCTGGCTCTACCGGATCGACTATATGTATAAGGTCTATACGCGCGGGAGCGGGAAGCTCAAGAAGACACCGAGCCAGTACGTGAAGGACAACTTCGTGATCACGACGAGCGGGATGAACGATCACAAAGTGCTGAAGTACTGCAACGACGCACTCGGGCCGGACAATATTGTGTTCGCGATCGACTATCCGTATCAGGAGTCGGTGGAAGCGGCGAATTTCATGAACTCTTCGCCGCTATCTGAAGCGGACAACGAAAAGATCACGCACGGGAACTCGGAGAAGCTATTTCGCATTGCCTCGAGCTGACGGAGACTCAGATAAGTCCCGCCGGGACGCCCGCTTCGGCGGCGCCGCAAAGGCCGAATCCGGGGCCTCGCGTCACCCAGAGCAGGATGGCCAGCTCGTGTTTGGGGTAGCGCTGCATCATCGCTTTCGCGATGTCAACGAAGCGGACGCCCGGCTTCGCGACCTCTTTGTAATCGCGCATCCATTGAATGCTGGCATCGAGTAGCTCGGCCCCGCCCACGGGCCCGTGTCCGGGGAACAGCTTTTCGATCGGCCCGAGCTTGCGAACTTTATCCAGGGCTTCCATCCAGGTGTCGGGATTGTTCACATCCGACATGTAGTGCTGCGCCTGCGCGTAAACCAGATCGCCGGCGATGAACGCTTTTTGCGCGGGCAGATAGAACGCGGTCGCATGCACCGTTTCGACCATGAAAAGGTCGATGAACGTGATGTCGTGGCCCTCCAGCTGAAGGGTGTCGCCCGTCAGAGGTTCGGGAAGCGGCAGCTCTTCGGGGAGCTCGCCGCGATACATCTCCTGCCAGTGAACGACCTTCGCGCGAAATTCGCGCATGCCGTCGATCACTTCTCTCCGGGCATATATCCGGGCGGACGGGAACGCTTTCCGGATGGCGCCCAATCCGAAGTAATGATCCGGGTGGGCATGAGTGATCAGCACGGACGTGAGTTCTCTTCCCGAGGAACGGATCATCTCTACGAGCTTCTGTGCGTCGCTCTGTATCAGGCAGTTATCGACGAGAACGGCTTCGTCCTTCCCTTTGATAAGGACCGCGTTCGACGCGAGGGCGCGCACTTCCGCAGTGAAGAGATCAAATTCGAGTTCTGAGTTGTTTTTCCCCATAACTGAGCCCCCTTCTTTGCACACTAAAATCCTGAACACGCGTGAGCTTGCGGCGCCGCTAATCGAGACCACTAAAACTTATGCGTGAGGACGCGTAGGTTCGAAAACGGAGAGAAGGCTACTGCGGCAAGTCGCCGGATGTAAAGCGCAAAGGGAAGCCGAGGCTGAGCGCTTCAATTAGTCGTGGAGGACGACGCTCAGAAGCGAGCTGTTGACTTGAAGACCACCGTTGTACTTGATGAAGCCCATTTTCTTGAATTTATTCATGAAGAGATTAACCCTGGAGCGCGTCGTCCCGATTGTGTCCGCCAGCGTTTCCTGCGACACCTTGGGAAGAACCCTTTGAGGCTTGTCGTCCTTTCCGTATCGAGCGAGCAACAGAAGAGCTCGAGCCAGCCGTTTCTCAGTAGAATTAAACAGCTGATCGACCAGGTCCGCCTCAACTCGGATGTTCCGCGTAAGCATGTAAGAGATAAAACGGTCAGAGAACTCGTGTTCGGAATGAAGGACGCGAATCATCTCATTCTTGTCTATGACGAGTACCGTAGTCGGCGTAGCCGTCGTCGCCGCCCCGATGCGGATGGGTTGAGCCGCGAGACAACCCTCTCCGAAAAAGTCGCCAGGGCCCAAAACCGCTACGACCGCTTCTTTACCAACCCCGTTGACCACCGATAACTTCACGCGGCCTTGTTGAATGTACATAACGGTCTTGGCGGGATCACCCTGAGCGAAGATGGTCGCCTTTCTTGGAAACTCAACGATCCTTCTTGATACGCCGGCGGAATCGAGAAACAACTGCGCATCGAAAATTGGCTTTTTGTTGAATTTCAGGCGAGTTGGGGCAGAGCCCATGTTGGGAATCCCTGACTATTTTTATCGTAGCACTTCGCGCTGAATATGCAATGCAAATAGGCAGGTGTCCCGAACATGACAGATATCGTCCGGCGCCTCTCGTAGAATGTGTCTCGTGGGGAAGCACCAAACGACCGAAGCTACAACGATCGCCTGAACTTCAGTTCATACGTCCCGCTCCGCCCACGGAAACACAGAGTTTTCGGACTAACGCGCTGAAATGGCCGCAACACCTCGATCGGGCCGAAGTGTTTGCTCACGAAAAGAAGGAGGTAAACAGATCATGCCTTTGCTTCAAATATTGGTTGTCCTAGCCGTAGTGGGCGTTCTGCTCTGGCTGGTCAACAGCTTCATACCGATGCAGGGAACGATCAAGTCCATTTTGAACGCGGTCGTTGTGATTGCGGTGGTCTTGTGGCTTCTCAATATCTTTGGAGTCCTTCATTCGCTGTCCCGGATGCACGTCGGGGCGTAAGCAATTCGGAATGAACCACAGACGGGAGAGCCTGTGGAACGAAAACAGCAACCGCGCCAGGCTCAACGAGCGAGGGGCGCATTGAATCGCTGTAATGGAGGCAACATCATGAAACGAATTGGTCTTATCAGTACGGGACTTCTGCTCCTTCTTCTCGGAGGCTTTGCTCCCACGTACGCACAGCAGGATCAACACGAACAAGACGCCAATGCTCCGAAACAGGAGCAGCAGGCCAAGCCTGAAAAGCAGCAGGAACAGGCCAAGGGCCAGCAGGATCAGCAGCACCAACAACAGCAGCAGGCCAAGTCGCAGCAGGATCAGCAGCACCAACAGCAGCAGGCCAAGTCGCAGCAGGATCAGCAGCACCAACAGCAGCAGGCCAAGTCGCAGCAGGATCAG
>Ga0209415_10005650_pt1 | contig 22421 bp, 16 predicted proteins | sample PeaSoiSIISIP2007_FD_187696 | JGI IMG/M metagenome (GOLD analysis project Ga0209415, IMG submission 187696) | Peat soil microbial communities from Weissenstadt, Germany - SII-SIP-2007 (SPAdes) (version 2) | ecosystem: Environmental > Terrestrial > Soil > Wetlands > Peat | place: Germany... | reverse complement strand
GTCGCCTTCGCCGAGCTCGAGCAGTTCATCGACAACCAGGTCAAGTACTACTCGTCGGGGATGTACGTCCGGCTCGGTTTCGCCGTGGCCGTGAACGTCGATCCCGACATCCTGGTGGTGGACGAGGTGCTGGCCGTCGGGGACGAGGCCTTCTCGCGCAAGTGCATGGCGAGGATCAAGGAATTCCAGGACGACGGGCGCACCATCTTGTTCGTGACCCACTCCTCGGACCTCGTCCGGCAGATCTGTGACTTCGCCGTCGTGCTGAGCTCGGGGGACATGATCGGCTCCGGATCCGCCGCCGACGCGGTGCGCATCTACCACGAGCACCTCAACACCGTGGGACCGGGCATAGGCGCCGCCCTCCAAGACGCCGCCGAGATACCGGTGCCCGAGGCGCTGCACCGGTCCATCGAGATCTCGTCGGTCGAGGTCGAGCACCCCGGCGTGGGTTCCCGACGGTACCTGCTCCCGGGGGAGCCCTTGGCCGTCCACGTGGCCTTCGAGGCGACCGAGCCCGTGGCCGGCGTGGTGTTCGCCCTGGAGATATTCGACCAGGAGGGCAAGTTGGTCTTCGGCTCCGACACCGAGATTCTCGACCGCCCCTTCGACGCACCCGTCGGTGCCGGGCGAGCCGACCTGAGCTTCGAGCACGTGCCCTTGCTCGACGGGGCCTACAGCCTCAAAGTCGAGATCAAGGACCGTCTGGGGATCCTGTACGACAGTCGGGAGCAAGAGGGATTCGAAGTGATGAACCCGGCTCGGTCACGCGGCAGCGTTGCCTTGGAACTGCATGCCGACATCCGAGCGGCCAGCCTCAACTGACGCCGGCCAAGGTCGAGGTGGCCTCCTGAGCCCATCGACGGCTCGGCGCCCCCGGCACCTGTTCGTGGGCCTGGTCCTGGTGGCGGGCTCGGGCCTGGGCGTGACGATCGCCGCGTCGACGCCGGCCGCGTGGGCGCGGGCGCTGCTGTCACCCACCTTCACCCTCACGTGGTCGACGGGCCCGCTCGCCGACGCAGGACAACCCATCGCCGAGTCCTCTCCCGACGTGGCCACGCTCGACGCCGACGGCCCGGCCGTGGTGGTCGGCGATCGACGGGGGTTCCTGTACGCCTATCACCTGGCCGACGGCTCGGCGGTGGCCGGATGGCCCGTCGACGACGGCGGCGTGCCCATCGACTCGTCCCCGTCGGTGCTCGCCTCGAGCTCAGGCACGGACTCGGTGTTCGTCGGGGCCGGGAACGCCGCCGATCCCGGTCAGGGCGGCTACGAGGCTTACAGCGCCTCGGGCGCGCCCTTGTGGTTCACCCCGGTCACCGACCCGTCGAGCGACGAGCAGCCCGCCGCCGGGGTGCAAGCGTCGCTGACGGTTGGCGATCTCGAGGGCACCGAGAGCGTGGTGGCCGGGTCGCTCGACCAGGAGCAGTACGCGCTCGACGCGTCAACGGGGTCCACCTTGACGGGCTGGCCGTTTTTCACCTCCGACAGCGTGTTCTCCACCGCCGCGGTGGCCGATCTCTACGGCACCGGCACGCCTCAGATCGTCGAGGGAGGTGACCAGACGGCCGGGTTCGCCATCGGCCGCCAGTACCTGCAGGGCGGCCATCTCCGCATCCTCAACCAGAACGGAGGGGTGATCTGTGACCACCAGAGCACCCAGACCGTGGACTCGTCGCCGGCGGTGGGGCCGTTCCTCCCGTCGGGGTCGATGGGCATCGCCGTGGGGACCGGGGCGTTCTTCCCCGGCGCCAGCGACGGCGATGTCCTCGAGGCCTTCGACACCGACTGCAACCCGGTGTGGTCCCGGACTCTCGACGGGGCCACCACGAGCAGCCCCGCCCTGGCCGACGTCACCGGGAGCGGGAGCCTCGACGTCGTCGAGGGCACCGATACCGGCTCGGGAGGATCGGTCTGGGTCCTCGACGGCAAGACGGGTGCCACCATCTGGACGGAGCCGGTGGTCGGTCGGGTCATCGGGTCGGTGGTGGTCGGCGACCTCACCGGAGCAGCGTCCCAGGACGTGTTGGTCCCCACGACCTCGGGGGTGGAGGTTCTCGACGGCGCGTCGGGGACCGAGTTGACGGTGCTCAGCCCCGACCTCGGGTTCCAGAACTCGCCGCTGGTCACCGACGATCCCAACGGGGACGTCGGCATCACCGTCGCCGGGTACGACGGCACCAACCAGGGCGAGATCCGCCACTACGAGATCACCGGGTCCGACGGCGCCGCCGCCGTAGGCGCCACGTCGTGGCCCATGTTCCACCACGACCCGCAGCGCACCGGCGTCAGCGGGGTGGCGCCGGCCCAGTCGCCGTGCACGGTGCCGTCGGGTGCGTTCTCCGGGTACACGCTCGTGGGCGCCGACGGGGGCGCCTTCGCCTTCGGGAGCCCCTTCTGCGGTTCGGCTGGAGCCCTTGCCCTGCACGCGCCGGTGGTCGGAGCGGCCAAGGCCCCCGACGGCCCGGGGTACTGGCTGGTGGGTGCCGACGGGGGGGTGTTCGCCTTCGGCGGTGCGCCCTATTACGGGTCGATGTCCGGCGCCAAGCTCACCCGACCCATCGTCGCCATGGCCGTCACCCCCGACGGGCGCGGCTACTGGCTGGTGGGTGCCGACGGCGGTGTGTTCGCCTTCGGCGACGCCGGGTACTTCGGCTCGATGTCCCATGCGCATCTCGGTGCCCCCGTGGTAAGCATGGCGCCTTCGGTGGACGGGTCGGGCTACTGGCTGGTGGGTGCCGACGGCGGGGTGTTCGCCTTCGGCGACGCCCAGTACTTCGGGTCGATGGCCAAGAGACGGCTCGCCGCACCCATCGTGGGCCTGGCTGTCGACGTCACCACGGCCGGCTACTGGCTGGTGGGTGCCGACGGCGGGGTGTTCGCCTTCGGCGCGACGTACTTCGGGTCGTTGGGTCGTCATGCGCCGGCGAGACCGGTGGTGGGCATGGCGGCGACGACCGACGGGTACGGCTACTGGCTGGTGGGTGCCGACGGCGGGGTGTTCGCCTTCGGCGACGCCCCCTACGACGGCTCGATGGCACAGGCGCGTCTGCGTGCACCGGTGCGAGCCCTGGCGCCCTGATCGGGGCAACCGGCACCCTGGGTACAATGCCGCCGGTGCGCGTCGACCAGGTGATCCCGTCGCTCGCCAGTCGCGACGCCATCGGCATGCACACCGTGGCCATCGCCCAGGCGCTGCGCGAGTCCGGCATCGAGTCGGACATCTTCTACGGGGAGTGCACCCGCGACCTCGCCGACCAGGCGCGGCCCATGAGCAGCCTCGGTCGGGCGACCAAGGGCCGTTGGCTGTTGTACCAGGCGTCGATCGGTAGCCCCGTCTTCGACATCTTCGCCAGCCGTGCCGAGCCGAAGTTGTTGAACTATCACAACATCACGCCGGCCGTCCTCCTCGACGGGTGGGAGCCCGCCGTCGGCCACGAGGTGAGCCTGGGCCGGTCCCAGGTCACGCGGGTGGCCTCGGAGTGCCGCTTGGCCATCGCCGACTCCGCCTTCAACGAGGGGGAGCTCGTCGACGTCGGCTTCGCCCGTACGGCGGTGGCGTCGTTGCTCATCGACATGACCGCCGCGGCCGAACCTGACCCGGTCACCTCTCAGAGGCTGGCCCAGGGCAAGGCCGAGGGGGGTGCCGACTTCCTCTTCGTCGGCAAGGTGTCGCCCCACAAGGCCCAGCACGACCTGGTCAAGATGCTGGCGCTGTACCGGCGCGTCTACGACGGCCGGGCGCGCCTGCATCTGGTGGGCACCCCGTTGGGCAAGACCTACGCGCCCGCTCTGTCGGCCTTCATCGCCGAACTCGGTCTCTCCGATGCCGTCTTCGTCACCGGTTCGGTGTCCCCCCAACAGCTCGAGTCCTATTACCGCGGCGCCGACGTGTTCGTGTGCGCCTCGGAGCACGAGGGGTTCTGCGTCCCCCTGGTGGAGGCCATGGGCCACGGGCTGCCCATCGTGGCGTATTCGGCCACGGCGGTACCCGAGACGGTCTCGTCGGCCGGACTCCTGCTCGAGTCGAAGGACCCCCTGCTCTTCGCGGCGTCCGTGCACCGGGTCGTGGGGGACACGCGCCTGCGCGCCCAGCTCGTCGAGGCCGGGGCCCGACGGGCCGAGGCGTTCTCCCTCCCGAGCTCGCGCCGGCGCTTCGTGGAGCTCGTCTCCGACGCCGTGGGAGCCGGAGTCCGTTAGGCCTTGGCGGGGCCGTCGTCCCAGGTGCTGTCGACCCCGGCCCACCGGTCCCAAACGGCCCGAGGTGTGGTCGTCCGCATCGGGCGCATGCGGACCCGGGTCGCCAACGCCCACGGGAGCTTCCCCAGCACGGCCCGGCGGAGCTCGGGTCCCGGGTCCTCGTGCATGCGCAGCCACACGAAGTGCCGGGCGACGTCGAGGGGGGCGTTGCGCACCAGGCACAACAAGGCGTTGCGTTGGGCCAGGAAGCGGACCAACGGCGACCGGGAGCCCCCGCTCGTCGCCGACAGGCGGTGGCGCACGGTGGCGCCGGGGTCGTACAGGATCCGCAGGCCTGCCAGGCGGGCTCGCAGGCACCAGTCGGTGTCCTCGTTGTAGGCGAAGAACTGGGGAGCCAGGCCACCGAGGCGGCGCAGGGTCTCCGCCCGGAACACTGGGGCGGTGGCGCTGAATCCGAAGCGCTCGGCGCCATGGTCGAAGCGGCCGTCGTCGGGGGCGCTCAGGCCGTACTCACCTGCTACCCCGTGGGGCTTGAGGTACGACCCGGCGTGGTTGACGAGGGTGCACGTCGTTCGCAGCGCCACCGGCTCGCCGTTGACCCGGACGTCGTCGCCGGCGTTCGGCTCGGCGAGCGGGACGTAGAAGGGGCGGCGGCCCGAGGTCCACCGCCAGCGGGCCGGCTCATCGGGCGCCGCGCTGCGCTCGGTGTCGTAGACCCCGGCCCCGCGCACCTCCTCGAGGACGTCCACGGCGCCCACTGTGACCGAGAGGAGTTGGCGGCCCAGGGGTCGCGCGTCTCCCGGAGCGCGCCACGTGTCGTCGTCGAGCACGACTTCTCCGAACACGCCGTCGAGGACGACCTTGGGCGTCACCGCGGCCACGCCGGCATCGGCCAACGCCGCCCGGGCGGCGTCGATCCAGCCCGGCCCGGCCACGGCGTCGTCGTTGAGCAACCCGATCAAGGCCCCGCGGGCGTGGCGCAAGCCCAGGTCCACCCCGCCGCTGAACCCGAGGTTGGCCCCGGAGCAAACCACGCGGGCGCCCAGGGACGTGGCGACGGCGGAGGCTGCTTCCTGCGTGGAGCCGTTGTCGACCACCACGACCTCGTCGGCTTGGGACAGCGCCGATGCCACGCAGGGCGCCAGCCAGGTCCCGGGACGGTGCGAGACGACGACCACCGTGGTGTCCGGTGGCATCAGCGTGCCGCGACGACGTTCCCGTAGGGCAGGTCGAGGAGCTTGGCGCGCTCGATGGGGCTGAGGCCGTCTTCGAGGAGCCGGAAGTGCAGGCCGTGTCCTTCCAAGAGGTCCACCAGGGCGTCGGCCTTGTCGCCCACGGCCTCCATGAGCGCCGGGGCCCACTCGAACATGACCGAGATCTTCGGGCTGGCCTCGAGCGTCCGGGACAGCCCGGCGAACGCCTGGAGCTCGGCTCCTTCGATGTCCATCTTCAGCACGTCGACCGGAGGAAGTCCCTCGAGCAGGTCGTCGAGGGGCACGGCTTGGACCTCGACCATCTCTTCGCTGTCTCCCAGACGGCCCAGAGCCTCGGAGCCGATGGCCCCCACGCTCGAGGCACCGGAGAAGTTGAGGCGTTGGTGCAGTTGCACACTGGTCGTGCTCGACCACGCCGCTCGGTGCCAGGTGGTGACGTATCCGTAGAGCCCGTTCATGATGACGTTGCGGCGCAGCAACTCGGCGAGACCGGGGTGGGCCTCGACGGCCACGACCCTCCCCCCCGGGCCCACGAGCTGTGCACCGAGGAGCGTGAAGTAGCCCACGTTGGCACCGACGTCGACGAACACCTGACCGGGCTGCAGCGTCTGCTGCAACCAGGCGGTCACGTGCGTCTCCCACAAGCCGTCGAGCACGATCCACGGCGAGATGGCCGCGTCACGGGTGTCGACGAGCATCTTGGCGCCCCAACGGGTGGCTACCAACGCGGTGTGGTCGCCGAAGTACAGCGGCCCGTGGGGATATCGGTCGGAACGGAGCTGCGCCAGGCCGGCCTCGATGTCACCGAGCCTCTGCGACACGTCGTCCATGCCGAGCGACCGACGCGCCCTCGCCGCGACGAGAGACAGCAGGCGGTGACGAACCACGCCGCTCATCCTAACGGCCCGGTCGATCAGGCCGGCGGGACCGCGGCGGGGAGCGCCGAGCTCTCCAGGATGCGCTGCGTCAGCGTTTCGTAGCGGTCGACGATGGCGCCCCAGTTGAAGACGCGCCGGGTGTAGGACCGACCGTTGCGCACGAGGAGCTCCCGAAGGGCGCTGTCGGCGAGCAGCGTGTCGGCCACCGCCTCGAAGTCTGCGTAGTCGAAGAACCACAGGCCTCCGCCGCTGCGCCGGCAGTGCTCCATGGTCGCCTCGCACCGGCGGTTTACCATCACCGGGGCGCCCGCCAGCCACGCCTCGAGGACGACGAGGCTGAAGGACTCCCACGCCGAGGGGGTGACGACGAACGCACAGCCCTGCAGGGCGCCCCACTTCACCTCTTCGGGTTGCCGACCGGCGACGACGACGGCGTCGTCGCCCTCGAGGTCCTCGTGCACGGGGCCGAGGAGCACCAGCCGAGGCGCACCCGGGCGCCGTTGGCGGTACAGGCGCCACAGCTCGGCCAGGACGTGTGACCCCTTGGCCCGCTCCACCCGGCCCACGCACAGCACGAACGGTTCCCCCGGTGCGAGGCCGAGGGCCGCCCGGGCCACCTCGGGGTCACCCGACCCTTCGACGACGGTGGCGCCGATCACGCTGGCCGGGAGATGGGCCACGGGAAAGGTGCGCTCCACCAGTGCCTGCTCGCCATAGGAGTTGTAGGCGAACCCGCCCACCGACGCGAAGACGTCGCGCATGATCGGCAGATGGAGCTCGGGCTCGTCGTGCGCCGCGCTGTGGAGGATCACCCGCCGTCCCAGGCGCGCCGTGGCGTGGACCGCCGGCCAGAACAGGTACGGCGTCACCGCCACCAGGTCGCAACCCGACCCGGCCGCATCGTCGAGCACGTCCGGGCACACCGGTCCCACCAGCTCGACGAAGCGACGCGCCACGGCGTCGGGTATCACGGTAGGGCCGCGCCCGATCACGACGCTGAGCTCTCCCGAACGGGGGTCGCGACCCGAGATCGAGTGCCGGCGGTGCACGGTGACCCCTCCGATCTCGCTGTCACCGGGCGCCAGCTCGTCGGCCCAGGTGGCCGCGGACAGCGCGCCGGTGGTGAAGACGTCGACCTCCCAGCCCTTCATGGCCACCAGGTGCTCACACAGCAGGCGCAACCAGTGCTCGATCCCTCCCACCACGTCCACCCCGTAGCGGGGGACCACGAGCCCCAGTTTCACGGCTGGGCCCGGACCACCACTCGGTAGCTCTGCCCCGAAGGGTCGTACTGGGCCGTCCCCACCATGTCCACGCCGTGGAAGGCATGCAGCCAGGTGTCGGGCTCGAGTGGTCGCCCGACCGACAGATCGGCATTCACCGCGCCCAGCCGGAGCCGCCACCACCACGGAGCCGAGGAGATGATCACCGCCATCCCCGTCACCCGGCCCAGCTCCGCCACCACGGGGCCGATGACCGGCGCGCTCATGGCCTCGGGCACGCCCGTCAGCACCACGGCGCCCAAGGCATCGTCGGCCACGGCGCGCAAGTGGCTCAACAGCTCGCCGTGACGGACGTCGGGCCCCGGTTGATGGTGGGAGCCCGTGCTCGTGAGGCCGTAGGCGTCGATGCCTGCGGCGCGCAGCTCGGCGACGACCTCGTCCGCCCGGGACTGCGCGTACAGGACCCGCGCCCCGGTCGGCAGCCCTTCTCCCAACACGCCCCGCCACGAGGTCAGGGTGTCGTCGGCCTCCGGTGACGACGGGGCCGGGATGGCCTCTCCGGCCTGTGGTCCCAGGTACCTCACCTGGTGCTCGACTTGCTCGAGGCGAAGGGCGAGGGCCTCCAACGCGGCGGCGGCCGCGAGCCCCAACGACGCCACCTGACCGACGCCTTGCTCCGGGGGAGCGCCCACGGCGTCACGCCGGCGACGTCGCGCCCCGGTGGCGTTGGTGGCGTCGGCCGGCGCCACCGAGGCGAGCGAGGCGGCCTCCTGCACCTTGGCGATGAGCTCGCTCATCGACTGCGTCGCCGGTGGGTTCGGGGCCCTCCTCGCCAATTCGAAATGCAGGCGGGCGTCGGCGTCGTGTGGATAGCCGGGCTCGGCGCGCCGTCGCGCCGACTCGGTTTCGAGCTCACCGATGAGGCGGTCGAGATCCGGGGTCAGGGGAACGTCCGAGGTCCCGTCTTCGTTGGTCGCCATGGCGCCGCGCCGTTCCGGAAGGTGTGTCGGAGACCGTCAGTCGGTCACGATCGACACTAGCGTGTCGGCCAAGTGCCGGAACTGGTGGTCAGAGGCGAACCGCAGTCCGCCGTCGGCCAGTGCTCGTTGCTCCTCGGGATGGGCGAGAAGGTCCTCCAGGCGCGCAGCCACGACGGTGGGGTCGGTCGTGGGCACATGCGACACCGTCCCCTCGGGGAATTCTGTGGCCGTGGCCAGATTGGTGATCACCGGCACCCCCGCCGACAGGGCGTCGAGCACCGCCGCCGAGTTCTCACCGCTGCTTCCCTCGCGCAGCTGCACCGCCACGGTCGCCGTGGCCAGCCAGTGCCGCCACTGCGCGTCGTCGACGGCCCCGGTGACCTCGACCTCGTCGAGGGTGCCGCGCACGCGGGCGCGGTCGCCTATGACCTGGGCGAGCAACGGCGGGCACGGCCCCACGAACACGAGCCGGCACCCGACCAGGGCGGCCGCGTCCACCAGGAGGTCGGGGCGCTTCGCCATCGACACGATGCCCAAGGCGACGACCACGGGGTCGCGGCCGGTTCCCGTCCGGTCGCTGCGCGTGACCGGTGGGCAGGCGGGCGGCAGCACCCGGACCGGGGCATGGTGCGCCAGAGGCGGCAGGTCCAGCAGCACCAAACGCCGGGCCACCTCGGAGTTGACCAACACTCCCCGGCACCGTTCGGCCAACAGGGGCAGAAGCCCCACCCCCGCGGTGACGAGGTCGCGCACCGAGCGCCCCGCCCGTCGTGCCGCACGGGTCGGTGCCCGCCCCGGGTAGGACCGTTCGAGGAGCCAGCCCAACGACGCCGCGAACTCGTCGTCGTCGAGCGCATCCAGGGCGGTGACGGCGATGGCCGGCAGCCGCACCTCGTGCAACCAGATCCATCCCGGGTAGCGCAGGGCCGACTCGACGGTGGAGAGATGCCCGTCGGAATTCCCCAAGGTGTAGACCACGGCGTCGTACGACGACGGGCGGGCGTCGAGACCGAAGGCGTCGATGGGGAAGTGTCGGACCCCGGGAGGAAGCTCGGGCGAGGTCACCGTGGGTGACACGGCATCGACGGCCACGTCTCGAGCAAGCGCTCGCAGCAGACGATCGTTGTAGACCGAGATCCCCCCACTGATGGGCGGGAGCGGCCCCACGAGCGCCAGGCGCGTCGGCGGGGGCGGCGCCGTCCACGCCGAGCGACCCAGTGTCGCGCCCATGGCGTCGATGGCCCCTGCGGCCTTGCCGGCCACGACCTCCCAGGTCGAGCGGGTCGCCAGCTCCCGCTGAGCTTCGAGGACGGCGGCTCTGCGGTCCTCGTCGCCGAGGAGGTCGGCGATGGCCCGTGACACGGCGCCGGTGTCGGCGGGGTCGAAGGTGGCCAGCGCCGTGGCGGCCGCCTCGGCCAGAGCCGTGGTCGCCGACGCCAGCGCCGGGGTCCCGCACGCGGCCGACTCGAGCACGGGGAGTCCGAAGCCCTCGGCGACAGAGGGCATCACCGTGACCAGGGCCCGCCGGTAACAGGCCCGCAGGAGCTCGTCTCCCACCGAGCCCGCCAGCACCACCCGCCCGTTCATCCCGGCGCTGGAGGCGGCGTCGGTGAGCCTGGCCCGCCACGGCGGAGTCAGGTCGCCGACCACCAGGAGCCGGAGGTCGAAGCCGGCCTGCACGAGCAGCCCCACGGCAGCGATGAGTCGTTCGGTGCCCTTGCGGATGTCGCTCCCGCTGATGGTGAGCAAGAACGGATGCTCTTCGAGATCGCCCAGGAAGAAGCGGAAGTGCTCGCCGTCGGTCCCGTCGCTCGGGGTGAAGTACGGGGACACGCCACAGCCGATGTTCACCACCTTGTCCGGGTCGCAGTCGAGGAGCTCGATGGCCTCGCGGCGCGTGAACTCGGAGTCGGCCAGCACGAGATCGGCAGCGGCCACCCACGTGGCCCGTGCCCGGTACCGCTCGACATGGGCGGGCGTGGGAAGGTACCGGTGCGGGGCGCGCAGGGGGATGAGGTCGTGCAGCGTCACCACCCGGGGCAGGCCCACGTCCTCCCAGTGGGGGCTGACCACGAGGCTGGAGGAGTCCAGTGGCCCGCAGTGCAGGAACGGGGCGGGAACATGGTGCACCACGGGCTCGTTTCCGGCCATCAGGGCGCGCAGCGTCTGCATCGAGTCCCAGCGCACCAATCCGGCCTCGGCCAGTTCCGCCGGGAGACCGAGTGGCGGGGGCAGCTCGGGGGCGAGCAAGCCCCCGGCCACCCGACCGATGCGGCCCAGCGCCGCACTTAGAGACGACACATAGCGGCCGATGCCCCGATCGGCGTAGCCATCGACCTGCAGCGCCTGCAGATCGATGGCGAGGCGGATTGGCGACGTCAAGCGTCGCCCTGTGGCTTCGCCCCGAGCATCTGCTCGATCGCCTCGATCCTCCGGGTGACGCGCGCCTCGGACTCGGCCGCGCCCTGCGAGTACTCGATCGACGCCGCCGCCCGGGCCGCGGTGGTCTCCACCGTCGTCTGCACTTCACCCAGCCGGCGTTCCAAGGCGGTCATCGACTCCAGCCGGTGGTCGATGGCGTCGATACGGGCGTGGAGCTGCGCCAGCGCCCTGCGCTCGATCCAACTCTGAGCGCGCCGCAAGAAGCGTTTCACGGTCCGTAGGATTGCCACAGCACCACGCGAGCGTCAAGCGACGGCGCGTAAGCGAGACCGTACAGTCGGCGCGTCGAGGTCACCGGGCCTCGAGAGCACCGGCATCGGGGGTTCCTGTGTCGGGGGAACGGCGCGCGCTCTCCAGCCAGCGCAACAGGGGCCGGGCCACCTCAGGCCACTGGAACCGAGCCAGGGTCGGTCCGAAGTCCGCCAGGGGCAGTCCATCGGAGAGCAACCGCACCAGGGCCGCCTCGATGGCGTCGACGTCACCGGGTGCAACGGTGATCCCAAGGCCCTGGGCGGCGACGAGATCGCCGAGCGAGTCACCACCGGTGAGGATCATGGGTCGGCGCGCCCACAGGTAGTCGAGGATGCGGGTACGGAACGAGAATCGCGTCTCGAGGTTGTCGAGATGGATGCTCACGGCGACGTCGGCATCGAGCAGGTAGCTCCCCCAGTCCAGGTAGGGGACCCACCGGTCATTGAAGAAGACGGTGGACCCCGTGAGGCCGAGCTCGTCGCTCACGGCGCGCAACTCGAGGGCCCGGGCCATCTCGGCGATGTCGGGATTGGGGTTGTTCATGCCGAGGAAGACCAACCGGACGTCGGGGACGCGGCGCCGGACCTGGTGGACAGCTCTCACCAGCGAGACGGGGTCGAACCAGTCGTAGACGCCGCCGCCCCACACCACGACCGGGTCGGCGGCGCCGATGGCCGGGAAGTGCCGGCGGAGCACGGGGCCGGCCGGCACCGGCGGGTCGGGGGGGAGACCGAAGGCCACCACGTCGATCAGGCGACGAAGCGTGGGGTCATCGTCGTAGGTGGCCGGGTTGACGCGCCCGGCGTGCGACAGCGCACCGAGCCAGAAGTCCCTCTGGCGTTCGCTGGCGCACAGGAAGAAGTCACCTCGAGCCAGATCCTCGTTGATCACCGAGACCTGGTGGGACACGGCCTGGGCGTACTCGGTGTCACCGCGCCCACCGCGCTCGAGGTTCTCGAGATGGGTGGGGATGTACATGTCGATGACCAGTGGGACAGGGCTCGACGCCACCTCCCGGTGGCGACGCACCACGCTCGTCGGGGCGAAGACCACGTCGGCTTTGTCGACCAGGTGCGCCATGCCACCGGGCTGGCGCGCCACCGAGCACACCTCCATGGAATCGTGCCGAAGCGTCGCTTCCACCGTGCTGGCCAGGGTGACGTCGAAGCGCGTGTCGAGCACCTGGGCCAGTTGCCAGGCCCGGATGGCGGGCCCGGCCATGGACTCGGTGACGGGGTCGAAGCTCAGGACGAGCACGCGGGTGGCCATGGGTCAATGCGGGTGGGGCGCCACGGACAGGCCCGTCACATGACGCGCTCTCCCCTCGGGGTGCTCACTAGGCTCGTCGCATGGCCGGCACCCGCACGCGCGCCGCCACCGAGGGTGCATCGAGCCGATGATAGTCGGCGCCTCCGAGGCGGACCCTGCTCTCTCGTCGCCGACGCGTGCGCGCCGTGTCGCCGTGATCACCGATGACGTGCTCACCGCCAAGATGGCCGGTCCCGCCATCCGCGCCTGGCACATCGCCGAGGCGTTGGCGGCGCACCAGGACGTGGTGCTGGCCACGACGTCCGAATTGTGCGAGGTGGCGTCGCCGCACTTCACCGTCGAATCGGCGGGACCGTCGCGCTTCGCCGAGCTCGAGCGGTGGTGTGACGTTGCCATCGTGCAGGGCTATCTCCTACACAACGTGCCTTCGTTCCGAGGCTCGAAGAAGGTCATGGTGTTCGACCTCTACGACCCTCTGCACCTCGAGGCTCTGGTGCTGAGCACATCGGACCCGGAGCCCGACCGTTCCATCAACGTCGCCAACACAGTGGGCACGCTCGAAGAGCAATTGGTCCGGGGTGACTACTTCGTGTGCGCCAGCGAAAGACAACGAGATCTGTGGCTCGGGTTCCTCGCCGCGCTGGGGCGGGTCAATCCCCACACCTACGAGGACGACCCCACGCTTCGCCGCCTCATCGACGTGGTGGCCTTCGGTCTTCCCGACGAGCCCCCCCAACGGACCGCCGGCGCGTTGCGGGGGGTGGTCCCCGGCATCGGGCCCGGTGACGACGTGGTCATCTGGGGAGGTGGTCTCTACGACTGGTTCGACCCGCTCACCCTCATCCGGGCCGTCGACAAGGTCCGGGTCACCCGACCACGCGTGCGCCTCTACTTCCTGGGCACCCGCCATCCCAAACCCGACATCGAGGAGTCCGGGGCGGCCGTGGAGGCCCGCCGGCTCTCCGACGCGCTCGGGTTGACCGACGTCCACGTGTTCTTCAACGACGGCTGGGTCGACTACGCCGAGCGCCAGAACTTTCTCATGGAGGCCGACGTGGGCGTGAGCCTCCACCTCGAGAACCTCGAGACCATGTACTCGTTTCGGACCCGCATCCTCGACTACCTGTGGACCGGGCTCCCCATCGTGGCCACCGCCGGCGACGGCTTCGCCGACATCATCTCGGCCGAAGGGCTGGGGGTGGTCGTACCGGGGCAGGACGTCGACGCCGTGGCCCACGCCCTTGTGGGCCTGTTGAGCGACCGGCACCGGCGGGAGGAGTGCCGAGCGCGCTCGGTTGCCGTCGCCGCCCGGTTCCGGTGGTCGGTGGTACTCGAGCCGCTGGTGGCCTTCTGTGGCGCGCCCCGCCGAGCGCCCGACCAACCGGGCTGGCCCGGCGAGGGCCGGAGCTCGGGCCCTGCTGCGGCGTCGACCGCACCCGCCCCGGGCCTTCCCGGCCAGCGCCTCGGCCGGGTGGCCACGCTGTATCGCCAGGGGGGCGGGCGAGCCGTCGCCGGGGGCGTGGGCCGCAAGATCCGGGCGCTGCTGCACGTCCGATAAAGGTTGCCGTCGCCGCTGTCGATGGATGAGTCGTCGACATTGGAGGGTGGCACCGGTGAAAACTGCCTGGACAGGGCGTCGTCGCGCCCCCGAGTCAGCTTCGGCGGACATCGTTGGTGAGAGCCGTGGCGAGGGCCCGAGGCGGCGCTGTCGCGCCGTCCTGGCCGTGGCGGTGGCGGCCGGCGGCCTGTGGGTGACCAGCTCGACCGGCGCCCAGGCAGCGGTGACCGCCCACGCCGTGTCGCTCTCTCTGACCTGGACCCAGACCCTCGACGACGCCGGGGGCCCCATCGCCTTGTCGTCACCCAACGTGGCCACGCTGGCCGGGGGAAGCTCCGTGGTCGTCGGCGACCGGGCCGGCAATGTCTATGCCTTCAACCTGGCGTCGGGCGCGGGCGTGGCCGGATGGCCGGTGAGCACCGACGGCGTGCCCGTCGACTCGACCCCGTCGGTGGCCGACATCGACGGCAACGGCCTGGACTCGGTGTTCGTCGGCGAGGGCAATGCCGCCACCCCGACCTCCGGGGGCTACGCCGGCATCAGCCCCTCGGGCACCATGAACTGGTTCGTCAACGTCCAGAACCCCTCCACCGACACCGCCCCCGCCAAAGCCGTGCAGGCGTCCATGGCGGTGGGCGACCTCAGTGGCTCCACCGACGTCGTGGCCGGATCGCTCGGTGAGGTGGGCGAGGCCATGAACGCGTCCAGCGGGGCCATGTTGGGCGGCTTTCCCTGGTTCCAGGCGGACAGCAACTTCACCACACCCGCCCTCGCCGACGTCTACAGCAACGGCCGGACCGACATCGTCGAAGGCGGGGACTCCTCGGCGGGCTCGGCCTACGGGCAGACGTACACCAACGGCGGGCACCTCCGGGTGCTGAGCCCCACCGGCAACGCCGGGACCGGGAACCCCGGTGGCGGCCTCATCTGCCAATACAACACCGATCAGACCGTGCAGTCCTCGCCCGCCGTCGGTGAGTTCGGCGGCAGCGTCGGGATCGTGTTCGGCACCGGGGCCACCTTCTCCGGGGTGTCGGCCACCGACGACCTCTTCGAGCTCAACTCCCACTGCGCTCCGCGGTGGATCGACAAGCTCGACGGCACTACCACCGCCAGCCCCGCCCTCGCCGGCGTGCTGGGCAACGGCCAACTGCAGGTGTTGGAGGGTACGAGAGTCGGGTCGGCGGGATCTATCTGGGCGCTCAACGGCGTCACCGGGGCCACCATCTGGCGCACGGCCACGGCGGGACAGGTCATCGGCTCGCCGGTGACCGCCGATCTCACCGGCGGCGGGTACCAGGACGTTCTGGTGCCGACCACGGCCGGCGTGCAGATCTTCGACGGCCAGTCGGGCGCCTGGGTCACCACGCTCGGCCAGAACCAGGGCCTGGCCTTCCAGAACTCACCGCTGGTCACCGACGACCCCAATGGCACCATCGGCGTCACCATCGCGGGTTACAACTCGAGCAACCAGGGAGTCATCCAGCACTACGAGGTGAACCGGTCCAACGGGTCGACGGTCAACGAGACCGGGGCGTGGCCCATGTTCCACCACGACCCGCAACTGACGGGGAACGCCGGGATCCCGCCCCCCGTGGTCCAAGTGCCGTGTAACGCCCCCTCGGGCAGCCCGGTGGGCTACGACATGACGGCCTGGGACGGCGGGGTGTTCAACTTCGGGAACCTGCCGTTCTGCGGGTCCACGGGCAACCTCCTGCTCACCAAACCGGTGGTCGGCATGGCGGTGACCCATGACGGCGGCGGCTACTGGCTGGTGGCCTCGGACGGCGGGGTGTTCGCCTTCGGCGACGCCGCCTTCTACGGCTCCGCCGGCAACATCGCCCTCACCAAACCGGTGGTCGGCATGGCCGCCACCCCCGACGGCCGCGGCTACTGGCTGGTGGCCTCGGACGGTGGGGTGTTCTCCTATGGTGACGCCGCCTACCACGGATCGGCGGGGAACCTCCGCTTGACCAAACCGGTGGTGGGCATGGCGGTGACCGCCGACGGCGGCGGCTACTGGCTGGTGGCCTCGGACGGCGGGGTCTTCTCCTACGGCGACGCCGCCTACCACGGGTCGACGGGGAACATCCGCCTCACCAAACCGGTGGTGGGCATGGCGGTCGACGCCCACAGCGGCGGCTACTGGCTGGTGGCGTCGGACGGCGGGGTGTTCGCCTACGACGCGCCCTACCTGGGCTCCACCGGGAACATCGCCCTGACCAAACCGGTGGTGGGCATGATGGCCACCAAGAACGGCTCCGGCTATCGCCTGGCGGCCGCCGACGGCGGGATCTTCTCCTACAACGCCCCCTACTACGGCTCCACCGGGAACATCCACCTGACGCAGCCCGTGGTGGGCGTGGCCGGGTTCTGATCAACTCAGTTGGCGTGGTCACTCAGGGGCGTGTGGCGTCGTAGCGGGCGCGCACGTCGGTGAGGAAGCGCGCGTAGCGGTCGATGAGACGGGGCCACTGGTAGAAGCGCTCCACGTAGGCGCGGCCCCGGCTGCCCAGCAGCGAGCGCAGGGGCGCGTCGTCGCACAGCCGCTCCAGCTCGGCCTCGAATTGGCGGTAGGAGCCGAACCACAGCCCCCCGCCTGAGCGTTCGCAGTGCTCCCGGGTGGGATCGCAGGTGGCGTTCACCATCACCGGCACCGACTGCTCCCAGGCCTCGAGGACCACGAGCGAGAACGACTCGAGCGCCGAGGGGGATATCGAGACGGTGGCGTCGCGCACGATGTCGCACTTGTCGGCCTCGCTGACGATGCCGGTGAGGACGATGTCCTCGTGCTCGGGGATCGATGCCGCGATCGGCCCCACCAGGGCCAGGGCCAGGGGGCCGGGGTGGCGCTGTTTGTAGGTGCGGAAGAACGACGCCAACATCGACGAGCCCTTGTGCTCGTCGACGCGGCCCACGCTCACGACGTAGGGCCGGTCACCGAGGCCGAGGACCTCGGCCCCGGCTCGGCCGCCCTCGACCACGGGGGCCACGCCCAGCCCTAGCACGATCTGGGGGATCTGGGCGATCTTGTGGCGGCGCTGGACGAGGCGCCGTTCCGCCGCGGTGTGGTAGCAGATGGCGTCGGCACCGGCGAAGGTGGCGTCGAACACCTCGAGGTACAGGGCGGGCTCGTCATGGGCGGCCGGATGCAGCACCCGGGGTGCGGTGACCACCTCCATGCCCATGACGGTGGGGTAGTAGAGGTAGGGGTAGAAGGCGATCGCCTGGGCGTCACTGTGCGCCACGGCGTCGACCAGGCCCGGCGTCACCGGCCCGTTGAGCTCCAGCCACCGGCGGGACTCCTCCAGGCTCGCCTCCGACGGCGCGGCGCGCAGGCGGCCGTCGAGCTCGTAGAACTCGGGCACGCGCCCCGAGCTCGACGCGAAGCGGTGCACCGTCACCCCGTTGAGCACGCTGGCGCCGCTGGGCAGGATGTTGTCCCACGTGAGGTGGTCGAGCGCACAGGTCGAGTAGACCTCGACCTCCCAGCCGCAATCGGCCACCAGGTGCTCGGCCAGCTGTCGGGCCGCGGACTCGGCCCCGCCCATCACCTCGAGGCCGTACCGAGGCGTGACGAAGGCGACCTTCATCGCCACCGAGTTGAGGTCACCGCGTCGCGTGGTCGACGTCGGCGGCGCGGCGGCCCGTGACGAGGTAGTCGCGGCCGCCGGGCCCCTCCGCCACCGTGGCGGCCAGGCCCAGGTCGCCGAGGACGCCGAGCCACGTCCGCGGCCGGTAGGGCCGCGCTGCCACCAGGTCGGCCTCGTCCGGGGCGTCTTCGTCCAGCCAACTCGCCGGCGTCAGCGAGTGCACGAACAGGACACCCTCGGGGGCGAGGCAGCCCGCGACGCCCTCGAGGAGCCGGAGGCGCTCGGCGGGCGCCGATCCCTCGACCACCCCCGACAGCACCACGGCGCGCAGAGATCCCGAGGCCAAGGCGCCCACGTGCCCGACGAGGTCCTCGGCGCGCAGGTCCAGGCCGTCGAGCTCCGGGCTCGCCACCTGGTCGCGGGGATCGACGCCGTAGGCGTCCACGCCCCGTTGCGCCAACGCGCCCACGAGCCATCCGTCGCCACAGGCGGCGTGCAACACCCGTCCCGGGTGGCCGGCCAGCTCGCCGGTCACGACCCGCACCCACCACGCCCCGGGGTTGTGCGCCCAGGCCACCTCGAAGGCCAGAGACGGCGGCACCGCCAGGGCGTCCACCTTGCGGCGCAGATCGGTCACCTGGACGTCGAGCACGTGCAGGGCGCGACTGACGGCGGTGGCGAATTCGCTCACCTGGTGCGTGACGTAGCGGAGGTACCACAGGCTGAGCGAGCGCAACCCGCGTTTGACCGTCGTCCCGCCCGGGCGTCGCGACTCGACGGGCACCACGGGGTCGATGAACACCGAGGCGTCCACCAGCCGGAGCATGTCGCGCAATGCCGCGCTGCGACCGCCCAGGGGCGAGTGTTGGAGGAATTGCTGGTCGAGTTGGCGTTCGACGTCGGGGGGCAGGTCGCCCGACGCACGGCGCCGGCGCACCTCGTCGTCGATCTCCCGGCGGACCACCTCGAGGTACCTCCGGGCGGCCTCGTCCTCGTCGACCGAGGGGTGGTCCTGCGGTGAAGCGCCGTCGCTCAGCACGCTGCCTCCTTGCGGACCCGCAGCCTAGGGTGCGGGGTCGTGGTCAGCGGGCAGGCTTGCGGCACAGGTAACTCAGGAGATAGCAGTCTTCGATGTCGGCGAACAGCCCCCGGCGGGTGGCCACCTCTTGCACCGAGAACGCACCGCGGGCCACCGAGCCCCCGGCGTAGTTGAGGCCCTTGGCCTCGAGGACCTCGAAGCCGGCGGCGCGCAGCATGCCCGTCATCTCGCCGTGGGTGTACTCGTGGTCGTGGTCGGGGTCGATGAACCCGGGCTGCTGCAGGCGGCACACCCGGGCGTTGGGGGTGTCGAGGGCCAGGTAGCCGCCGGGGCGCAGGATCCTGGCCGTGGCCGCCAGGACGCGACCGGCCTCGTCCACGGAGACGTGCTCGATGCTCTGCCCGCTGTAGACGAGGTCGAAGGATCCGTCGGCGTACCGGGTCAGGTCCGACATCGAGTGGTACTGGTAGCGGACTGGCCCCAGCTCCGTCTCGGTCACGCTGCGGGCCACGGACTCCTTGTAGATGGCGTTGCGGTCATCGGGGGGGAGGTCCACCACGATGACCTCGTCGAAGGCGTAGGGGTAGCCCATGAGCACCAGGGCCCCCTTGTCGGACCCCAGGGCGGTGCCCCCGAGGTCGAGAATCCGGCGGGCCGGGGGCAGGGAGCGCACGAACAGGCTCCGGCTGAAATGCAGCGCGGGGCCCAGTTGGGTGAACGGTGCCACCGACCACCACTCGCTCGACGCGTACATCCACTCGGCCAGTTGCGAGGGTGACAGCGAGCCGTCTTGCAGGCCGGGCAGGTACGACGCCGTCCCCGCCGGGTCGGGGGGGCGCCCCAACAGGACCCGGTACACGACATCGAGCTGCTGGTGCGGGGACAGCCCGTCGATCCCCGCCCCCGCGCCGACCCGGGCCCGGGCCCGGCGCGCCAGCGCGGAGAGCACCGACCGTGGCGAGCGAAGCCGGGCCATCAGGCGCTCTCCACCATGGTCGGGCCACCGTAGTCGGCGGCGCCTGCGCCCCGGTGATCCGGTGTTACGACGACACGGGGCCCGAGCGCACCGCTTTGAGGCCGCGGGTCACCGATACCACCGCCACCCCGGTGCCGATCACCAGCACCGCCACGGCGGCGGTGCCGAACACCGTGTCGCGCCCCTGGAGCCCGCCGCCGGCGCGCCCGAGCTGCGCCAGACACACCACGCCCGCGACCGCCTGGGCGCCGACCCCCACGGCGGCCACGCCGGCGACGACGGTCGACGCCGCCAGGCGCGTGACACGTACCTGCGCCCGCCGCAGCGCCCGGGCGGCGCTGATGGCGCACCCCGCCACGCACGCCACGGTCACGGCCACCCAGCCGAGGAGGACGGCGACGATCAGGGCGCCCCGCGGCCCGTGCAGCGACACGTTGGCGCTGCGCACGTCGTGACGGGCGAACAGCGCCACGAGACCGGTGACGCCGAGCCAGGCGGCGACGAACAACGCCGGGCCCAAGGCGGGGACCACCACCTCTCGGCGCCGGGCGCGCCACGCCGGGACGATCAGCGCCAACCAGAAGCAGAAGCCGGTGGCCAAGACGATCGCCGCGGTGACCACCAACACCACCCCGCCCACGTCGAGCGCGCCCGAGGCGACCCCGTGCAGCCCCGGCAAGGGAGGATCGTTCACGGCCTTGGAGAAGACGGCCGCCGCCAACAGGCTGGCGCACCACACCCCGAGCACGGTGACCGTCGTGGCCTGCAGCCGGAGTCGCCGCTGGTGCAGCGGGGCTCCGGCGAACACCGGCGCCACCCAGGCCCGCCCCACGCCGAGGGCGAGGTCGAGCACGTCGCGCCACCGGTGGCCGCCGTCGGCCACGAGACACAGCATCTCCTCGCCGTAGCGGTGGCGGAAGCTCGGCGGATAGGCCGCCACCAACACCTGTTGCAGGCGCGTGGTGAGCTTCACGACGCCCCCCGCAACACCGGTGCCAGCCGGGCCAGGCGCCGCCGGCCGAGCCCGGCGAAGCGGGCCATGGTGGCCAGCTGCTGTCCCAGGACCTCGGCGCCCCGGCTCGTCAAACGGTACGGGCGCCGTCTCGACTCACCGCCGTCGAGCGCCTCGATCAGCCCCCGGGCCTCGAGCCGGGCGATGGCCCCGTACAGGGTTCCCGGCCCGAGCCTCACCCCGGTGGTCTGCTCCACGTCCTGGAGGACGGCGTAGCCGTGCTTGGGCCCTTCGGCCAGGCTCCCCATGACGAGCAGCCCGGGGTCGGTCCACTTGGGGTCGTCGGCAACTCTGGGCACGGCCTCGTCTCCCTCGGTTCGTCTTAGTACGTAGAACGATATACCACGGGGCCCCGACCCGCCTGGCTACCATCGACGGCATCCGCTTCTCCTTCCCCCGACGGCGCCGCGTCCTGGGACGCGTCGTCCCCGCCGCCATGGTCGTGGCCGTCTCGGCCGGCGTGCTGGGCCTGGCCCCGGCGGCTCCGGCGGGCGCCTATCCCTTCCCCGACGTGTCGCTCGTCGGCCACGGCTTCGGCCACGGCCGGGGAATGGGCCAATGGGGAGCGCTCGGGTACGCCCTGCAGGGGCTCACCGCCGCCCAGATCCTCACGACCTACTACGGCACCCTCAGCGCCGGCGGCCAGACCCAACAGGGCCCCCTGCCCAACGGGTGGAACGACGCCACCACCCCGGTCACCGTGGCCCTCACCTCCAACGCCGGCAACGACGTGATCGTCACCTCGGGCTCGCCCTTCACGGTCGACGGGACGGCGGTGCCGGCGCACGCCGGGGCGCTGTTTCATCTCACCGGCCCGGGCAACACCTGGGAAGTGGAGACCAGCCCCGTGTCGGGAGGGTGCGCGGGGCCCTGGACGATCGTGGCCACCGGTGTCACCAACCCCACGGCCACGCCCGGGCCCGAGCCGTTTCCCTCCGACGGGTCGCTGTCGACCGAGGCGTTGCAGCTGTGCGAGCTGCCGGCCAACATCGCGGTGCGGGGCACGATCGAGGGGACCGTCAACTCCAACGACGCGGCGCGCACCGTGAACGTCCTGCCCCTCGGGCAGTACGTCGCCGACGTCACGCCGGCGGAGTCCCTGGCCTCGTGGGGGGCCCTGGGTGGCGGCGAAGGGCTCCAGGAGCTCGAGGCGCAAGCCGTGGCGGTCCGCTCCTACGTGATGAGCACCTACGGGTCCCTCCAGGGGTACTTCGGCTACGCCGACATCTGCGACACCACGGCCTGTCAGGACTATCCCGGCATCGCCAACGAGAGCACCGTCACCGACACCGCCACCACCGCCACCGCCAACACCGCCGTCCTCATGCCCAACGGCACGGTGGCCAGCACCCAGTACTCGTCGTCGACGGGCGGGTACAGCGCGGGCGGGACCTTCGCGGCGGTCCCCGACCTCGGGGACTCGGTGTGCGTCCCCGGCGCCTGCAACTCGCACCACACGTGGCAGGCGCAGGTCCCCGTGTCCGCCATCGCGGGCGCCTATCCGCAGATCGGGATCCTCGAGTCCGTGGGCGTGTCGCAACGCAACAACCTGGGGGACCTCGGGGGCCGCGTCGTCCAGATGATCCTGCAGGGAAGTGCCCAGAGCGTGACCATCAGCGGCGACACCTTCGCCGCGCAGTTCGCCCAGTATGGCGCGCAGTCGGACTGGTTCGCCGTCACCAGCGAGGCCAGTGGCGGAATCGGCGGTTACTGGCTGGTGGCCTCGGACGGCGGCGTCTTCTCCTACGGCGACGCCGGCTTCCACGGCTCGGCCGGGAACATCCA
>Ga0209415_10005648_pt1 | contig 22424 bp, 15 predicted proteins | sample PeaSoiSIISIP2007_FD_187696 | JGI IMG/M metagenome (GOLD analysis project Ga0209415, IMG submission 187696) | Peat soil microbial communities from Weissenstadt, Germany - SII-SIP-2007 (SPAdes) (version 2) | ecosystem: Environmental > Terrestrial > Soil > Wetlands > Peat | place: Germany... | reverse complement strand
TCGCCGCCCGCGATGTCGCGGTCCACGATGTCGCCGCCCGCGATGTCGCGGTCCACGATGTCGCCGCCCGCGATGTCCCGCAGGGCGAGACGGTGGGCGGAGGAGCCGAAGAACCGGGCTGATCAGGAAACGGGTGCCGGAACCGGCACGGGTGGTGGAGGGGGTGTGGCTTCGTCCGCGGCCCGTGCGCCACGGGGTCGTCCGAGCGCGATGTCGAGCGCGGGTCCCGTCCGGCGCAGGGCACCCCAGGCCGCATCGAGCTGCACCGCGGCGAGGAGGACGAGAGACACCTCGAACGGGGTGCGGTAGCGGGTCTGGCCGAAGCTCACGAGGACCGTGGCGACGACGTCGACCCCGATCGCCAACAAGGGGAGGACCGTGACCCTTCGGCGGAGAAGCACGACCGTGCCACCCACCGCCAACGCGGCGAGCACGTAGTACATGCCCAGGCCGACCAGGGCCCAATGGTAGGGGCGGGTCTCGACGTAGTAGTCGAACCACACCTGCTGAAGGGGGTGAAAGGCACCGAAGGCGCGCCCGAGCCGGGCGAGCTCGACGCGCCAGAGTTGGCTGTCGTGGGTCCGGATGTAGTGCAGCGCGTAGGCCTGCGCCTGTGCGGATTGCACCGATTCATCGGCGTGCACGTCGACCGGGGTGGCCAGCGAGCACGGCAACGACCAGTAGCCCTCGAAGACCCCTGACCACGTCTGGTCGCAATTGGCCGACGCAAGGGTGATCCCGAGCCCGGAGCTGATGAACGTCGGCTTCTCAAAGCGGCTCATGTTGTACCCGACCCACGGGGCGACGACCGCGGTCGCGGCCACGATGCCCAGCCCGGCCAACGTCAGTCGCCTGCGCCACCGGAGACGAGCGGCGAGAGCGAGGGGAACAAGGATGAGCGGCACGAGCAGAGCCAGCTCGTCGCGACCGAGGGCGGCGAGGCCCATCGCGGCGCCCAAGGCGAGCGCGCCGCGCACGTCGGGTCTCTTCCAGAACCGGTACGCCACGAGCAACACGACGGCCACGAGCAACGGCGAGAGGGTCTCGGACAGGCCGAGCTCGTCGCTCATCCAGATGTTGGGGTAGACCGCGATCAGGAATGCGGCGATCAACCCGGCTCGACGTCCGGCGATCTGGCGACCCGTCAACCCGCACACCGCGACCGCAGCAGCGCCGATGACACAGCACCAGATGCGGTGCGCGAAGAACGACTTGAACCCGACGACAGAGGCGGCGGCCAGCACGAAGACGAACAGTGGCGGCCAGTCCGCGGTCTGGACGATCCGATGAGGGTCGAGGCTGTACTGCCACGGATCGACGAACCCGTGCCCCGACACGAGGAGGTTGGCCGCATTGTGGAAGTAGTACGCGTCTCCCCCTGGCTTGCGATTCGGGCGGCCGAGGACCGTCGCGATCCGGATGCCGAGCCCCACGAGGGTGATGGTGACGAGCCAGACCCAGAAGCGCCGGTCGGGCCCGGGCGGAGGTGTCGTCGCCACCGATCCGTAGGTCGACACGCTCGGGGCCTCGGGCGCCGCCGCCTCTGTCGGTTGCCTGCGTGGATCCTCGAGGCGTGCTCCGGGGTTCACCGACGCGTCTCCCGTCGCCGCAGGACGAGGAGGAGATTCCAGGTCGCCACCTCGCGCACGAGGGGAACGCGGATGATCCACCGCATCCAGTCGGGGTAGTAGCGGGGCAGGGCGTCGACGATGTCCACTTCGGGGTGAGAACGGACCAGGCGCAGCGTGGGACCCACGTGGCATGCGAACAGCGAGGATCCGAACAGGTTGCTCGGGGGGCGGCCGTGGCGCTTTTCGTAGTGACGTGCGGCGCGGCGGCCTCCGAGAAAGTGCCAGGGCGCGGTCTCGTGGCCGCCCCAGGGGGAGTACCACGCCGTGAACGACACGTAGATGAGCCCACCCGGGCGAGTCACCCTGATCATCTCGTCGAGGAACCGTCCGGGCTCGGGAACGTGCTCGAGCACGTTGGAGGAGAACGTGACCTCGGCGATGGCATCGGGAACAGGCAGCATGTGGCCGTCACCGGCCACGGTTCGGCCCAGAGCCAGTCGCCCCGGCTTGATGTGCCACTGGTGGAGCTCGTGGACAGCGGTCTGCGAGGACGGGTCGAGGACCTCGGGTGCGGGTCCGGAGCGCGACAGCGACGGGAGGTTCTCGGCGTCGGCCGCTTCGGGTTCGACCAGGACGCAGCGGGCTCCCGCGTTCACCAGCGCCTCGGTGAAATAGCCGGGCCCGCCCCCCACGTCGATGACGAGCTTCCCTGCGACCGACGTGTAGCGACCGAGTTGCGCGACCGAGTCCGCCGCCTGGAACCGGTAGAACTGCTGGGGATCGACGCGGTAGAACCGATCGACCTCGGTCTGGCCACCCCTGAAGGCTCGGAACAGGTTGAGTGAGCGACGCAAGCCCCACTCCGGCGCCCCGATGCAGGACGTGGCCGATTCACCGGGCGGGGTGACCATGCCCGCCCATGGTAACCGTCGCCCCCCAGGGCCCGGGCTCCTGTCGGGCACCGTCGTCACGACGTGACGCGCTCGGGAACCTTTCGCGACAGGCTGTGCCAGGCGGCGGAGGCGACCAAGTACGCGACGAAACCGAAGAACAGCACGACCTGGAACCCGTCGATCATGGCGAGGACCGTCGCCAGCGCGGCACCGATGACCGAGGCGAAGCCGTTCACGGCCCAACCCCACGCCACGTACTCGCGGGGGGCGTCGCTTAGGCGGGACACGGCCCGCAGGCCCAGGGGCATGAACATCCCCAGGCACAGACCCAGTGGGGCCAGCAGCGCGAAGGCGATCGGCACGCGCGCCACCATGGGCAGGTCCAACAACCCGTCGGTGAGGGGCGTCAATCCGAACATGTAGAACGCGCTCAGTCCGGCGATGGCGAGGACGAGCACGGGGACGGTGCGGCTGTGCTCGACCTGGCGGGTGCTCAGCAGCGCTCCCGCGCCGGTGAAGATCAAAATGGACATCAGCGTGACGGTCAGCGCGTAGGTCGGGTATCCGAGGAACAGATTGAGCAATTGCATCAGGGTGATCTCGAAGAACATGAACCCGAAGCCGACCGCCGAAAAGAACAGTGCGGACCATCCCTTGCGCGGCAGGCGTCGCCAATCCTGGCGCACGGCGACGAACGGGAGCAGGAGGAACACCGCCGAGATGACCGTGGCCAGAACGAGGAGGAGGATGAGCACGCGCTCCCCCACCTGGTCTTCTCGGTCCGAGGTCGTGATCGGGTGGAAGAAGTCGTGCAGGACGGTCCCGAAGCGGGCGAAGTGCCAGAAGTAGGGGCCGTCGTCGGTGGTGGGCACCACGTCGTACTTGTACGTGGCGTAGAAGGATCGCAGCTGTGCGGGGGTGCTCGACACCACGGTGTCGACGGGGCTGTGGGGGACGTGATGGCCCGGGGCGTATTGCAGGGTCGTTCCCGGAACGTTCCGCAACGAGCCCACGAACCGGGTGACCTCGGCCGGGGTGAACGCGGCTCGCTTCACGATGATGGTCGACAACGTAAAGGACCCGAAGAAGTGGGCGGGCGAGCTGGCGACGAGGATGTGCGCACCGGGGTCGCGAATGCCGAGCTCGGTCAAGGCTTGGCGGGCAGTGGCCACGAACCTCGTGGTCCGGTACGGCTTCTGCTGATAGTCGATCTCACCGAACTGGGCGACGAAGATTCCGTTCGGAGCCAATCGCTGCAAAGCGTCGACGATGGCGTTGGTCGTATAGAGGTAGCTCTCGGACAAGACGAATGCACTGGCGGTGGCGGCATTGGTGGCCGCGTAGCTGTCGGGGGCCGGGTACCAGATCATGTCGTAGGACCGGTGGCTGCGCGCCAGGTACGACCGCCCGTCGGCGTTGACGTAGTTCACGGCCGGGTCCTGGGCCAGATGTCCGTCGAATCGGGCAAAGGTCGTCTTCACGAGCGAATACGTCACCGGGTTCAGCTCGACGGCGTCGATGTGCGACGCGCCGAACCACAACGAGGCCAGGACCTCGTGCCCGCCGGCCGCGCCGATGACGGCCTCGCGCCGGGGCGGGGTTCCGGTCACGCCGAAGGGGATGGACCGGGGATCGGCGTTGAAGTCGTAGTGGGCGAGCGATGACACCCGGCCGTTCCAACGGTAGATCGCGGACCCGATGATCCCGTCGTGGTACAGGGCCCGGACGTCGGGCGACACCTGGATGGCGTCGACGCGGAAGATCGGGCTCCATGCGGAGTAGATCACCTTTCCAGTCATGATGCTCGACTTGGTGGTGTCCAGCCGTTGCGACGGCAACAGGCCGGGCGCGGCGACGAGCACGACAGCCAACACCGCGAACACGCAGAGGAGCGGCGACGCGGTGGGGCGCGATCTCCATGCAACAAAGGCCGCCCCGATGAACATGATCGCCGCCGCCAACATGATCGCGGCCGGCGGCCCGATCGTCGCGGTGAGCCAGATCACGACCGCGCAGGCCAGTCCGGCTCCGACCAGATCGGCAAAGTACAGGCCGCCGACGCCCTCGGGTCGTCGTCCGAAGAGGGTGGCGATGATCACTCCGGGCGCGACGAACGGAAGGAAGATGAGCAGGCAGATGGCGAAAAGCTGCCCCATGCTCTTGGCCCCGGTGACGCCGTAGCGCCAAATCGACAGTGAGTCGAGGGTGATGTATGCGACTCCGACATAGCTGGCCACCACGCCGACGGCACCGAGCAAGAAGCTCCAAAGCACGATGGTGTCGGTCCGGGCCCGCCGGAGCCGCTTGGACAAGGCCACCATCACGGCGCCCGATCCGATTCCCAAGAGGGCGAGACCGATGATCAGGTACGTGTAGTAGTAGAAGAGCTTGTACGAGACGACGCGCGTGTAGCAGATCTCGATGAGCAGAGCCGCAAAGCTCACCAACAGGATCTCGGTGTGGTACCCGATTCGTGACTGTCGTGCGTGAACCGGTCTCGTGTGTGCCGGCCCCGCGGAGACGGCAGTGGCCGGCCGTGCTTGCAGCGTGGTCACCGGGTCTGTCTACCACGCACCCGTGCGGCATTGGCCTTCCGCGCGCATCGAGTGCCGTATTCGTCAGCGTCCGGGTGTGACGTAGCGAGCCGACGCAGCCTTGCCCTTGCGAAAGTCGAGTACCCAGGTGCAGCCCTTCAGTCCCGGCGGGCGACGAGCGAGGCGTACACCGTCCTCCGAAGCCAAGACGGCGAGTACTTCTCCGATCACCTCGCCGTGCGTGCACAGCGCCACCCGGCTTGACGTTCCCAGGGCAAGGTCCCGGACGACTTCGATCGCCCGTTGCCCGGCGTTCGGGATGAAGGCATCGTCCTCTTCGACCGCGATCCCGGACTGGCTGGCGATGAGCTCCATCGTCTGCAGGCAGCGGGTGTAGGGACTCGAGATCAGGCGGGTGGGGTGCAGCGGAACGATCACGTCGACAAGATGCTTGGCCTGGCGCAGGCCCCGGGCATCGAGCGGCCGGAGCCGGTCGTCGCCGGCCCACCCCTCCTTCGTCCCGGCGTGGCCGTGACGCACGAGCATCATTCGCACAATGGTCCATGATGCCCGCTGCGCACCCGAGGCGTCGCTTTTCGAGGCGGCCCATCCTGCCTGCAGGCGTCGGGGGCGTGGTTCGAACACGGGGATGTCGTCACGAAGTCGTCTGCGCGCCATCGTCTTGGACGGTGCTCGGATAACCTCGGTGAGGAAGGAACCGAGGAGGTCGCAGGGCATTGCCGTGGGAGCCAATCGCCATCGCGAGCAAGGAAGCCGTCGACGTCGAGGGGGACGAGGTCCGCGTGGTGTGGTCGCTGAGTCGACAACCCAACCGCGACTGGGCCCGTGAGTTCCGAAACGCCTCGGTTCAGCGCAGCGGTTCCCAAGCGTTCATCACCATGCCCTCACCCGATATCAGGACCGGTGGCGCGATCCACTGGACGGTTCCGGCCGCGGACCTCGAGGGAGCGGTCCGCTATGTCAAGGCGTGTGTCGAGGCCGCCAACCGCGGCTACGACCAGATCCTGGCGCGGCGCGAGGAGGAGCACCGACGTCGAGAGGAGGAACAGCGCGTGAAGGCGCTGCGCCTCGAAGCGGCTCAGCAGGCTCTGAACGCACTCGACTGACGGCCCTCGGATCCCCCGCCACGATGCATCCTCGCCGTCAACCGCCGGCGAGGATGTGACGGAGGTCCTCACCGGCGGCTTGCACGAGCTCGTGGAGAAGGGCCAGACGCTGCGTGTGACCCGGGACCTCGAGGAGTTGCTGTCGGTCGAAGGTGCTCACCGGCGCCAAGGAGCAAAGGCGCCAGGCGACCTCATCCGCGTCGTGGCCGAACGAGAGCGACTCGGGTATCGAGGATGGATGGCCGAGTTCGGATGCGAGGGCGAGGACCTGTCGTACCTCGGCCTCGACACTGCGCAGGGCTTGCTCGTCCTCGACCGGGGGACACCCCCAGTCATCGACCTGGGCGCGGGGATAGGGGTCGGCCTCGAGCCACCTCACAACTCGGAACCGGCTCACGCCGCGCACGACGATGAGCGACCGACCGTCTCGCAGCGTCTCGGTCGTCTCGATGGACGCCAGCGTCCCGATCGCGGCACGCTCGTCCCCCCCGCCGACCTCCGGTCCCCGGGTGATGAGCACGACCCCGAGCCGGCCGTCACCGGCGCTGCAGTCGGCCACCAGGGCGCGATAGCGGGGCTCGAACACGTGCAGTGGCAACAGGGTGTGAGGAAAGAGCACCGTCGACAGCGGGAACATCGGGCGTTGGTGGCGGTCCTGCTCCATCCCCACACAATGCCCGTGTGAGGACGTGACGCCGGCGACGGCGCGGCCGTCCCCGGACCGGCGCCGCACCGTCCCACCCACCGGCGCCCCGGGCCAGCTTCCACCGCCGCGGCTCCGACGCTCCGTGGCCGAACGAGCCGGAATTGGATCAGGGTTGTGTGTAAGTTGGGCTCCGGGTGGGCTAAATGGCCCACGATGAGTGAGGTAGGTAGGACGGGGGGTGGGATGCCTGTGCGGCGGGCGGCCCGCACCCGGCGTCCGGGGCGAGAGTGTCCGCGTCACTTCGTCTGAAAACGGCCTGAGAGAGGCAATTGGCAACCGACGAAGGTGAGCTGCGAGGCGAGCAGGAACATCACGACCTCCGCCAGGAGGTCAGGGAGCTGCGCGACCGCCTGACCAACGTCGAGAGTCATTTCCGCGGCGCCGTCGACAACAGCACCGACGGGGTGGTGGTGGTCAACCGCGACGGCATCGTGGTCTTCGCCAACACCGCCGCCGCGGTGATGCTCGGGACGACCCGGGCCCAGATGGTCGGCAAGACGGCCAGCTTCCCCGTCGTGTCGACGACCTCGCGCCGTCCGGACCAAGAGGTCATCCTGGCCGACATGCGCATCCTGTCGACGGACTGGGACGACGAACCCGCCGTGCTCGCACTCATGCGCGACATCACCGAGAGGTCGATGGCGGACGCCGAGATGGCATACCGGGCGACGCACGATCCCGTCACGGGGCTCCCCAACCGGTACCTGCTCGATGACCGATTGAAGCAGGCCCTGGCGCGCGACCGCCGTGAGCCCCGGACACTGGCCCTCCTGTTCTGCGACGTCGACGGGCTCAAGGGGATCAACGACCGGCTCGGCCACGGCGTCGGGGACCAGGTCCTGGTGGAGACGGCCCGGCGCATCGAAGCCGTCATCCGCCCCTCGGACACCGCTGCGCATCTCGGAGGGGACGAGTTCGTCGTGTTGTGCGAGAGCGTCGACGAGGACGCTGCCACCGCCGTGGTGAGCAGGGTGGCCACGGCATTCGACACCCCGATGGCGATCGACGGTGTCGAGCTCAGCGTGGGCGTGAGCGTCGGTCTCGCCATGACCAGCGACCCGGACGTGATCCCGGCGGATCTGCTGGCCGAGGCCGACCACGCCATGTACCGCGTCAAGCAGCGCCGGCGCCGTCAGTCGGCGCGCTAGCGGCGGCGCAGGTGCGCGCCGGACCGGGTGCGACGCCGCAGCGGACCCAGCGCGACGAGCACCACCAGGGTCACGACCCCGACGGCGAACAACTCGGGATAGAGGCCGAACCCGGTGTAGGAGAACGTGATCTCGTGGACCCCGGGACCGATCCGCACCGCGGGTAGCGCCGGCGCCAGCATTTCGACCGATGCCGGTCTCCCGTCGACGCGCACGGACCAGCCCGGGTCGAACGACGCGCTGAGGACGACCGCTGCGGTCCGGTGCGCAACGACCGTGGCCGTGACCGTCCCGTCGGCAAGGTCGTCGTGCTCGGTGCGGACCGTTCCCGCCGTGCCGGTGACGCCCGACGGTGCCGGCGTGGTGAGGGGTGCCGCCGCAGCGCTCCCGTAGGCAACGGTGAGGTAGCGCCCGGATCCGGGCAGATCGGAGCGAAGGTAGGGCACGCTCATCACCCCGACGTTGGTCCGATCGGCGCTGAGCACCCCAACAGTGTCGACGACGTGGATGTACCCGGCTTGGGGTACGACCCAGAGCCGGTACGGGCCCGCGGTCATGACGAGCCGGGCGGGCACGGGGGGTGGGTGGCCGACCGGCAGGAGCACATAGCGGACGGCGAACAATTGGTAGTCGCCGGGATTGGTCTCGTCGAAGAAGTACTCGGGATCGGTCATGAGCGACGCCGTGCGCAGCGTGTAACCGACCTCGTCGACGTCGCGGCTCTCGAGGTACTTGAACACCGGGACGGCACCCACCGTGAACGACGCCCCCCAGTTCGAAGGCATGCCGGCGTACACGCGGCCGCCGCGGTGGGCGGTCACGTACCCGATGAGGCGATCGACGTCACCGCCCTGGGAACGATCGGCGGACTGCTGGAATCTGATCGCCTGGGTGTTGTACGACGCGAAGGTGTCGATCTGCGTCCACGCCGGGGCGAGCACCGCCACACCCAGGGCGGCGGAGGTGGCGACGAGCGCGACGCGATGAATCGGAGCTGACTCCCACCTCGAGACGCCGGGCCACCGTCGGCGCGCCAGGGTCACAACGGTTCGCACCACCGCGGCGGCACCGATGCCGGCGAGATAGAGCGCGGCCAATTGTGCGCCCATCATGAAACGACGCATGAAGATGTCGGTGCTCCCGGGCAGCAGCGCCGTCAGCGCTCCGAACGTGGTGCGACCGAACGACAACAGCAAGCTCATGACCAGCAAGGCCACGACGGCTCGCCCCGAGGGTTTCGCGCGCCATCGCACGATGCACGTCACAAGGCCTGCGGCGGCCAGCACGGTGACGATCGGGAACCGGTGCGCGTCGAAAAGCTGACCACCGAGGAGCCACGACATCACCTGTTTCGCCCCGTAGCCGTTGACCAGCGGTGTGTGGGCCAGGACTTCGTTGGTCGCCGCCCAACGGCCCTGGACGACGACCGGAACCGTCACCCACGCAGAGACGAGCAGCGCCCCGAGGCCGACCACCGCGGCGCGCCCCAGGCGAGTTCGCAGGGTGCTCGGCGCCAGGAAGGGGAAGATGGCGAGCGGGATGAGGGCGAGGTATCCGGTCTCGAAATGCAGAGCCACCGTCAGCGCCACGAATATCACCGCAGGCAACACGGCTCGGCGTGACGACATGGCACGCCAGGTGAATCCCCATGCCAGCGGGAGCGCCCACGACGCCCACAGCTGGGCCCACACCCCGTAGCCGATCCAGACGTAGGCCTTGGCCTCGTATCCCACACCGACCGCGCTCATCAGCAGCGGGGCCGCGCCGGCGGCCACGAGCGCGGCGCCGCGGCCGAGATCGAAGAGCCTCGCCGACCAGTACACCGGCAGCGGGAACAAGGCGAGCAGCAGGTACAAGGTGAGGCGGAACGCGGCGTCACCACCTGTCACCAAACCGAGGGCGCCGGTGAGCATCGACGGGAGGCTCTGATAGTGGAGGAATTGCGGAGACCCGAGGCCGAGGTACGGGAACCAGCTCGTCAACGGGAGGTGTCCGGCATCGAGCCGGGCGAGCGCCGCGCGCACCATCTGCTCGTGCACCGAGCTGTCGTCGAGATAGGAGACCGCTCGCAGCTCCGCCGCCCATTGCCAACAGCCCCACAAGACCATGACGCCGAGGGCGAACCAGGTCCCGGCCCGGGTCCACATCGCCCCGGAGGTGGCGGCGAAGGCGGGTTCCTCACCCTGGGCACCGACCGGCCGCGACTGATCGGCGAGCGTCGACATGCCCACCATTGCTATGCGGTCTTCTTCTTCTTCTTGGGATGGCGGGCGGGATGGGGGCGCGGCACGTGATGGACGGGATGGTGGACGGGATGTTTCTTCTTCTTGACCGGTGCGGTCCCGCCGCCGACACCGGGTCCCGGACCGGTGCCGGTGCCCGTGCCGGTGCCTGTCCCGGTTCCGGTTCCCGTTCCCGTTCCGGTACCGGTTCCGGTGCCCTTGCCGGGTGTGCTCGTCCCGGTTCCGGTGTTGCCGACGCTGGGAAGCGGTGCACTCGATAGGCGCCACCGCAAGGTGGGGCGCACCGGCAGCTCGAGTTGTGCCGGTGCCGCACCGGCCGGCACCCGGAAGAAGACGCACCCTTGGGTCGATTGTCCCGGCGCGAGGGGTGCGTACAGACCGGTCCCCTGGCACTGCGACACGATGGCAGCGCTGCTCGCATCGGGCGTGTAGGAATGCCCGGACGCGTCGCTCAGCAGCGAGATGACCGACAGGTTCGAATAGGTGGCCACCGCATCCGAAGTGTTGGCGACGGTGAGGACGGTGGCCACGACGCCGTCGGCGGCGTCGGGAACCACCGCATCGAGGGTGAAATTGGCCCCCACGGCGTGCAGCGTGCTCCCCACTGTTCCCATCGTCACCGGCGGGGTCTGGTGCGCGTGGGAGCATCCCGCCACGCTCAGAGCCACGGCGAGAACGACCACCAACGCGCGATCACCGTGTGTGGACATGGGTCGGTGTCGCCGCCAACGGGAACTCAACGCCGCACGGCACTGGCGATATCGGTCACGGCCCCCCGTCCTTCAGTCGCGCCTGGCCCGAGGGGCGGTGCAGAACACGACCCCCACCAGCAGCGATGCACAGCAACCTCCCCCGTACAAGGGTACCTGGACAGGCCCAACTAGCTGGTGCGGGGGTCCCTCTGTGCCGTCGCCGGCCAAGGGTCCCATGCCATACTGGCCAGTTCCTATTGGCATCTACGCCCGGAGAGGGGGGACGGCGCGTTGAGCCTGACGGCACCGAGCACGGCGGCGCGGGGCTCGTCCGCTCACCGGGCGACAGGTGGGCGAGCCGCCTTGCGGCGACCGAGGGTCTGGGTCGAGTACGCGGTGTTCGCCCTCGTCGCCTTCGCACCCCAGTTGTGGTCGCAGCCTGGCGTGGCGGACTCCGACACCAAGAGCTACCTCTATCTCGATCCGGGCCGCTTCCTGGGCCAGTCGGCGACGATGTGGGACCCGACTGTCGGGTTGGGGACCGTCACCCACGAGCAGATCGGCTTCCTCTTCCCCTTGGGACCGTTCTTCTGGGCCGTCCACGCGCTGGGTATCCCGCTGTGGGTGGGCCAGCGGCTTTGGATCGGGGCCCTTCTGTTCGGGGCGGGCTCGGGTGTGCTGTACCTGTGCCGTACCTTGGGGCTCGACGGACCCGGGCGCTATGTGGCCGCCGCGGTCTACATGCTCTCGCCCTACTTCCTCCAGGATGTGGGGCGCATCTCGACGCTGGTGCTGCCCTGGGCCGGGTTGGGATGGATGGTGGCATTCGTGATCCGCGCCGTGCGCGGGGGCGGCTGGCGCTACCCGGCACTGTTCGCATTGGTGTGGCTGACCATCAGCGGCAACAACGCGAGCGGTCCGATCTACGCGGCGGTCGCGCCGGTGCTGTGGGTCCTCTACGCCGTGGTCATCACCAAGGAACACACGTGGCGCCAGGTGTGGTCCGCGAGCTGGAAGATCGTCGTCCTCACCGGGGCCGTCTCGCTGTGGTGGGCGTGGTCGCTGGCCATCGAGTCCCGCTACGGCCTCAACGTGCTCGGGACCACGGAGTCGGTCTCCGCCGTCGCCAAGACTTCGCTCTCCTCCGAGGTGCTGAGAGGTCTGGGCTACTGGTTCTACTACGGGTCGGACGTGGCGGGGCCGTGGGCCGCCACCGAGGCCGGGTTCACCCAACACCTGTGGCTCATCGCGGTGACCTTCGCCATACCCCTGCTCGCCCTGGTCGCGGCGCTCGTCGTCCGATGGCGGCAGCGGGCTTTCTTCGTCCTGCTCGTCGTGGTGGCCATGGTGCTGGCGGTGGGATCGCACCCTTACTCCGCCCCTTCCACCGTCGGGGCGCTGATCAAGACGATCATGACCAAGACCACCGTCGGCCTGGCTCTGCGGTCGTCGGACCGGGCCACACCCATGGTCCTGCTCGGTTTGGCCATGCTGCTCGGTGCGGGGATCACCGCCCTGGCGCGCCGACGGTGGGCGTTCGGGATGACGGCGGCGGTGTTGGTGGCGCTCGCAGTGGCCCTGGCCAACCCACCGGTGTGGAACGGCACCACCGTGCTCGACCGGTACACGTTCCCCACCCCCGTCCCGAAGTACGTGACCCAGACGGCCGACGCCCTCAACGCCACACACACCCAGACGCGCGTCCTCGCCATTCCGGGCGAGAACGACGCCGCCTACACCTACGGTGACACCGTCGACCCCATCTGGCCCGGTCTCCTGACGCGGCCTTTCGCCACCAACGAGCAGGTCGTCCTGGGATCGCTCCCGAGCTACGACCTCCTGTACGGGCTCAGTGCGCCGATGCAGAACCTCACCGCCGATCCTGCTGCTCTCGCTCCGCTGGCGCGACTGATGAGCGCGGGTGACGTGCTCGTGCAGAACGATCTCGACTACACGCTCTACAACCGGCCCCCGCCCCAGCTGTTGTGGCACGCACTGGACCTGCCTCGAGCCGGTCTCGACTCCCCCGTCGGCTACGGCGCGCCGCACCCCGGCGTACGGGCCAGCTCCGTCGTGAACGAGGCAACCTTGGCCGCACCGACCGACTTGTCGTCGCCGGCGCCGCTCGAGGTCGTCGGCGTGGCCGACCCCCGGCCCCTGGTGCGGGCCGAGTCGACTGACGGAGCGCTCGTAGTGGCCGGGGACGGGGTGGGACTCGACGCGGCGGCGGGCCTCGGGCTGCTGAACACGAAGTCCGCTGTGCTCTACTCCGGCACCCTCGACACCCATCCCCGCGCCCTGGTGAGCGCGTTGGCGGGGGGAGCCACGCTGGTGGTGACCGACAGCAACCGCAAGCAGCCGTTCCTGTGGAATGCGGTGTCGGACAACACCGGGGTCACCCTGGCGGCGACCGACCCCCGCCCCCCCGTCGCCCTGAACATCTTCCCGAAGGCCACCGGCGGGGCCGAGTCCACCTCCCAGGTCACAGGGGTGGCCTCGGTGACGGGCGAACCCGACGACCCCGAGACCTCTCCCGTGATGGCCATCGACGGGAACCCGAACTCGGCGTGGGAGACCCACCTCGGCGCCCCCCCGGTGGGACGGTGGTGGCAGGTCACCCTGACCCAGCCGGTCACCACGGGTCACGTCTCGATCCTGCAGGCCGCGCCGGGCGACTACCAGGTGGACCAGTGGATCACCGAAGCCACGCTGAGCTTCGACGGAGGCTCTCCCATCGCCGTGGCCCTGGGAGCGGCGTCACAGACCGGCAGCGGTCAGGTGATCACGTTCCCGACGCGGACCTTCACCACCCTCCGGATCACGATCGATGCCTCCAACTTGAACGGCGCACCCAAGAAGGTGATCGCGGCCGCCTCGCCCGCCGGCTTGGCCGAGGTGGGCGTGGCCGGGGCGCGCGCCCAGCAGGTCATCTCGATGCCGGGTGACCTCCTGGCATCGGCGGGGACCGCATCGCAGTCGCATCGCCTCGTGATCCTCATGACCCGAGAGCGAACCACGCCCGTCCCCCCCGAACACGACCCCGAGCCGGTCCTGGCCCGCACCTTCTCCCTGCCCGCCGGCCGGACCTTCGCGCTCACGGGAACGGCCCGGATCAGCTCCTCGGCGCCCGACAACCTCGTCGACAGCGTCGTGGGGCGTCCCGGCAGCAACGGGACCGGTGTCGTGGCGTACTCCTCGGGACGGCTGCCCGGCGATCCCCGCGATACGGCATCGGCCGCGCTCGACCGCGACGACACGACGATGTGGTCCCCCGGGCTCGGTGCCGGCAACCAGCTCGGTGCCTGGATCCAGGTGAACCGTCCGCAGAGCTCGACCGTCGACCATCTCGACCTGGTCGTCGCGGCCGACGGGCACCATTCGGTGCCGACCGCCCTGCAGATCCAGGCCTGCGACCAGGTGGCGCCAGGGGCGCGATGCGCGGCGGGATCACCCTCGACCGACGTCCGCCTGCCCGCCATCGCGGACGGGGGTCGCGCCGGCGACACCGTGAGCGTCCCGGTGCACTTCCCCGCGGTCACCGGCCGGGATCTCACCATCACGGTCACCGGTGCGCGCTTCGAGGCGACCAAGGACGAGGCCACGCAGCAACCCATCTCCCTCCCGATCGGGATCGCCGAGCTCGGCATCCCCGGCACCCACGTCGCCGCGCCGCCGGCGTCGTTGCCAGGGACGTGCCGCAGCGACCTGCTCAACATCGACGGGCGCCCGATCTCGCTTCGGGTCACGGGTTCGACCACGGCCGCGCTTGCAGGGGACGGGGTCACCGTCGGCACCTGTGGACCCGACGCGGCGGGGATCACCCTCAGTGCCGGGAACCACGTCGTGGTGAGCGAGCTCGGCACCGCGACGGGCCTCGACGTCGACCAATTGGCCCTCGACTCCGCTCCTGGCGGCGCGGCGCCCACGTCCGGACACAGCGACGCGCTGCTGGCGGCCCCCGTACCGGGGCCGGCGCCAACCGTGCAGGTGACCTCGAGCTCCTCCACCAAGATCCACCTCCGGGTGACCGGCGCCACGCGCCCGTTCTGGCTGGTGCTCGGCGAGAGCATCAACACCGGCTGGAAGGCCACCGTCGCCGGCAGCGGGCGGAACCTCGGGACCTCCACGCTCATCGACGGGTTCGCCAACGGCTGGCTGGTCCAGCCGGGAGCAGCGGGCCCCCTCTCGATCACGTTGCAGTGGACGCCGCAGACCGTCGAGGACGCAACCCTCGTCGTGTCAGGGTTGGCCGCGCTGACCTGCGTGGCGCTCGCCCTGTGGCCCAGGCGCCGGCGGCGGAGCCGGGGGGCTCACCGGATCGACCTCACGGCCGCCACCGGACACGTCACCGACACGGCGTCGATCGAGCAGGGGGTGGCGGCGGACCTCCCTGCACCCACCCTGGTGAGCCCCTTCGCCCCGGGGCGGTCGGTGCCGGTCGGCTTGGCGGCGACGGTGGCCGCGGCATGTGGCCTCGTGGCGGCCATCCTGGTCCCCCAACCGGCGTTCGTCGCGATCTTCGCCGGGGTGATCGCGGCGGTGTTCGTCTCGCTGGTCATACCCCGCGCCCGGGGCCTGCTGGGACTGGTCGTGGTGGGCTTCACCGCCGCCGCGGTCGGCTACATCCTCGTGACTCAGGCGAGCCAGCATTTCCCGCCCGGCGGGTGGTCGTCGCACTTCGAGGCCGCCAACGTGCTGGTGTGGGTGGCCATCGTGTTCCTGGGGGCCGACCTGGTGGTGGACCTCGTCAGGTCGCGGCGCTGAGGCGTCGCTCCGCAGAACCTCCTCAGCGGCGGGCTTCGGCCTCCTCGACCAATGCACCCATCACCGTCGCCGCGGTCGCCTCCCACGTGAGATCGCGGGCACGGACCACGGCCCCGTGCGACAGGCTCTCGCGCAGTGCCGTGTCGGTGAGGACACGCACCAGCGCGTCGACGAACTCGTCGCCCGGCTCGACGAGGAGCCCACTCACGCCGTGGGCCAGGGCGTCGCGGTGCCCGGCGATGTCGGAGACGACGGCGGGGGTCCCGCACGCGCCCGCCTCGGTGATGGTCATGTTCCAGCCCTCGCGCAGCGACGTGCTGGCGAGGACCCAGGCCCGCCGGTAGGCGTCGGCCAGGTCGTCGTCGGACACGTGGCCGGCGAGGTCGATCCACGACTCCCCTCCCACGGCCTTGATCTTGGCCTCGAGCAGTGGTCGCTCGTACCCCTCACCGATCACCAGGGCGCGCAGACCCGGGACGACTTGGCGGGCGCGGGCCACCGCCTCGACGAGGAGCTCGAGGCGCTTGACCGGCACCAGCCGACCGACGGCGAGGACGAGCGGAACCGGGGACTTGGCTCCTCCCGGCACGAATCGCGCGTCCACGCCGGGTGAGACCACGCTGACCCGTGACGCGTCGAGGCCGAGCATCGACAGGATCTCGTCGCGCGACGACGTGGAGGGGGTGAGCACGCGGCTGTGGCGGTACAGCGGTGGCGCCAGGCGCAGCTCGATGAACTCTCCCAGGCGCGCCAGGCGGGGGGTGAGGACCATGCGCCACATCGATGCGTGGACGTGATGGAGGAAGACGATGCGGGGGCAGCGCGCCCACAACGGGGTGAAGAAGGGCATGCCGTTCCAGATCTCGATGATCCCGTCGGGCCGGCCCCGACGTCCCGCCAGTCCGCTCAGCGCACTGCGGGGGAAGACCGCGTGACGACCCGACTTGCGCACTACCTGGTACCCGTTGCGGGTGGTGATCGCCTCCTGGCCCGGCGCGGCAGAGGTGCGCATCGAGATGTCCATTCCCGCCCGGGCCCAGACCGTCGCCATGCGATGGGCATGGAGCTCGGACCCGCCGGCCTCGGGGTCCTCGAAGTCGCGCCATGCGAGCACCTGGACCCGCTTGAGCCCGATCTCGAGGGCGCGCGCCACGACGCGGTCGAGCCGGGCGACGGCCAGATCGTCGGTGCGGCGGGCGAGCTCTGCGACCGCGCCGGCCGACGCAGCACCGTTCGGAGGGGCGAGGAGAGGCAGCTCGTCCTGGTCTAAGACGCCCTCGTCGGCGCGAAAGTCAAGAACCCCCCACTGGCGATCGACCTCGGTCACCCATCCCCCCCCGGTGGACCACAGCCCGGACACGTCTGGGACGCGCCACGGCGCGACCGGGACGTGTCATGCCCCATCACGGGCGACTCTACGGAGTGACGTGCGGGTTCTCATCGTCAGATCTGACGAATTTCCCCGGGTGGAGGCTCAGGGAGCGTGGGCCGAGGCCAGCAGGATCGACGAGAGGCTCGGGGTCTTGCACAGCAGGCGGTCGAGCGGCCGCAGCGGGCGCGGGACGTCGTGGTAGGGCGCGCCGGTGATGGTCACGTCGAGGAAGCCGTGGGCCTCGAGAAGTGCCTCCAGGGCCCGGCGGGTGAACACGCGCAGGTGGCCGACGACCTCGTGGCCGGGCCGGCCGTAGATCCCTTGCAGGCTCACTTCGGTGAACATGGGCTGGATCCCGAACATGAGCAGGCCGCGGTTGTACCAAGCGGCCAGATTGGGGGTGGACAGGAGCAGGCTCCCTCCCGGCACTAGGGCGCGCCGCGCCTCCGACAGGACCGTGTCGGTGTCCACCAGATGCTCGATGACCTCGCTGATGATGATGACGTCGACACTGCGGGACCGAAGGGGCAGCCCGGGGTGTTCGACCGAGCTCCGGACCACCTCGAGGCCTCGTCCCCGAGCCTGGTCGAGGGCGGCGATCGACCAATCAAGACCGATGACGGTCAGGTCGACTCCGGCCTTCGCCACAAAGTCGGCCGCCATGGCCGTCCACGTGCCCTCGCCGCACCCCACGTCGACGGCCCGCAACGGTCGGTGGGCATCCGCAGTGACGTCGAGCAGCATCTGGGCCTGGAGCCGGGCCCGCGGTGAACCCGAGATCAGCGGGGTCGCAGGGTCCTCGTAGAGCTGCTGGAGCGAGTGCGTGGTCATGACCCCCCGTTCCCCCGCACGGTGCGAGTCTAGCTGGGCGACCGCCTCGTTTTGGCAGGACACAGGCACATTTTCAGCCTCCCGCGTGGTCGGCGCGTTCCCAGCGGGTGACGTCGACGCCGAGGCCCTCGAGCACGACTCGGTCCTCCTCGAAGACCTCGAGGTACTCGTGGCGCAGCCGCGAGCCGTGGGACCCGGCCGTCGCCTGGGACCGCAGGCGACGGCGCACCATCTCGCGCGCGATGCGGCGGACGGGGCGCGGTACCAAAGGGCGCGCCCGCTGGCCGCGCTCGAAGAGGCTCTCGAGCGCCCGGCTCTTTCGGTCGACGGGGGTGTACATGGTCTGGTTGAGGCGTTCGTCCTCGAGCGGCGCGGCCAGTGGTTCGAGGCCGAGGAAGTCGAACACCCCGGCGACCTCGCGGTCGGGCTGCTCCGCCAGGTTCTCCGCCAACAGCACCTTGACCTGCTGAGGGGGGAACACGGTGAACAGGCGCGTCAGTTGCCGGCCGTAGAGGCCGAGCGACCGATAGAACCAGAACGGTTCCCAGTCCAGCTGCCGTCGTTCCTCCTCGGCCGACATGGCCGATGCGAAGTCGAGCTTCTCGCGCCCCTGCTCGCGCAGGTCGGACCAATTGGAATAGGCACGCAACGTCGGCTCGCGCAGCACCGCCACCAAGCGCGCCTCGGGGACGAGCTCTTTGATCTTGGCCGCGGCGTCCGGGTTCCACAGGTAGTACGGCGACGACTCCCCCGCGTATGCACCGGGCCCGGGCGGATAGGAGAACAAGGCCTCGTACGCGCCCCGCTCCACCACGTAGGCCCGACAGGCGCGATCGTCGCCGGGGCCGGCGTGATGAGGTCGTACACCGTCGGCGAGGAAGAACTTGGGCTCTTTCACCTTCGACATCGAGATCAGGGGGTGCTGGTCGAGGTAACGGTGCAGCGACGTCGTCCCACACTTGGGTGCACCGATGACGAAGAGGTTGGGCAGGGGCACGGGACGAGATCTACCGGCGAGTCGCGCGCCGCGCCGGGCGCGACTCGGGCGCCCCAGCGGCGCGTCGATCCCCCGGCGGCGTCACGCGCGCATCGTACCGGCGCGGCGTGGTAACCGGTGACGACGGCCGCGGCGGTTAGCCTCGTCGTGTGCCCAGACGGCTCACGCGGGGGCGAGGGTGGTCGAGGCACACGGCGATGGCGCGACGCCAGATGGACCCAGTGCCACCGCAGCTTCGCAGCACGGGCGGGATCTGGGCAGTCGGGATCGTGCGCGACGAGGCCGACATCGTCGAGACCGTGATCACGAACCTCGTGGCCCAAGGGGTCGAACGCGTGGTGATCGCCGACAACCTCTCCACCGACGGAACCACCGCCATCCTCGAACGGCTGGCCCGCTCCTATCCCGTGACCGTCCTCGCCGATCGCCTCGGCGCGCACTACCAGGCGGAGAAGCTCACGCTGCTCGCCCGCGCCGCGGCCCGGGCCGGCGCCGGTTGGGTGCTGCCCTTCGACGCGGACGAGATCTGGGGCACCGGCACCGGGAAAGGCACCGTGGCGGAGTGGGTGGCGGGGTGTGACGCCGAGGTCGTGCAGGTGCCGGTCTTCAACCATGTTCCGACGGCGGGCGACGATCAGTACGAGGCGGATCCGACACGCCGTTTGCGCTGGCGGAAGGCCGAACCCAACGCCCTGCACAAAGTGGCGTTCCGGGCCCATCCCCGTGCGTGGCTACACCAGGGAAATCACGGCGTGGCCCGCCGGGGGCGGCGCCGCAGGGGCCTCGAGATCCGCCATTTTCCCTATCGGTCCGAAGAGCAGTTCGTCCGCAAGATCCGCCAGGGGCATGCGGCGCTGTCGGCCACCGACCTCACGCCCGAGGTGGGTAAGCACTGGCGCGGACTCGGGGGCAACGACGAGGACGAGCTCCGAGCGCTGTGGCGATCCCTCGTCGACACCCACAATCTGCCCATGGAGTGGTGGGTGCCCCGAAAAGGACTGGTGGAGGACCCTGTCCATCTCCGCGGGCTCACGACCGAGCGCTGAGCCTCCTCCGTCGCGTCGACCCCCTGACGCGCCCGATGATGGCTGCCGCCGCCAGTGCAACGAGCACGATGGCCGCCAGTGCCAGGCCCAACGTGAAGGTGGCGGGGCGGTAGTGCAACTCGACGGTGTGGCGGCCCGGCGGCACCCTCGCCTGGAGCATGACCCCGGCGTAGCGCACCAGCCCGAGCGGGCGGCCGTCCAAGGTGGCGTGCCATCCGGGTACGTCGGTGAGGCGCAGACGGAGGACGTTCTCGCCGGTTGCTCGGGTGACGATCCTCCACGCGGCGGGGCCGGGGTGGTCGACGGCCACCGGCACCCCCGCGGCGTCGACGGCGGGGAGGCGCCCCGATGCCGACGACGGGACCAGGGTGGCATCGGCCGCTCCCGGCACCCGGTACAGCTCTTCGTTCCCCACCCTGCGGTCCGGCACCGTGCCGAGCGGGCCCGGTGCGCCGGCAGGTTCGAGCACGAAGCCGATCCCATAGCGACGGGCCACCGCGGTGGAGGTGACCGCCGGGCAGAACAATGAGAACGGCACGGTGGCACGTTGCTCGGGGGCGCCGGTCACCCCGGTGGCGTCCAGCCACGACGAGTAGTACGACTTCGGGAACAGCGGGTCGTACACCGCCAGCTCACGCACGCCGAAGGCCACGTTGACGTCCGGGACGATACCGAGCTGCCCCGGGGTGAAGCAGGCGTTCGTGCCGAATCCCACCAGCGAACCACCCACGGCACGCGCCAAGGTCGTCTCGGCCGGAGTGGGAGAGAGCGACGACGGGCTCGACGACGGCAGGGGCGCACCGGCGGAGACGAGGAGCGCGGTCTCGACGGCGAGGAGCAGCGCGCCGACCCACCACCCCGGACCGGGGCCGCTCCCGGTCGAATGGCGGCCATGGCGTGGCGCGACCTCGTGGTGTCTCAGGCGGGTGCCGACGAGCACGATCAATACACCGGCGCCCGTGGCCAGCGCGGGCCACAGCAGGCTCCGGAGCCGGATGGACGCCTCGGCGGCGGGAAGACTGTCGCGACCGAAGGCCCACACCGCCAGGAGGATCGTGCCGGCCAGTGCGAACGCGCCGAGGACCCACCGGCGCAGGGCGCGCTCGTCCCACGAGCGGACCACGGAGTCGGTGCCCACACCGGCCAGCACGGCCAGTGCGAATGCCATGGGAAGCAGCGAACGGTTCCACGTGACGGGCCCGACCGATGGCAGCGCGTCCATGAGTGACACCACGGGGGGAACGAACACGACCGACGCGGTGGCGACCACCACCGCAACGAGTCCCAGTACCTCGGGCCGCGTATGCCGTTGCCGGATCGCGGCCCGCACGCCCACCGCGGCCAGGACCACACCCACGATTCCCACGTACGCGGCCGTGCGCACGTAGAACGAGGGGCCGAACCACCGGCTGCCGGCGATCGGCAACCCGTCGAATCCCTGCACGACGACGTGCACGAGGTCGGAGAACCCCAGTGCCTGGCTGCCACCTTTCCCCCCTCGCACCGATCCCGTGGTGAGCTGGAGCCCCGGGAGCAAGAGGGGTGCGCCGAGGGCGGCTCCCGCCACCCCCGCCACGACGAGGTCGATCATCGGCCGCAGGACCGGTCCTGAACCTCCGAGACCCGGCGCCCGCAACACCAAGACGACCACGACGAACACGACGAAGGACAAGCCCAGAAGCGCCATCGTGTCGGGCTGGCCCGCGTAGACGACGCACGCCACGACCACGGCCAGCACGACGATCGACCGCAGCCGGTGTCGCCCCCACAGCACGAGCACCGTTCCCGTGAAGAGCCAGCCGGCCCAGGCCATGACCCACGCCACGGGCCAGCCCAGCCAGCCGACGACGGGCCCGCTCAACTCGTACACCGTGGCGGCCATGACGCACCCGAGGACCCCGATCCCGAGCACCCGGGTGAACACGTAGACCCCGGTCCCGGCGATCGCCAGGGCCACGAGGACCTGGACGGTGTAGGCCAGGTGCAGGGGGGCCAGGTAACCGGCCAGGGCGGGGATGCTGAACGACGCCGATTGCCAGTTGAAGGCCAAGGGCATCCCGAGGGCGCTGTAGGGATTCCACAGGGGAAGCTGTCCGTGGTGGACCTGGGTCCATCCGAGCGAGGTCCACGGGATCATCTGGGTGATCTGGTCGAAGGTCTGGCGATTGTGGACCACCACCCCGGGGTGGGCGGAAAGTCCGTACATCGACAGCCAGTCGATGGGGCCGAGGGCGGTGCCATGGGCGAGCGCGGGCGCCAGGAGCGCACCCGCCGCCCCGAGGACCCAGATCACGCCGATCAGGTCCCTTGTCCACGCCGCCGGACGCGGCGCGTGGACGGGCGGAGGGGCGACGGACATGTGCGACAAGAGTATGGAGGGCGGCGGCGCCCCCGGGGGGACTACCGCTCGCCGAGCCTCGCAACCGTCGGCAACGTGCTGGCGGTCTGGCGCCACTGCACCGTGGGGGCGATGGCCCCGAGGTCGACGCGGCTGCGATGG
>Ga0209415_10005647_pt1 | contig 22425 bp, 12 predicted proteins | sample PeaSoiSIISIP2007_FD_187696 | JGI IMG/M metagenome (GOLD analysis project Ga0209415, IMG submission 187696) | Peat soil microbial communities from Weissenstadt, Germany - SII-SIP-2007 (SPAdes) (version 2) | ecosystem: Environmental > Terrestrial > Soil > Wetlands > Peat | place: Germany... | reverse complement strand
CGGCTGCCTTTCGGCCTTCGGCAATCGCCCACACAACTAAAGACTGACCACGCCGCATATCGCCCGCCGCGAAAACTCCGGGCACCGATGACATATTATTGTGGTCCGTGGCCACGTTGCCGCGCGAATCGAGTTTCACTCCCAACTGCTCGATCATTCCATTCCGCACCGGCCCCAAAAAACCCATTGCGATGAGCACCAGATCCGCTTCCATCGTAAATTCAGTGCCCGGAATCAGCTCGAACGTTGGCGGTGGCCCGACGCGCACGGCATGCAACTGCTGAACGTGACCGGCCTTCGATCCAGTGAATTTTGTGGTTGCGATGCTCCAGTCGCGGACTCCGCCTTCTTCATGTGCGCCTTCTGTACGTAGCTGCATCGGCCAGAGTGGCCAGGGCGTGAGCGGCGAGCGCTCGTCTGGAGGCTTGGGCATGATCTCGAACTGGTGTACCGAACGCGGCTTTTGACGATGGCATGTCCCGAGACAATCGGCGCCGGTATCGCCGCCTCCGATAATAACTACGCGCTTGCCGGTCGCCAGGATTTCTGTTGCGGGCGAGATGGTATCGCCTGAATTGCGCCGGTTCTGCTGCGGCAGGTACTCCATCGCGAAATGGATTCCCTTCAACTCGCGCCCGGGAATGTTCAGATCGCGCGGGTGCTCGGCTCCGCCGGCGAGCACGATGGCATCGAACTCGTTTCGCAGGTCCTCGACCGCGACAGTCTTGCCGACCTCCGCACCGGTAACGAATTTCACGCCCTCGGCGGACATCTGCTGCAACCGGCGATCGACGATGTGCTTCTCCAGTTTGAATTCCGGGATGCCGTATCGCAGCAGGCCCCCGATGCGGTCTGCTTTTTCATGGACCACTACGGAGTGTCCGGCGCGGGTCAATTGCTGAGCGGCGGCCAATCCCGCCGGCCCCGAACCAACGATGGCGACTTTTTTCCCAGTGCGGACTTTGGGCGGCTCGGGATGGATCCAGCCTTCCGCAAATCCTCGGTCAACGATATTTTTTTCGATCTGCTTGATCGTGACCGGAGGCTGGTTGATCCCGAGCACGCACGATGCTTCACATGGTGCTGGACAAATTCGCCCGGTGAATTCGGGGAAGTTGTTGGTCGCGTGCAATTGCCGTACCGCTTCTTTCCAATGCCCGTGGTAGACCAGATCGTTCCAGTCGGGAATCAGGTTGTTGACGGGACACCCCGTCTGGCAAAAGGGCACACCGCAGTCCATGCAGCGCGCACCCTGGGTGCGAAGCTTCTTTTCCGGAAAGTCCAGATAGATCTCAAACCAATCATTGACGCGCTGCGTTACTGGACGCCGCGGGGCGAGTTCGCGCGTGTACTCGAGGAATCCCGTGTCCTTACCCATGTTGCACCTGCTCGGGCGGGACTAGAACGGCGAGCGGCGGACTCGGAATATAAGGCTGGCGCCGGCGGCCCACTCCGAGCACTCGCTTGTGCTCGTGGGGGAAGACTTTGATGAACCGCGACAACGCTTCCGGCCAGTTATCGAGAATCCAGGCTGCGCGCGGGCTGCCGGTCAGTTCCAGTTGCCGCGCCACGAGGTCTTTGACGAACTTCGCTTCGACGAACTTTTTTTCGACGAGTTGGGCGTCCTGCGTTTCGAGAACGGGTTCGAGGTCAACCGAATCCAGATTGCAGCGTTTTTCGGTGAAGTCTCCACGCTCGTCGAAAACGTAGGCGACGCCGCCACTCATGCCGGCGGCAAAATTTCTGCCGCAGGCCCCGAGCACCAGGACCACGCCCTTGGTCATGTATTCGCAGCCGTGGTCACCGACGCCCTCAACTACCGCGGTCGCTCCGGAGTTGCGGACGGCGAAACGCTCGCCCGCGACTCCGTTGAAAAACGCCTCTCCGCTGGTGGCGCCGTAGAGGGCAACATTGCCAATCACGATATTTTTTTCGGGGGCGAAACTGGAGCGTCGCGGCGGGTAGACAATCAAACGTCCGCCAGAAAGACCTTTGCCTACGTAATCGTTGGCCTCGCCTTCCAGTGTCAGCGTGACTCCCTTGGCGAGGAACGCGCCCAGGCTTTGTCCCGCCGATCCTTCGAGGCAAATTCGGATGGTATCGTCGGGCAGACCGGCGGACCCGTGGCGGCGGGCAATCGCTCCGCTCAGCATGGTTCCGACGGAGCGGTGAATATTACGCACGGGCAGGTTGATCTCAACCGGCGTCAGAGTTTCCAGCGCAGCCTGCGATTCGGCAAGAATCTTATGATCGAGCGCCTGCTCCAAGCCATGGTCCTGGGCCTGCACACAGTGGCGTGCCACGCGCGCCGGCATGGATGGATCATGGAGGATGGCCGACAAATCGAGGCCTCGACCCTTCCAGTGATTCACGGCGGGCTGTACGTCGAGCATGTCGACGCGGCCGATCATTTCGTCCATGCGGCGGAGACCCAGTTCCGATATGTACTTCCGCACCTGCTCCGCCAGAAAGAAAAAGAAGTTGATGACGTGCTCAGGCTGCCCTTGAAAACGCTTGCGCAGCACGGGATCTTGCGTGGCGATGCCGACGGAGCAGGTGTTGAGATGGCACTTGCGCATCATGACGCAGCCCATCGCAATCAGCGGCGTGGTGGCGAAACCGAATTCCTCGGCCCCGAGCAGTGCGGCGATCACGACATCGCGGCCGGTCTGCAGCTTGCCGTCCGTCTGCACGCGGATTCGACTGCGCAGATCGTTCAATAACAACACCTGTTGCGTTTCCGCTAACCCCAGTTCCCAGGGAATGCCGGCGTGCTTGATCGAACTTAGAGGTGATGCACCGGTGCCGCCGCTGTCGCCGCTGATCAGGACAACGTCCGCATGCGCCTTGGCAACGCCTGCGGCCACTGTGCCCACTCCTACTTCAGCGACTAACTTCACCGCAATTCGCGCTTGCGGGTTCACATTTTTCAAATCGTAGATCAGTTGCGCGAGGTCCTCGATGGAATAGATGTCGTGGTGAGGCGGAGGCGAGATCAGGCCCACGCCGGGGATGGAATGCCGTAAGCGTGCTATGACTTCATCCACTTTATGGCCGGGAAGCTGGCCACCCTCACCGGGCTTTGCGCCCTGCGCCATCTTGATCTGTAACTCGTCTGCATTGACGAGATAGTTGGCGGTAACTCCAAAACGCGCTGATGCGACCTGCTTTACAGCACTCCGCCGCAGATCTCCGTTCGCATCCGGTTGAAAGCGCTCTTCATCTTCGCCACCCTCGCCGGTGTTGGACTTGCCACCGATACGGTTCATGGCGATGGCCAGAGTCTCGTGGGCTTCTTTACTGATCGAGCCGAATGACATGGCCCCCGTGGTGAAGCGCTTCACGATTTCCTTGGCGGGCTCTACTTCTTCGATCGGAACCGGGTGGGCGCTCTTCTTCAACTTCATCAAACTGCGCAGCGTGGCCATGTTGCTGCTCTGGTTGTCGATGAGGTCGGTGTATTCCTGGAAGGTCTGGAAACTTCCCTGCCGCACGGCCTGCTGCAGTTTGCTGATGGTCAACGGATTGAGCAAGTGATATTCGCCGTTGACGCGTTGGTGGTAAGCGCCTCCAACCGCGAGGTCGGTTTCGGACTCGGTCAGTGAGAGGAATGCGTGCTCGTGTTTCAACTGTGCTTCGCGGGCGAGCACTTCGAGACCGATGCCTTCCAGGCGCGACGACGTACCTGCGAAATAGGAATCCACCAGGTGTTTATTGAGGCCGATAGCTTCGAAGACCTGCGCTCCTTGATAACTCTGCAACGTCGAGATACCCATCTTGGCGAATGTCTTCAGCAGACCTTTGTTCACCGATTTGATGAAGTGCCTTACGGCGAGTTCGGGAGTTACTCCGTCGGCTAACTCTCCACGCCAAGCCAGGCTTTCAACGCTTTCTAATGCCAGATACGGATTGATAGCGCTCGCCCCATAGCCGCTAAGAAGCGCGAAGTGCATCACCTCACGCGGTTCGCCCGACTCCGTAATCAGAGCGACCTGGGTTCGCGTCTCCTCCTGCACCAACAGGTTATGCACCGCGGCCAGGGCCAGCAGACTGGGGATGGGGGCGAAATCCTTATTTACGCCGCGATCGGAAAGGATGAGCAAAGTGTATCCGGCTTTACCCGCGAGCGATGCACGCTGGCACAGCTCTTCGAGCGCGCGCTTCAATCCAGCTTCTCCTTCGCTGGCGCGAAACAGCGCGGGCAGCGTGATGGCGAGCAGATCTCCAGTGGAAACGCGGCGCAGTTTCTCCAGTTCAACGTTGGTCAGAAGCGGGTGGGCCAGCTTCAGCATGTGGCAGTTCTCGGCATTTTCCGAGAGAATGTTGCGCTCGCTCCCGATGTAACTGATCAGCGACATCACAATCTCTTCGCGAATTGGGTCAATCGGCGGATTGGTGACCTGCGCAAAGAGCTGCTTGAAGTAATTAAACAGCGACTGGGGCCGGTCCGAGAGACACGCTAAAGGCGTATCCGTGCCCATGGAACCAACCGGTTCCTCGCCTTTTGAAGCCATGGGACCGAGGATCATGCGCACGTCTTCGTCGCTGTAACCAAACGCACGCTGGCGACGAAGCAGCGTCTCTGCGTCCGGGTGGTGCATGCGCGTGGGCGCGGGCAACTGGTCGATCGTGATCTGATTATCTTTGAGCCACTGCGCGTAGGGCTGCCGCGACGCCAGCCTTTGCTTGATTTCTTTGTCGGGGACGATGCGGCCCTCAACCGTATCTACCAGGAACATCTTCCCCGGCTGCAGGCGTCCTTTCATCTTTACTTGCTCCGGCTCGATGTCGAGTACTCCGGCTTCGGAGGCCATGATGACGTGCTCATCATGAGTGACCACGTAGCGTCCGGGGCGCAAGCCGTTGCGGTCGAGGATCGCGCCTATGACTCTGCCGTCGGTAAACGCGATCGCCGCCGGGCCATCCCACGGCTCCATCAGGCACGCGTGATATTCGTAGAATGCGCGCTTCTCCGGCTTCATGTGCGGATTGCCGGCCCAGGCTTCCGGGATCAGCATGGCCATGGCGTGAGGCAGGCTGCGCCCTGCTTGGAACAGGAGTTCGACGGCATTGTCGAAATTCGCCGAATCGCTGCCATCGGGCGCAAGGATGGGAAAGAGCTTCTTCAAATCGTCGCCGAACAAAGGAGACTGCAGCAGCGACTGGCGCGCGTGCATCCAGTTGACGTTACCCCTGAGCGTATTGATCTCGCCATTGTGCGCAATGTAGCGATAGGGATGCGCTCGTTGCCAACTGGGAAACGTGTTGGTCGAGAAGCGCTGGTGCACCAGGCATAACGCGCTGGTGACGTCGGGATCGGAAAGCTCCTTGTAGAAATTGGTGATCTGCGGGGCCAGCAGCAGACCTTTATAGACGATAGTACGGCACGAGAGCGAAGGGATGTGGAACACATTCGCATCCGGAATGCCGGACGACGCCATCTCAGTTTCGGCGCGCTTGCGTACCACGTAGAGCTTTCTCTCGAAGGTGTCTTCGTCGCTGATGGCGCCACATCCAACAAAGATCTGCTGGATGTAGGGCTGCGAACCGCGCGCCACACGGCCAATGGCGGAGGCGAAGCAAGGGGTATCCCGCCAGCCTAATACCGTCAATCCCTCCTCGCGGACGATGCGTTCCAGAATTCCTTCGCATTGCAGGCGCTCATGTTTCTCCACCGGCAAAAAGGTCATGCCCACGCCGTAAGCACCTGGCTTCGGCAGCTCGAAGCCCAACGTGCGGCATTCCCGCACAAAAAATTGATGCGGGATCTGGAGAAGAATGCCGGCGCCATCGCCGGTCTCGGGATCGCATCCGCAAGCGCCGCGGTGGGTCAGGTTGAGCAGTACCTGGATCCCCTTACTTATGATTTCGTGGCTTTTGTGGCCGCGGATGTTGGCTACAAACCCGATGCCGCATGCGTCGTGCTCCTGCGCAGGGTGGTACAGACCCTGGGCGGGTGGAGGAGCATTCGTATTTTTGCGACGCGTCGTCATGGACATCAATCGCAGCGCACTCCGCCGCTTCCCGATCAGTTGTTCTTGAGTTGGGACCTTGCCCGCCGGGGCAACGGGGTGGCGCACGCACGCCCTCCGGCTCAGGAACGCAGCCCTGCAATCTATTAGTTACCGTCATTGGGGCCGGAAAGTACAATTCGGAATTTCGATGCGAGGGATGCAAATTTCCGAACTCTTTCCGTTCTTTGCGGTTCCGGGGCGATTTCAGCCTAATTTCCCACGAGAGCAGCGGCGTCCGTTATAATCCCCGCATCAACCGCAATGGATTTCGATCAACTCACTACGTTTCTGGAAGTGGCCAGACAGGGCAGCTTTTCGCGCGCCGGAGAAAAAGTCTTCCGCTCGCAGTCGGCGGTCAGCGCCCAAATCCGCCAGCTGGAGCAGGAATATGGTGATCGACTGCTCGACCGCTCGGGTAAGACAGTAAAACTGACCCCGGCCGGACAAGTGCTCTATGACTATGCCGAGCGTTTGAAACTGCTGCGTGAGGAGTCGCTGACAGCCGTCGCGGACCATAGCGGCATGCCCCGCGGCACGCTTCGCGTAGGCGCCAACGAAGCTACCTGCCTCTACGTTCTGCCGGAGGTGTTTGCGGAGTACTACCGGCTCTACCCGCGGGTACAGATCAACATTTACCGGAACTTCAGCTACAAGATCTCCGAAAAACTAGAGAACGGGTCGATCGAGGTTGGGTTTTTGACCTTACCCATCCAGTCGGCGAGCCTGGAAATCCAGCCTATTTTCCGCGACAAGCTGATGCTGATGGTGAGCCCCAGAAACCCCCTGGCCAAGCAAAAAACGGCGGCCGTCCGCGACATCGTTAAATATCCCGTGCTGCTCCCCAAGACAGGCCACACTCGAAGGCTCATGGACAAACTCTTCCGGCCCCATCGCGACGAATTGCAAGTGCGCATGGAACTGCCCAGCATCGGTATGATCAAGAGCTTTGTGGCCGCCGATCTCGGAGTATCTGTCATCAGCGCTTCGTTTGCGCGCGATGAAGTGGCGTCTGGCAGGGTCAAGCTGATTGATCTGGAGGATGTGGAGCTTTTTCGCGAACTGGGACTGGCCTACCGTCGCGACCGGACGCTTTCCTGCGCGACCACGGCATTTATCGACGTCTTGCGCCAGGTGGCCACGCCAGCGAAAAGGGCTTGAGTTTCGGCGCCATTCTCGGCCTTGTGCATCGCGAACCTCGCGACATAGCATAAGCGGTGGCGAATCTATCCCACCCAGCGCGCTCGCGAATCGACGCATTTCTTCCCAATTACGATTTCCGCGCGTCCTATCAAATCCGTATCAATGCCTCCCGCTCGGTGGTGTATGAATGCCTTTTGCACTCGGATTTGAGTGAACTGTGGCTGACGCGTCTCCTGATGACGATCAGAACCGGAAAACGTATGCGGCGCCATCGTATGCCCGGCGACTTGCGTCAGCGGCTCCAAGGTTCAGGATTCGTGATTCTCGAAGAGATCCCGGAGGACGAGCTGGTGATTGGCGTGGCAGGACGATTCTGGCGTCCGGACGGCGGGCGCTGCATGGATCTCACGGAATCCAACTTCGTCGAGTTCTCGCGGCCAGGATACGCAAAGGTGGCATGGAATTTTGAGTTGCACGCGGAATTGCCGGCGACAGAGATAGAGACCACGATTCTTTCCACCGAGACGCGGATCCGGTGCTTTGGCCGGGCGGCATTGTGGAAGTTCGGCAGCTACTGGTGTGCGGTTGGGCCGTTCTCCGGACTGATACGGAAAGCAATTCTGAAGCACGTTAAAGCCAAAGCGGAATCACGGGCTTGAAGGCTTTGATAGCACTACAAGTCTAGAACCGCGGAGATGTTGCCCTTGCCTTTGGGTGGCGCAGCGGTTTACCGCTGCGATCTACGATCAACCCCGACGGCTTTAAGCCGCGTCGCACACTCACAACAGTAGCGCAGCGGTAAACCGCTGCGCTACCCAAAAGCAAGTGCAACACCCAAATCAAGTGCAACACCCAAAAAGAGCTACATCACATACAAAATGAGTGCACCAGATGTTCTTTCGCACCCGGCTAGGCCTTCAATACGGTGCACACCGAGGCGCAGATTGGGCCGCCTATATTGAACGTAGCAGCGACATTGGCGCCTTTCACCTGCAAAGGTTGCGGGACCTTGCCAAGCAATTGCCACGCGGACCATCCGAGCATGGCCACTCCGGTTGCGCCGATGGGATGGCCTTTCGCAATTAGACCACCCGAGGTATTGATGCCACATTCACCATTGACCGCGGCTTTTCCATCGACCCAATACTGCGCGCCTCGGCCGTATTTCGCTTTCCCTATGACCTCGGTGCCGAGCGCTCCCATAACCGTGAAACAATCATGGACCTCGGCAACCTTCACATCGTCCGCGGTGACCCCCGCCATCTGGTAAGCGGTTTGCATTGCCTTGATCGCACCCGCCGGGCGCAGCACATCGCGGCCAGCCTTCCTGAGCGGGTCGGTCGCCTGCGCATAGCCCGCAATCTCGACGCAGTCTTGCTTGTTGACCCCGAGCCTTGCGAGTCCATCTTCAGTCGCGACGATGAGCGCGGCATATCCGTCGGTGATCTGCGAACAATCGTACGTTTTCAGCGGTAGCCCCTCGACAATGTAGCGATTGATGCCGCCGATCTGCATCGCCTGTTCGACGGTCAGTTCGACATTGCGCATCTGCGCATACGGGTTGTGATGGGCGTTCGCGTACTCCGTCACGGCGATTTGCGCCAGGTGTTCCGCGGGAACGCGGTGCACCTTGAGATAGCACTCCATGACCTCCGCAAAAAGGTGGGGGAAGATGTAGACCTTGCCTTCACGTTCCTCGGGATGCGAGAAGAAACCGAGGGCCGTGCCAATGAGCTTTCCATCCATCTTGCCGTCGGCGTCGCGCATCTTTTCGTAGCCGATTGCAATGCCGGTGTCGCCCCATCCGATTTGCAGTTTCTGGATGACGGAAAGAATGGCTTGACCACCCGAGGCGCAGGCATTTTCCACCGATTCGATCGGCTTACCGGCGAGTCCCGGAACCTCCGCCACCAGGCCCGCAAGTAGCCCTTGCTGATTGAGGGAGATATTGCAAACCGCGCCCACCGAACCCACATCCAGGGCGGAGGGCTCCACCTTGATTTCCGCGCAGGTTTCGGTAACGGCGCGGCTAAGAATCTCGGGGACAGCCATACCCATAAGCTTCCCGAATTTCGATTGATGATAGGCAGCAATATAAACACGCTTCACGGAACACCTCCTATGATGACTTCTCTTCGTAAACTCTATATCTTCTCATTTCTGCCGGTCCAGTACGGTTCACGGAGAATGCGCTTGAGGGTCTTGCCGGCGGTGCTGCGGGGGAATTCCTCCATGATCGCCACCTGCTGGACGCGTTGGTGTTTGGCATCGACGCGCTCGTTAATCCAGTCGCGCAACGCCTCCGCAGTGACCGCGTCCGGCTGCTGCAGAATGACCGCCGCCAGCGGTGTCTCACCCCACTTTTCGCTGGGTATGCCGAACACTGCCACTTCGCGAACCGCGGGATGCTGCACGATGATTTCCTCAATGTCCTTGGGGAACACATTTGTACCGCCGCTGATGATCATGTCCTTTTTTCTGTCCACCAGGTAAAGAAACCCGTCTTCATCCACGTATCCCAGGTCGCCCGTGTGCAGCCAGCCATCGACAATGGCCTGCGCCGTCAAATCGGGACGCTTGTAATAACCCGGCATCAGCGCCGGCCCGCGCCCCACAATCTCCCCGATCTCTCCCGCAGCTGCGTCTTTACCTTGCTCATTGACGATCCGCATCTCAAAAAACGGTTGCGGCGGGCCGACCGAGTTTGGCTTGGACGCGTAATGATTCTTGTCGAGAACGGTCATGAATCCCTCGGTCAGCCCGTAGAGTTCATAAAATCTTCCGGGCAGGCACCGGTTGAGCTTCTCTTTATGCTCCAGGTGTAGTGGGGCGCCGACCGTTCCGATCATCTCGAGGGACTTGAGAGCCTCCGCCGAAAACAGCGGCGAACCCAGCAGCGCGACAATCTGCGATGGGACCATCATGACGTGAGTGACGCGCTCGCGCTCAACCGTTTCCACAAATTTCCGCAGATCGAAGCTCTTGTGCAAAATGTACGTCGCACCCAGATACATGGATGGCATGAGCGTGAGGAAGGAGCCGTTGAAGACGATAGAACCCGAGTGCAGCACGACGCTCTCCGGGCTCATGCGGAAGGTCGAAGCGAATTGCATGCAGTATAAAGAGCGTATGGAATGGGTGAGTACGATCCCTTTGGGACTACCAGTGGTGCCGCTGCTGTAAATGATGTTGTAGGGATCTTCGTCTTCGATTTCAGTGTGCGGAGGCTCGGCATCGCTAGCCCGGCGCGTGAGTTCGTCATAACTTTGAAATCCAGATACGGGCGATGAACCAGTCAAAATGAAGCGTTCGTCCGGAACATTCCTCAGTTCATGCTTGATGGCGGCCAGGGGCTCGGCAAAATCAGGGCTTGCGATGATGGTCCCCGTGTCGGAATCCTGAATGAGTGTAGCCAACGCTTTCCCACGCAGAAGGGGGCTGAGCGGCACGACGACGGCTCCAGTTTTCGCAACTGCCCAGTAGGTTTCAAGCAAACTCAGACAATTGGGCAGGATGGTCGCGACCTTGTCGCCTTTGTTCACACCCAGGCTCAAGAGCGCATTGGCCAGCCGGTTGACTCGAGCATTGAATTCGCGAAAGCTGAGCCGGCAGTCTTCAACAACGATGGCAGTGTGGTTGGGGCGATAGCGGGCGTGGCCAGGAAGAAGCAATCCAATGTTCATTTTGTTATTTCGCTCGATCCAGCTTCGCAGAAGAAGCGCCAGATTTCCGCGCTGGCGTGCGGCCCCTTGGGGTCGCCGTGCCGGCTGGGTTTCGGAGAGCCTGACCAGGCGTGACCCAAGCCCTGGACTAACCACTTTTCCATCAGCAGGCGCGCGTCTGCCTCCACGTAGATGTGTTTTTGGTAGGCGTAGCCGTCCGGCGCTTGGCCGTCGATAACCTTCTCCGCCAGAGTAAACCCGCTCTCGCCATTCTCCGCCGCCAGGCACTCGTTCGTTTTGCCCCACTGCGCAATGACCTGATCGGCATTGACTGTACTTACACGGGGATCGGCAGTGCCCTGGAACACAATCACAGGCATGCGCCGCCTTTTCTTCCGATCCAAGCCGCTGCGCATCGCCTCGAAAGCGAGTTGCCCTTGCCGCACCGGGTCCGGGCCGCCATGTTTCATTGCGGCAAATCCTTCGGAGGCACTGGCGGCGGCTTTGAATTCCGCTCCGGCAAATACGGCGATGCCGGCGAACAAGTCGGGATAGGCCGCGGCCAGGATGGAGGCCATCGCTCCACCAGCCGAAACTCCTGCCACGTAGATGCGGCCGGGATCGACGTTGTGAGTGGAGCGAACCTTATCGACGACCGCTGCGAGAATCGAGGGTTCGCCAACATCGCGCGCCTGGTGTTTAGGATGAAACCAATTCCAGCACTTCAGCAGATTGGCCCAGCGCCTTTGTTCGGGATACACAACCAGGAACTGGTTCTTGCCGGCAACCTCATTCATCCCCGAGATTTCTGCCATATCCTCGGCATTGTGTGTGCACCCATGCAACAGCATGACCAGAGGCAGGGCGCGTCCCGTTTCCAGCAAGGCGGGCGCCCAGAGCTTGAAGTTCCGCGAACCCGCGGCGGCGCGTGCCTCCCCAGCTGTCCATGTTCCGGCTACCGCTGTTCCGGCGGCTGCTGTTCCGGCGATCGCAGTCCCCGCCGTCGGTGTCCCGGAAATTTCTTCTCGTTCTGCCATGACGGTTCAGCTCCCTCGGCTTCTCTGGCGCCCGTCCCGTTTTCGCCGTCACCTTTATGCCGTCGTCTGCGAGCGAAGCCGGCTGTCCAGCTCAGAGATCAGGTCGGCGATTCTCGCGGCACCGCGTTCTCCCAACGCGATCGTGTAATGCGTGGCGCCGGTAAACTTGTGGTCCTCCAGATGGGGTACGTAGCTCCGGAAATCTGCCACGACCGCATCCGGAAACAGCGGCGGCTGTCCGGGCGTAAGGCCGCCGTCGGCACGGAGCCACAACGTCGGCACACGAATGGATTTTAAACACAGATTGATCGCGTCGCGCTGAAACACTTCCATCAGGTCGGCGCGTACTCCCGCCTCCGAAGCTTTCGGTTGCACGGGAGAATCGCCGCTGACTTCGTAATCCAGAAAAGCTTCTACCCATGGATTCCATTCTTCCGGAGGAAAATGGGGCTGAGCTCGCCAGAAATCCCGATAGGCCTGGCGCGAAGGATAGGTCTGGCGCAAATGCGAGACGCGCAGCGCAAGCGCGGCGTTGGCGTCTCCGGGAGAATTCGCAACGAGGGCGTCAGGCACATAACCGCCGTCGATCAGGACGAGACCGGACACCAAGTCCGGCTCCTGGGCAGCCAGCGTAATCGCCACAAAGGCGCCCATGGAATGACCCGCGACGATGCTGGGGCCAAGTCCCATGGCGCGCATTGCGGCGGCCACATCGCGCGCGTGCTGCACGAAGCCGTACGGTCCCTCGGGTTTGTCGGAATCGCCGCGCCCTCTCAGGTCAGGCGCAAAGAGTGGACATCGGCCTGCCAGTCGTTCAGCAATGCCGGCGAAATTCAAATGGGAAGCAGTCAGCCCGTGCAGCGCAACCACCGGCGTACCGCGGCCCGGCCAGTAACCGAAGGCGAGTTCCACTCCATCGCCCGGCACGCGGCCCCGTGCCGGACGCGTTATTTTAATGGAAGCCTTCGAAGGCGTCTCGTCGGTAGTCATCGCAATTTTCCGGTCCGGATTCGCTGATCATACCGGGGCGCGAAGCGCTCCGTTTGTAATGGTCCTCCGCATCCTTCATTTTAAAAATTGAGCTTCAGCGCGAACTGAATCACCCGCGGCCCGGTGCTGGTAGACACAATCTGCCCCACGGTCGCGGGGGATTGGACGATATTGAGTGGATTTGCGAAACTGACCATGTTGAACGCGTTGAAGAATTCCGAGCGGAACTCAAGTTGCGTCCGCTCAGTGACGGGGAAGTGCTTGATAACCGAGATATCGACGTTTCGCTGATTGGGTCCGCGCAGAATGTTTCGTCCACTGGTACCGAAGTCCCCCACCGCGCTCGCAGAGGCAAAACAAGCCGTATTGAAGTACTCATTCAGCCGCGACTCCACGCTGCCGCTCAGAGCAGGATTGCACCCGGCAACAGAGTCGGCGCGCGCCTGCACGAAGGCATTAGCATTGGTTAGAACGGAGAACGGCGTGCCGCTCTGCACCACCGAGACGCTGGAGAGCTCCCAGCCATTCACCGCCTGTCGACCGATCGCGGAGCCGCCCTTGTAGAACATCGGAAGGGTATACAGACCGCTGAACACGAAGCGGTTGCGGCGATCAAAGTCGGAATTTGCGTGGTTGTGCAGGAAACCGGGCATCTGGTTTCCCGGGACAACGCTAACGTCGCTCGTGCCAGAGAAGTCGCCGGAATAATCATCGAGCGAATGGCTCCATGTGTAGGACGCGAGGAATTGCAGCCCCTGCGCGAGTCGCTTGGTCACGCTTGCTTGCAGAGAGTTGTAGCTCGCATTGGACGAACTCTGCATGGCATGGACGCCAAAGCCCTGTACCGCCAGACTCGAGAGCCCGGGACTTAACGGGCCCGGAAAAAATGGCACCGGGGCAAAGGCCTGGTTGAAATCGACCAGGCGATACAACTTGCGTCCCGTGGAACCGACATAGCCGAGATCCAACATCCAGTTGCGAGCAAACTCGTTCTGCACTCCAAAACTATATTGTTGTATGTAAGGCGTGCGGAAGTCATGGATGTCCGGGTATATGCCATTGGCAGAGACGATGGCGAGGCCCGTCGGGTTTAGAAATGTGGGCGTTTGAGTCAGAAGCGCGGGTGGACCACCAAATGGGAAAACCGCCGGGTTGTTGAATGCCAGCGGATAGCTGCTGGGCTGTGGCACATTCACGAACGGACTGCTGATGGGCGTTTCCAGCGCTTGTGCCAGTGTGTAGTAGGGAAAGTCCAACAACTGGTTGTTGAGAAGCCTGGAATTTGCCCGGTCATAGAAAACGCCGTAACCACCGCGCACCACGAAACGATTATCGGAGAGTGGCTGCCAGGCAAACCCGATCCGTGGCGCAAAGTTGTTCTTATCGGAAGGAACCAGAGACGGTTGCACAAGGGGGATCCCAGGGATCGGGTTCTGCGCATTGGAGGACTGCACAAATCCCCCGGTAATGGCCACATTGTCGCCGACGGGGAATCCGGGTATCGTCGCGGTGGCGAGCCGAGTTGGATCAAATCCGACAAAGCGTCCCTTGGCTTCCGTGAACGGACCGAAGAAATCGTAGCGGATGCCCAGCGTGAGCGTTAGGCGATTCGTCACACGCCAGTCATCCGTGGCAAATCCGTTCCAGTCCTGCGCCCGAACGTCCCGGTTGTTGACGCCGGAGCCCATGATGGTGAGCCCGGTCAGATCGAAGAAGCCTCCCAGAAAATCCGTAAAGGGGTTCCCGGAGAAGCCGAGGAAGAAAACTTGGCCGCGCGTATAGAGATTGAAATCCGCGTTCAGATCGTGATGTTTGTACTCCATGCCTAGCTTCAGGTTGTGACGACCCTTCTGCCAGCTGAATGTGTCGCTCGCAGCATAGGTTTTCTCGACGCCACTGTTGTCGGAAAACGGGTTGGCTCCTATGTCGAAGTAGTTGGCTACGGAAATTTCCGGCATGCCGGTGAACAGGTTGCCCAGCGGCGAGGTAATTCCCACTTGTGCCGCCGTGAAGGGCTCTTGCGGTTGGGAACCCGTGGTGATGAACCCAAACCCGAAATGGAAGGCATTCACCTTATGAGATGAGACTATGTGGGTGTCGTCCAATGAGAGCACCCGTTGATTGAGATTCGCGGTGCCGCCAAAACCCGGAACCGGGAGAGCGTTTGCCAGTCCGAACAGATTGAACAGGCCCTGCGTGGCAGGATTGTTCGCCGCAAAGAATTTCGCGGACAAGCGGTTTTTGGCGGATAGTTGAAAATCCAAATTCGAGTTTAATTGGTCTTCGCGGAACTTCGACGACGCAACCACGGGCACGGCAACCGGGGCGTTTGATGCACCGGGGTTCGGCGCCGATGGGATCACGTAAGATCCATTGGGCAGCTTCGCCTGGAGAAGAAACTGCGCGGTGGGATCAAGGCATGAGGGAACCGCTGGGCACGCCGGGACGCCGAACGTGGCTGCCAAGGCATCAATAGCCGCATCGGATCGGTCGTTCGAGAGATTTCCGGGAACAAACACGGTGCCAACGGAATTCGTAAGCGAGGTGCTATTCCGCTCCCGGCTCCCCTGGTAAGACACGAAAAACCACGCGCGATCCTTCACCAGTGGCCCGCCCAGCGTGCCTCCGAACTGATTGCGCTTGTAAGGCGGCCGCGGAACGCCGGAGCGGTTGAGAAAGAAGTTGTTGGCATTGAGCGCGTCATTGCGAAAGAATTCATAGAGGTTTCCGTGAAATTCGTCGGTTCCGGATTTTGTAACCGCCGCGACGATGCCGCCGGCAACGCGGCCCTGGGACGCGTCATACTGGCTGGTCTGGACAATGAACTCATCCAGCGAATCCGTGGCAGGCACCGCGAGATTGGGCGTGGAACCGGTTCCAATGGAGTTCGCGTCGGTGCCATTGATGATCACCGAATTCGAGGTCGAGCGGCTCCCATTGACATAGATTGGCGCCGCGCCCCGGCCCAACTCAGACGAGTTCTGCACCGGGCCGGATGTACCGGTGGTGAGTGTCAAGAGCTGCTGAAAATTCCTGGTGGGTAGCGGCAACTGGCGGATCTGCTCCTGCTCGATCACCGTGCCCCGGGCTGCATTCTCGGTTTGCACCAGGGCGGGCTGGGCAACAACCTCGATCACGGCTTTTTGCGAGGCAACGTCGAGGCCGATGTCAACAGTGGTTGTTTCCGTGATGCGCGCGACAACACCTTCTGCTGTCGCCGTGCTGAAGCCGGCTTTTTCCGCTTCCACGCGGTAGCTTCCCGGAGGCAACAACGAAAAAACATAATGCCCGGCCGCATCGCTCGTGGTCTCGCGCCGTACTCCGGCGGTGCTGGTCAGGGCGACCTTCGCTCCGCCAACAACGGCGCCGCTCGCATCCTTTACAACCCCTGTGATCTGCCCGGTCGTCGGAGATTGCGCCGACATGAGAGCGGCAAACAGGAAGAAACCTACCAAAGTGAAAAGCGAAACAGCCCTTCGCAGTTGCATACCCTTCTCCTTATTGTTCCATCAGCTAACTTCGTCGGCCCGATGCCACCCGTCCTCCGGTATAGAGAAGGACGAGCTGATCGATGGCCTCTTCGTCGCTCATACCCAGGTGCCGTTTGGCGCCAAAAAGTTCTTCCGCCAGGAAGTAAGTGAAGAATTGCAAGTAGATGGCGGTGTACGCGAGGGACGGGTCCACGCCGGCTGGGAATGCGACCTTCGACCCGCGGATGACCGCGTTGGCATACGTGCGAAGACCTCCCGCGATTTCACGAAAGCTATGAATGAAGTGCTTGTGCCGAAACTCAACCACATCGATGTACATCAGGCGCCAATAATCCAGGTTCTCCGATACCACTCGTCCGATGGCCAGCGCCAATTTTTTCAGCGAGTCGGGATCGAGCGACGCCATCAAGGGAATGAGTTCCTTCTGGCGGATGGCCTCCATCTTTCGACCCAGATGATGAACCAGGTCGATGAAGATGTCTTCTTTCGTGTCGTAATAGATGTAGAGCTTGCCCATCGATATGCCCGCCTTCTTGGCAATCTCGCGGACGGTGGTGCCATGGAACCCCTTCCGGGTAAACAGGTGCAGGGCGGCCCGCTCGATCTTGAGCTTGTTCTTCTCGATGGTGCCATGGAGCAGCTTGGGCATTTGTCTCAGAGTCTGCTTCGGAAACGGCGATCTGTCAAAGCGAGCGCTCGCTCCTTTTGAATCAGATGACTTTTACATCCATGGAATAGATCGTGTCAAGGGAATTTTATTGCTCTAGGAATCCGCCCGGGAGAAAGCGGCGAGCGGCAACCCCAACCCCGTCCCCCGGCCAGACGGCAGACAACGGGGTGTGGCTTGCCTCCATCCAGGAGGCGCCTCGATTATCCAAGGCTGCCAGGAAATGCGTTGGCAAAACGCACACTTGGAGTGGTTCGGGATTGAGCTATGGTGTCTTTGGATCGAAGTTTTGCATCAACCACACGTCGGACTTCTCCTCACTGACACTGACCACAATCTCTTTTCCATCAGGGCTCAAGCCGGCATCGTTCCCATCGCCGGGCAAAGTTGCCACCACGGTGACATCGCTCGGAGTGGCGACCTGAACCCTGACGATCTCTCGCCCTCCTCGGATCGCATAGATATAACCTCCGTCCGATGACCATCCCAGGGGATAGAGTTCACCAGACTGCACCAGCGTTTCGGAATATGGTTCCAGAGAAATAACCCAGAGGCCAGCCTCGTCCCGCCTCCACTGGACCGCCATTCTCATGCCGTCCGGTGCGAATGCCGGCGAGACAATAAACCCTCTTTCCCGGTCGCGCGGGATTATAGGCGTTTCCTCGTGGGTCTGGTCGTTGACCCTCAGAAGATTTTTATTTTCCGGCTGTTGATAGACAATATCGCGGCTGGGCCACCAAGCAAGTTGGTTGTGAGAGTTCGAGGTATTTGTGCGTTCCAGCGGTTGGGCGGTACCGCCATTGGCGCTGATCGTCCACACTTTCGGAATGCCGTTTTGATCACTGACAAACGCGATGCGCTGGCCGTCTGGCGACCACGCCGGATTGGCAGCCCGGGCGTGCTCGAAAAAGGTGAGTTGGATGGGTTCGCCATTGGCGCCCGGCATTTTGAAGATGTTCGTCTCGTCGCGGTTTGGCCCAGCAGCGAAGACGATCCAGCGTCCGTCAGGAGAGAAATTGGGCTTTCCGTAAGAAGACGTGCCAGATGTCAGGCGGCTGATTTCCGGCTGTGCTCTCCTCCCGGCGGCCGGAAGATCAATCCGCCATAGGTTCCAATGACGATCCTCTCGCGTGTACGCCAGCCGAGAGCCATCGCCCGAAAGTGTGAAGAAGCGGCCGGTTTGTAGCCCGCCGGCCACCACCTTGTCGTCTCCGCGGACGACGGAAACGTTGGAAACCTCTTTTGTGCTTCCCTTTCCGTGCAGGTAGTAGATTGAGTCGCCAGCCGGAGACCACCGCCCCGAGTAGATTCGATCGTCGGTTTCTACCAGCGTCCTTTCCTCGCTGCCATCTGGCCTGAAAGTCCGAATTTGATGTTTCCCCGAGGTACCGGTCACAGCCAGGATGAGGCCGGCGTGGGCAGAACAGTCAATATCCCAGAGCTGTGAGTATCCAGACAGGTGAACTTCCTTCGCCTCGCCGGTGAGCGCGTTCACCAATCTGACCCCTTTGAAGTCTGGATCGTGCTCTCTCGCACTGGCAGTAACAAGCTGAGACCCGTCGGGCGTGAACCAGCAGGCATAATCCGCTTGAAATATCGGGCGACTAACTCCGCCCAGGCTAGAAACGACAAAGATACTCGGACCCGCCGCTGATTGACGGTCCAAGTCATGAAGTTCCGGCTCGTACTTAGAGAAGAGTAATTCAGAGCCGTCCGGCGACCATCGGGGAACGTCTAACTCTGTGGCCCGTGCGAGCTCACGTTTGGCTCCGTTAGAGGCCTGCACGATCAGCGTATCCGGCTCGCCGAATTTCCTGGATACATAGGCCACAAACAACCCGTCCGGCGAAATAGCGGGCGCATGAGCATCGCCCGAGAACGTGAATTGCTTGTGCGTAATCTTGGGGGGTGGAGGCCAGAAATGCTTGATAACGATGGGAATTATTATGTGCACGACTTCTGCAAGCAGCACGCCGATCAGAACGAGGCCTGCTGCGAGTGCCAGTTTGTGTTCCGCGACGAACTTGAGCAGGGAAACGCCTGGGTCTGGTCTGGGCGAGGGCACAACGCCGCGGTAGGTTTCCCTCAGCGTATCCAGGGCAAACGCCAAGTCTGAAGCCGACTGAAAACGCTGCTCCCGGTTCTTTTCCAGACAACGATGAACCACGCGCTGTAATGCCGGCGGAATGTTGTTCGTGACCTGCGAAATTAACGCCGGGTCTTCGTTCAGAATGGAGCTCGCCGTGTCCGCCGAGGTCGGCTTCTGAAACGGTCGCTTCCCGGTTAGCATTTCATACAGAATCACTCCGAAGGCAAAAATGTCGGTCCGATAGTCGGCCGTTTGTCCCCGCACCTGTTCGGGTGACATGTAGCCCATCGTGCCTATCACCATTCCCGTTTGAGTTCCCTCGGGGCGCTCCGACTGGGACTGCGGTTCCGTTAGCTTGGCCAGCCCAAAGTCCAGAATCTTCACGCGCCCGTCTTTAGTGACGAACAGGTTCTCTGGCTTCAGATCGCGATGGACAATGCCTTTCTCGTGGGCTGCGGCCATACCCCGCGCAATCTGTTCCCCGTAGTCAATCGCCTTGTGAACTGACAGGCGGCCACGCTTGATCTGCTCGCGGAGCGTTTCTCCTTCCAGCAACTCCGAGACCAGATACGGCGCACCTTCGTAGGCGCCGAACTGAAACACCGCAAGAATGTTGGGGTGGTTGAGTGCTGCCGCCGCGCGCGCTTCCTGCTCGAAGCGCCGGAGTCGGTCGGAATCGGCGGAGAGAAAAGACGGCAAGATCTTGATGGCCACATCGCGTCCCAGCCGCGAATCGTGCGCGCGATAAACCTGGCCCATGCCGCCCGAACCTAGCAGCGACTTGACTTCATAGTCGCCCAGCTTTGTCTTCGGAGTGAGCGTTTTTTCGACGATGCGGTTTTGGTCGGCCGCACCGATCCTGGCGCCGGTCTTATTGCCGTCCTGAGCGCGCAGATCCTCGGCCATTTCCGCGGCTACAATTTCCCATGCTGGCTTGTCGATGATTCCGGTTTGTGGCGCGTAGACAATCAGTGACTCAACTTCGTCCCGAAGGGCCTGATCGCCTGCACACGAGCGTTCCAGAAAGGCCGCTCTTTGGCCTTCTTCTTGCTCCATGGTCGCGTGATAGAGCTGTTCCACCTGGCGCCAGCGCTCCGCTTGCATGGCTCTACCTCTTGTCCATTTCGCGCCGCAGCCAGGGGCGGGCGAATTTCCAGTCCCGCATGACGGTATCGGGCGACACCTTCAATACTTCAGCGATCTCTTCGATTTTCAGACCGCCAAAAAACTTCATTTCCACCACAGCGCTCTTTCTCGGGTCTTCCTGCGCCAGTTTGGTCAATGCCATGTCCAAGTCCAGTAACTTCCTGGGCGCGTCAGCAGAAACAAGGAGCCCTTCCTCCAGCGTCAGCTTGCGCTCGTGTCCGCCGCGTTTAATGGAGTGGCGCTTCCGGGCAAAGTCGATGAGAATGCGCCGCATCAGCTGGGAACAGACGGCAAAGAAGTGGGCGCGATCCTCCCATCGCACGCTCTCGAACTCAACCAGCCGCAAGTAGGCCTCATGAATGAGCTCCGTGGTTTGCAGGGTTTGACTTTCATTCTCCCGTGACATGTGGCGGCGCGCCAACCTGTGCAGTTCTTTGTATACAATCGGAGTAAGGTGTTCCAGCGCGGACTGATCCCCATCTTCCCAGGCTCGAAGTAGTTGGGTGATTCCGCTCGGCAGAATTGGATTGGTGGCCATCGGACCCCAGCGGTGGCAAGGGTAAGATGCCACCCAAGCCCTGCATCTTACCACAGCTCCAGTCAGGTTTAGCCGTCTCTCGCCGTGACCTTTGCCTCTCGTATCTAAGTATTTTTCGCGAAGCGTGCCACTTTCTTACTCTGCTTTCCGCTATCCCATATAGAGGCACAAAAACGCAATTATCGCGGGACGTGACTTGAGAGAAAAGCAGTATCGCAAGCGGCAAGTCGTCCGCCAAAACAACTCGACCCTCGGCACCCTGTTGCCGTGGAGTGCTACAGGGCAGATTCAGTGTCAGGAACTGCAGTGGAGAGAGACCATGAGCGATGAAACGTATTACACCGTCCTCGGCATCTCCGAAACCGCGACTCGAGACGAGATTGATCGAGCGTACTGGGAATTCATTGACGCTTACCATCTGCTTTCGGACCCACCCCGACGCTCGTCCTATGACCGGCAGCTCGCCGAGCACCGGCGACAAAACGCTCCTGCTCCGCTAGCGCCGTCAAAAGCTGCCCCAACTCCTTTTCTTTTTTCCGTTGATGCTTTCCCGAAAAGAATCGGGTGCTCTGTTGATCAAGCGCAGGACTTGTTGGCGGGCAGTCTGCCGATTACCCCGGCATTGGCGCGAAAACTCCAATCAGAGCTCGGCGCGTCTGTGGACTTCTGGATGTCTCAACCGTTCGAGGAGGATTCAATTAACCCCTTCGCAGTGATGGCAATCATCGTCTTTTTCATTGGCCTGGGTTATGCGGCGTTCCTTGTTGTCGCTCAAGTTCTCTAACAGGCTGGAAAAACGTCAGGTAGCCCCACAGTGTCAAGCATTCCGAACCGCGCGAAAGAGACAACCCGATGAGGAAGCGGCCCCCACTCGACCTGAGCGGCGACACGCACTATGTCGTTCTCGGCATCCCCGAGACCGCAACGCAAGACGAGATTAAGCGCGCGTACCGGCACTTAATCAGACGCGTACACCCCGATAAATTTCCTGATGCTTCGCCGTTCTGGAAGCTAGCCGTCGAGCAAAAGAGCAAGAGGGTTATTGAGGCTCACGATGTCCTTTCGGACGCAACTCAACGCTCGTTCTATGACCAGCAGCTAGCCCGGTCCCGGCAACAAGCTTCGGCGCCGCGCACTTGCACTTTGCCGCCAAACCCGGGATCTCAGCCGCGAGCCTGTCAAAGCGAGCCCAATTGGCGGTCCCTACCGATCTCGGCGTTTTGGGGAGGTATCCTAATCACCGCAACCGTATTGCTTATCTTGCTCAGTATTATTTTCGAAATTATCACCTTCGCAAACCCTGCTTAATTCTATGACCGGGCGCATTGGCTCAGCCGGGCTATGTAGCCGCGTGCCCCGCTCTAACGTCGCGCCTTTTGCGACGCTAGCGCCTGCCCTGAGCGAAGCCGAAGGGGTGGGATTCCAATGTCGCCTGACTCTTGGGATTTTCCCTAACTCGAGCAATAAGGACTCTGGCAATAAGTGGGGTTCCCTACTCCGCCTGCTTCGTAATATTCAAAAGCACTCCAACGCACATCAGCGTCACAAACAGCGACGACCCACCATAGGAAACAAACGGCAGCGGAATCCCTTTGGTAGGCATCAGCCCCAGCACCACGCTGATGTTGATGAAGGCCTGCAGCACGATCAT
>Ga0209415_10005646_pt1 | contig 22427 bp, 18 predicted proteins | sample PeaSoiSIISIP2007_FD_187696 | JGI IMG/M metagenome (GOLD analysis project Ga0209415, IMG submission 187696) | Peat soil microbial communities from Weissenstadt, Germany - SII-SIP-2007 (SPAdes) (version 2) | ecosystem: Environmental > Terrestrial > Soil > Wetlands > Peat | place: Germany... | reverse complement strand
CCCCACCCCAACCCTCCCCCTGAGTACATGGGGAGGGGGAAATTCTCTGCAGCAAGTGTCGCGCACCACACCTCGGCGTGCCGCGGTGGGGACTTGGGTTGCGGCGGAATTGCGGATATCATCTGGGAAGTAACGGGCGAAGCGAAAGGCCAGCGGCCATGATCGCGGCGGAAGAACGAAAGCACCTTGAGGAATTGCGGTCGCAGGTGGCCTGCCTGAGGAAATACGCCTGTATAGATTCGGCCCTGACAGACCTTTGCAAGGGGGAGTACCACAGCGAAACTGACGTTATGGAATGTCTGGACCAGAGCCGGCCGCCGTGCACCTTGTCGCACATGTCCGGGTGCATGCGGGTCTGCACTTGCCCGCTACGAAAATACATCGGGCAACATTTCAGCCAGTGGGCGGCCGAGAGCACAGCGTTGTTGGGGCCGGCGCGGGGGAATTAGCGGTTTCATATCAGGCGGCGGTGGATTCTGAATCGCGCTCGGGTTCGCGGGCGAGGGTTTGGGGGAATTCGCAGGTGACGGTGGTGCCGGCGCCGACGGCGGATTGGAGGCGGACGGTGCCGCCGAGGGCGTGGACGGCATGTTTGACGATGGCCAGGCCCAAGCCGGTGCCGCGTCCGGCGCTGCCGCTGCGGGCGACATCCACCTGGTAAAAGCGTTCGAAAACGCGTTCGATGTGTTCGGGTGCGATGCCGATTCCGGTGTCGGCGACGGTGAGGGTGACGTTGGGGGCCGAAGGCTTCGCCTCGGTTGCGGCGGCGCCCTTGGGAGGAGGTGATTGCTGAAACGACACGGTGACGCGGCCGCCGCTGGGGGTGAACTTGATGCTGTTTTCCACGAGGTTTTTCAGCACGAGATTGACGAGGCGGGTGTCGGTGCGAATCTCGCCGGGGGCGCTCGCGCCGGCGGCTGCACCGATGCCGGCGTCGCCATCGCCAAGGCGCAGTTCCACGTTTTTCTGCCTGGCCATGACGCCCATGGTCGATCGGACGCCAGCGTACAGCTCGGAGGTTTTGACGGCGACGACGCGCGGCTTCAGATCGGCGCTTTCCACGCGCGAGAGGTCGAGCAGGTCGCGGAGCATTTCCTCGAGGCGGCGAAGATGACCGTCGATGACGGTGATGCAGCGTTCGCTCTGGGCGGGGTCTTCGTGATAAACATCGCGGAGGGTCTCGAAGGCGATCTTGATGGCGGCGATGGGGGTTCGCAATTCGTGGCTGGCGTTGGCGACGAAATCGGTTTTCATCTGGACGGCGCCGGCCAGGCCGGTGACGTCGCGGAGGACCAGGAGGGCGCCGCCGCCGGGAGCGCGGGTGGCGACGGCTTGATAGGTGAGATGCTGGCCGTTGCGGACGAGGCGGATTTCCCGGTTGAGGAGGGTGGCCGGGCCGCTGGCCCTGGCGCCGCCGGCGCCCACCAGGGTTTCGTACAACTCGACGATCTGCTCGTCGTTGACGACGTTGACGAGCTTCTGTTCGAGGGCTTGGGTGGGCTGAAGGGAAAGGAGTCGGGCAGCGGGTGCGTTCATGAGGGTGATGCGCCCGCCGGGGCCGGCGGCCAGGATCGGATCGGGCAGGGTGTCCACCAGCGCCTGCAATCCGCCGCGCTGCTGCTGAAGATCGGAAAGCTGCCGGTAGGCCTGGGCGGCAAGCTGGTTGAGATTCACGGCCAGGCGCTGAGCGCCGGTGGAGCCATGGGGTTGAACGCGGACGTTCCACTCGCCGCGGGCCATTCGCGCTGCGGCGGTTTCCATGCGCCGAACCGGCATGATCCAACGGCCGCGGCGGATGCAGGCGGCGGCCAGGACCAGGACGAGCGCGGCGGCGACGGTGTAGGCCGCCAGCATTGGCGGCGTCCGCCAGGCGGGCGGCGCGGCCGTCGCCGCGGCCACCGTCGCGCCGACCACGGCCGCGGCGCCCACGATGGTCAGGAACAGTCGAAGCAGAACCGGTCCCTGCATTACAGGATTATCAAACGCAGAAATGGCAATGCAAGATCAAAGGGGTTAATTCCGACCAAAGACGGCCGGCGGGGTGATGCGCTTGCGCCGGCGGTGATAGAGAATCAGCACGCTTGGCCCCAGCGAGACGATCATGACCGTCAAACCGACGCAGATGCCAAAGCCGGTGGCAATCCCGGCGCAACATTCATTGCGACGACGCACGATGACGTGGGATGGGACGGCCACCAGAAGTTCCAGAACGCTGCCGGCAATCAGCAGCCGATGCAGAGTCATTCCGATTCTCCCCGGACCGGACCGAAAGGCGATCAGCGAAAAGACGATCGACCATCCCGCCCAGACGCCGATCGAGGAGAAAAGGATCGCCCAGCCCACCGCGTCGCCGTTGGCTCTCAACAGTTCGCTCAGCGCCATTCCACCGCCGAAGAGCAATGATCCGGCCAGCAATCCCGAGCCGATGACCGGAAACCAGATGGATCGCCGGGCAATCGGTCGTTGGCGAATCAGCCTGATCGGCAAGACCATCAATGCCAATCCACAGACCACCAATCCGCAGACGGAGGTGGTGCCGATCCAGATGAGTTGATCATTTCCCGAGTTTTTATCCGAATACTGCATCATCGCGGGAAGCAATAGTACGCCGGCCAAAATCAGGAGATAAACGACGATCAGTCCATAAACCCACCAGGGGCGTGGACCTTGGGGCTCTTTGCGATCCTTCGATTCGTAAGGAAGCAGCGGGACGCGGCCGCCGGATTCGGGGATGCTCATGGGACCATGAGCATATTCCAACGTTCAATCATTGTCTTCGGGAGACTCGCGGAGGCGATAGCCGACGCCGCGGACGGTGTTGACGAGCCAGCTTGCCTCGCCGAGTTTTTTGCGGATGGCGGTGATGTGAACGTCGATGGCGCGGTCGGTGACGAAAACGTCGGTGCCCATGGCCTTGTCCATGAGCTGATCGCGGGTCAGGACCCGGCCGCGCGCCGTCAGCAGGGCCGAGAGAAGCTTGAACTCCGTCAACGTGAGCTTGATCGGCTCATCCTTGACGAGGACCTCGTGCTTGAGGGTGTCGATGCTGAGCGGACCGGCGCGCAACAGGCCGCCCTCGCCGACGGCGCCGGATCCGGTTTCGGCGCGGCGAAGCACGCTGGCCACGCGGGCCAGCAATACCTTCATGCTGAACGGCTTGGTGACGTAATCGTCGGCGCCCAACGTGAGGCCCACCACCACGTCTGTTTCCTCACCCTTGGCCGTGAGCATGACGATGGGGATGTTGGCGGTCTGGGCGTCGGCCTTGAGCCGGCGCGCCACTTCCATGCCGTCGAGGCCGGGGAGCATCAGGTCGAGAATGATCAGATCGGGTGCGTTCTTGGCGGCGCTGTCCAGGGCGTTGTTGCCGTCGGTGGCGGTAACCGTTTCGTAGCCGTTGCGCGCAAGGTTGTAAGCGACCAGATCAACGATGTCCTTCTCATCGTCCACGATAAGCACTTTCTTGCGAGGAGGAGTCGATGACTGAGTGCGGGCGGCGGCGGCTTGGCGGGCGGTGTCGTTCGTTCGGCTCATAGGTGTCCGCTCCATCAGTTGCATACGGTCCCTGAATTCCATGCGGCAAAATCCCAAAACGCTTTCCCATCAAAACGACGTTGCACCACTTTCAACGGCTTTATTTTGGGAGTCAAGCCCCTAGCGCGGGCTTAGCGCCGCCGCTACCCAATCTGAACGCTGCTCGCCCACATTATCACATTATTGCCGGCATTTACCAATCCAATTTTGATGCTATCATTCCATCAAGTTTGAACGAATCGACGATTGGGGCGCCAAACGAAGAGGAGTTTACGATGAATCAGTTGAACCGAAGGGAATTTGTCGCGGCGGTCGCCTGCGCCGCCTGCCTGTGCGGATTGGGCAATGCGGCCAATGTGCTGGGCGATGACACAACCACGGGTCCGAGCACTTTGGACGTTGGACCGAAATCCGATTACGCCACCGACGGGATCACCACGACTTGGATGAAGGTTCCCAATCGCGTCGCGGTCATCCGCCACGACGGCAAAATCTACGCCTGCACCACCGTGTGCACCCACAAAGCCGGCACGATCAACGAGGCGCCCGACGGCGAAAGCTTCAAATGCCCCAAGCACGGAGCCCTCTACGACATCGAAGGAAAGGTCACGAAAGGCCCGGCCAAAAAGGCGCTGATCCGCTACGCCATTTCCGTGGACAATGGCGGCCACGTGATCGTGGACAAATCCACGTCGTTCGCTGCCGAGCAATGGAGCGACCCGGCAAGCTTCGTCAAGGCGGATTGAGCTTAAAGGGGACATTCAAGATTTCGTCGCTCGGGGCGGCAGGGTGAAACGGTTTCACGCCGTCGCGGCGTAAATCATGAATGTCCCCTTTTCAGCAGCTGTCCCCTTTTCAGCAGCTGGCCCCTTTTCAGCAGCACGGTCGGCCAGGAATCGTCCGTCATGGGGGCGTCGAGTTGGCCGGCCAGATTGAATCCTGGATAGATCGACTCGGTCGCCAGCAGACGCAAGGGGCTGGTCGCGGGTTGCGTTGGCGGAATGAGGTCTGCAGGTTGCGTCGGCATTCGGCGACGCATCAGCGTCAGCGGCTCATCGGCGGATAGCCGGCCGGCGATGGCGGTGGGTTGGCCGCGGCCGTCGCAATCGAGCGTGAGGTTTAGAGATTCAGCCTGCGATTCATCGTAAAAGACCGGATGAACGGAATTCTCCAGCGGCAAAGTGAATTGCGTTGGCCGATGGGAAACCTGGTAGAGCCAATCATCTTCCATCGTGGCGGGGCCGAGGAGGCGAACGATGCCGCTTCGCCGAAAGATCGGCGATTGACGATGGTTGTCGAACGCGAAAACGGCGGCGGCAAGGAGGGAAATCGCGACGATTGCCGCGGGCATCCAGCGCGATCGCCAAAGGCCGACGCCGCAGACGAGCAGGCAATAGATCGCTCCGAAGAGAAGGATTCGCGTGCGAAACGCTGGGCTGCGGCCTGCGGCCCAGCCGTAGGTCGGTACATAGGCATCGGCACAGACGATCGGCGGCAATGCCAATCCCGCCGACGCGATCCACCAGGGGCCCGAGCGATTCCAGGGCAAGGAGGCATCCGGCTGACGGTCGCTCAACACCGCCAATTCGACCCCCTCGGCAAAAAGGTCGCGGCGCATGGGTTGGGGGATTTCTTTGAATTGGGCCGGTGTCAGCAGAAGCGCGTCCAGAGTTTCCCAGGCCATTGCCGGGCCGGTCAATTCGTCGGGATCGACATGGATGCCGATGATCCGGCGATTGGGGAACAGCGAGCGGGCATCCGAATCATTGGACACGGCGTCGGCCACGAGGCAATCGGAATCCTCCAGAGGATGCAAGGGCGGAAGCGTGCGGTCCGAAACATCGGCAACATTCGGCCCGATGAAGATCCAGGGAAATACGCCACGAGATTGGTCAACCGATTCCAGATGGGTGGTGATGGCGCCGGAGGCGGACAATTGAACCGGTTGCGAATCGTCCCACCTGACCGGCATCGCGCGGCCGGGATGGAAGTAGCCCTGGAGCGGCAAGGAGAGAGCGCTTGCGGGAACTTTGGTGGCACAGAGAGCACAGAGGACACAGAGAGGGAAAATCGAATTTCGAGTTTCGAATTTCCTTGTCCGGCGCATCACATCCCCAAATCCATCGCCAGTCTCAGGGCTTCGGCGACGCTCCAGGCCTGGGCGAAACAACCGACGGGGCGGTGCGGGTCGTCGCCCTCGAAAATTTCGGCGATCTGGCCGATGCAGCCGTGTTGCATGGTGTCCAGCAGCGGCTGGAGCCATTGCCGGGCCTGTACGATCGACCATTCGGAGCGATCGTGAACCTTCAGATAGGCGTCAAGAAAGGCGCCGATCAGCCAGGGCCAGACGGTGCCGTTGTGATAAGCGGCGTCGCGCTGCATTTGCGGCCCGACATAGCGACCGTGGTAGTTGGGATCGCTTGGGGCCAGGGTGCGCAGTCCGACGGGGGTGAGCAATTCGCGGCGAACGGCCTCGACAACCGCCTCCTGCTGGGGCCGCGACAGCGGACTATTGGCGAGACTGACGGCGAAGATCTGATTGGGCCGCATGGCCAAATCCCGCCGCTGGCCGTCCACCACGTCTGCCAAACCGCGGAAGGGACTCAACCAGAACCTCTTGCGAAAACTCTGGGCGACGCGGTCGGCGCGGACGTTGTCGCCGATCAGCCGCAGCGCGTGGTGCCACAGGGCGTTGATCTCCACTGCCTTCCCCTGCCGAGGGGTGAAACAAATGCCCTGGCACTTGGCATCCATCCAGGTGAGTTGGGTCGACTCGTTGCCCTGGGTGACCAGCCCGTCGGCGGGATCGACCTTGATGTCGTACCGCGTGCCCTGCGTGTAACCCTCGACGATGGCGTGGCAGGCGGGGCGCAGGATTTTTTCGAATGTGTCGGAATCGCGCGACAGCCGCAGATATTCGAAGGCCGCGTGGATGAACCAGAGACTGGCATCGACGGTGTTGTAGGCCGGCTCATTGGTGTAGTCGTCGAAGCGATTGGGGATCATGCCCTGGCTGACGTACTTGGCGAAGACGGACAGGACCTGGCGGGCCTGGTCGAACTTTCCGGGACAAAGCAAGAGGCCCGGCAGGGAGATCATGGTGTCGCGGCCCCAATCGGCAAACCAGGGATACCCAGCCACGACGGTATAACCCGGCTGGCCGTCGGGAGTCTGGCGCGCGGCCAGAAAATCGTCGGCCGCGTGAAGAAGGCGCTGAACCGTCGGGGAAGTCTGCGGAGCCGTCTTTACCACCTCTTGCCGCCGGGCGATTTCCTGGTCCCAATCGAACCGGCCCATCGGCTCGGCCCCCGCCCAGAGCGTGATCGAGGCCGGCCGGTCGGTCGTGAAAACGAATCGCCCGGGCTTGTACAAATCCTCGCGGTCATCCAATCCCCGCTCGGTCTCGATGGCATAGGTTTGTCCATACCACCAATCCGGCTCCGGCTGAAAGGACCCGGCGTCCGCCTCGATGACCAGCTTGTTCGGCCCCAATCCGAGCGAACATTTTCGCTGGCCGTGAGATTCGTCAAACTCCGCCTTCTCGTGCCGAAGGGCGTGAAAATCCATCATGCGAACCAACGGCAAGAGCGAAAGCTCGATTTGTTTGCCGTTGGGATCGACCGTGTAGCGAATGCCGACGGCATTATTCCGCCAGGGCATCTGGATTTCCTTGAGGATGCGGATGCCCTCGATGTCGTATTCCCAACGCGCCAGGGCCGGTTCCAGATCGAATCGCCGAAGATACCGATCCCCGCGCGGATGAAACGTGTCCCCAAACTGGCTGATGGAAAACTCCAGCGGCAATTGGTCCGGCCCGGACAGGCGAATGATCTCGCCGAGGCGATTGAGCATCATGATCCGCCCGACCGGGGGCGTCATTGCCGCGCACAAAAGCCCGTGATATCGCCGCGTATTGCACCCCACGACGGTTCCCGAGGCGAATCCGCCGAGGCCGTTGGTGACGAGCCATTCTTCCTGCAAATGCGGCTCAAGCTCGCCGCGGGTTTCAATGGAATAGAGAGCCATGGCCATAGCAGTTTGTGAGTTGGCGTCCGCAAAAGCAACCTTGACACGCGTTTGGCGATGGGGAATGATGCGATATTCGCGGATTTAGAGCACCTTTAGCTCAATTGGATAGAGCGTCGGTCTACGGAACCGAAGGTTGCAGGTTCGACTCCTGCAAGGTGCATAAGGTAAAATAAGGACTTACGCCTTGCACTGATGCAACTCGACTGCACCGGCAGAGTAGATTGGCAGAGAAGTGCTAGAACAAGGTCTCGGACGGTCGTGACCCCATGATCATACGCAGTTCCGCCTTCGCATCCGACGCGCCGATCCCGAAGAAATACACCGGCGACGGAGCCAATGTTTCGCCGGCTCTGCAATGGCTGGAATTGCCTTCGGCTGCGCGCGAACTGGCTCTCATCGTCGACGACCCGGACGCGCCGACTCCCCAGCCGTGGGTCCACTGGGTCATCTACAAAATCCCCATCGAACTCACCGGCTTGAAGGAGGGTGTGCCGCCTGATGTCAAGCTACCGCAAGGCATTCTCCAGGGCCAAAATTCCTGGCCCAACAGTGTCGGTTACCGGGGCCCCGAACCCCCGCGCGGCCACGGCGTCCACCATTATCATTTCAAGCTGTACGCCCTGGACGCGAAGCTGGAAGTTCAAGCAGGCCTTAATGCTGGGTCGCTGCGAAAAGCCATGGGCGGTCACTTCCTGGCTCAAGGGGAGCTTGTCGGAACGTACGAACGTTGAGAGACAGTCGTTGCGTCAGGCGGTTGCGGGGGTCGGGGCGGGGGAGTCCGCGAGCGAAATTCGAGTTTACAATGTCCGGCCAGATGACGGTTCAGGAACAGATCGAATCCGCGTTGTCGCATCATCAGGCGGGCCGGCTGTCGGAGGCGGAGAGGATATACCGCCAAGTCCTGGCGCAGCAGCCCGATCATGCGGACGCATTGCATCTGTTGGGGGTACTGGTCGCCGGGGCGGGCCGGTTGGACGCTGCCGTGGAATTGATTCGGCGGGCGATCGCAATTTGTCCGGCCAACGCCGCTTATTACGGCAACCTCGGCATCGCCTTGCGTGGCAAGGGACAGGTTGACGAAGCGATCGCGGCCTATCGGCAGGCCATTCGGCTGATGCCGGATTACGCCGAGGCGCACAACAATCTGGGGAACGCACTGGCGGCCATGGGGCAACTTAACGAGGCCATCGTCTCCTATCGGCAGGCCATTCGATTCAGAGCCGATTACGCGATAGCGCACAGCAATCTCGGCAACGCACTGACTGAAATGGGGCAAATTGACGAGGCGATCACGGTCTGTCGGCAGGCTATTCGGCTCAAGCCTGACCTTGCCGAAGCGCACAGCAATCTCGGGAACGCATTGAAGGGTACGGGGCAACTTGACGAGGCCATCGTCTCCTATCGGCAGGCTATTCGGCTCAAGGCGGATTTTGTCGAAGCGCACAGTAATCTCGGCAGCGCGCTGGTCTGCTTGGGGCAACTGGACGCGGCCATCGTTGCGTATCGAGAGGCCATCCGGCTCAAGCCTGATGACGCCGGAGCGCACAGCAATCTCGTCTACACGCTCCATTATCATCCCGGGTATGACTCCAGGATGATCCGTGAGGAACTCGGCCGTTGGAACCGACAGCACGCCGAGCCGCTGAAGAAACTCGTTCAGCCGCATGCTAACAGCCGTCAGCCGGACCGCCGCCTGCGAATCGGCTACCTTTCGCCGGATTTTCGCGACCATGTCGTGGGCCGGAATCTGCTGCCGCTGCTGCGCGAGCACGATCGTGGGCAGACGGAGATCTTCTGTTACTCCAATGTTGTTTGCGCCGATGGGCTCACGGTGCAATTCCAGCGTTATACGGATGTCTGGCGTAGCATCGTGGGGCTGTCGGATTCGCAGGCCGTCGATCTGATTCGGCAGGACCGGATCGACATTCTGGTGGATTTGGCACTCCACACGGCGAAGAACCGCCTTGTGCTGCTCGCTCAAAAGCCAGCGCCGGTGCAGGCGACGTTTGCCGGCTATCCTGGCTCGACGGGGCTGGACTCCATCGATTATCGCCTCACCGATCCCTACCTGGATCCGCCGGGATTGAACGATCAGTTCTACACGGAAACGTCAATCCGTCTGCCTGACAGCTTCTGGTGCTACGAACCTCAGGTTACGGAACTAGCCGTCAACCCGCTACCCGCGCAAGCAAATGGCCACGTCACCTTTGGATGTCTGAACAACTTCTGCAAAGTCAACGAGCCGGTCCTGCGGCTCTGGGCGAATATCCTCAAGAGTATTGATCGATCGAGATTGATGATCCTCTGTCCGGAAGGAAGCCATCGTCAATCACTCCTGGACATGCTGGAGCGGGAAGGAATCAGTCCCGATCGCGTCGAGTTGATCGCCCATTGTCCACGTCTGCAATATCTCGAGCTTTACCATCGCATCGACGTGGGGCTGGATACGTTCCCGTATAACGGTCACACCACAAGCCTCGACTCGTTTTGGATGGGAGTTCCAGTCGTTACGCTGCTTGGCCAGACGGCGGTGGGACGAGCCGGGCTGTCGCAATTGACCAATCTGGGTCTTCCGGAACTCATCGCCAGAAACCCGGAGCAGTACGTTCAGATCGCCACCGACCTTGCCAGGGATCTGTCGCGGCTGGCCGAGCTGCGCCGGACGCTGCGAGCGAGGGTGCAAGCGTCGCCACTGATGGATGCCCCGCGTTTCGCCCGGAATATCGAAGCGGCATATTGGCAGATGTGGCGGAAATGGTGCGAGTAGGACGAACGGCTCCTTCCAATTCAAGGCCGCTGGCCGGCATTTCAGGGTTTTCGCGCGGCGATTATGGAATGCATGGTGTCATCGCGCCGCAAAATCCGTATGTCGGCGAAGCCAGCCGCGGCCAAATCGTCACGCAGTTCCTCGAACGTGTACGTTCCGCCCTTTTCGGTCGCCACCAGCATGTTCACGGCGAACAACGCTCCGCCGACGGGAGCCGTCCGCGACGGTTCCATGAGGAAATCGCGGAGGAGGAGCTGACCGCCAGTGAGCAGAGCCTCGAAAATGCGGACAAATAACTCCCGGTTCTGCTGGCGCGAATTCTGATGCACGATGGCGCTCAGCCACCCCAGGTCGGCGCCGCCGGGCAGCCGATCGCAATAAAAGTCGCCGGCGACCAGGTCCACGCGATCGGCCAATCCCTCATTCTTCAATCGTTCTTGCGCCTGGGGCAAAACCTGGGGCAGATCGAAAATCGTTGCCCGTGCCGTGGGATTGGCGCGGAGAAACGCGATCGTGTAGGTTCCGGAAGCCCCGCCAACGTCGAGGAGGCGATGGTATTTGAGCGGCGGAAGCTCGGCGAGGAGTTTGGCGGCCGCGGGGCGGGCGACGTTGTCCATGGCTTCGATAAAGGAGGCGTAATCGGCGTCGGCGCCGCGGATGCCGGGCTGGCGCGGCGCGGGCCGGCCGGTTTTGACAACCTCTGCCAAGTGCGACCAGCGGCGCAGGCACGTGGCTTGGTGCTGCACCATCGCCAACAGGCTGCGCGAGCCGTGGGCGGTCAAAACGTCCGCCACGTTCGCGGCCTGCTCATACCGCTGGCCCTGTTTGCCAAGCAGTTGTAATGCGGCCAGAGCATCCAACAGGATCGTTGTTCCGCGCAAATCGGTCTGTAGATTCTCCGCGGCCTGGGCGGCGGTGAATGGCCGGCCGCCCATGCGGTCGAACAACTCCAACTCCGCGGCGGCCATGATGACGCAAGCAGCCTGATATCCCCGCACGAGTTCGTTGATTTCCTCGGCACTGGCTTCTTTGTTTTCCATTGCGTCTGTTCTCCAGAGAAATAATAAACCGCCGCGATGCTGGTTTTAACAACCGGGGTGCTTCATGCTATAAGAACAGGCGCGGAGATTTCAATGAAGGGTTTGATTTTTGTCGTGGTTGCCACATTGCTGGCGTCGACCCAGGCGGCACTGGCGATGACGCCCAAGGAGCGGCGGCAATACCGAGACGACCTGATCCGAATCCTGCCGGACGTGCCAGCTTTTGACGATTGGGTGAAGAAGACCGATGAATTGCCGCCGGATTTCGACGTTCTGCCGCGGCACAACGGGCTTCCCGATCCGCTCACGTTCTTCGACGGGCGCGCGGTGACAACGCCGCAGGATTGGGACGCCCGGCGCATCGAGATTCTCGATCTCTTTCAGAAATACGCTTGGGGTTCAATCCCCCCGCATCCGGCGCTGGCGCGTGCCGAAGTACAGGAGACCAGGAACACGGGATACCGTTTGCAAACGGTTGTGCTGCACATCGGGCCGAACGGCAAGGGGATCATGCACGTGAGCCTGGTAATCCCCGACGGCACGGGTCCGTTCCCGGTGTTGATGGGTCCGGGGCTGATCGGCGGATTTGGGAACTCGGCCCCGGCAATCCTGCGGCGCGGCTACATCACCGCGAGCTATGCCGGCAACGACATGAACGACGACTCGCGCGCCATCGGATCGCTGTATCCCAAATTTGATTTCGGCACGCTGCCGCAGCGCGGTTGGGCCGCTTCGACGGTGCTGGACTATCTCCAAACGCTGCCGGAGGCGGACATGCAGCGAGTGGCCATTTTCGGCTATTCGCGCGACGGCAAGCAGGCGGTGATCGCCGCGGCGCTGGACACGCGGATCAAGGCCGTGATTGCCGGCAGCACCGGCGTCGGCGGGTTGTTTCCCTATCGCCTCGCGGGCGAACGCGATCAGGCCGAGGGAATCGAATCGACCACGAGAATGTTCCCCGACTGGTTTAGTCCGCGCCTGCGTTTCTTCTGCGGCCGCGAAGACCGCCTGCCGGTGGACGGCAACCTTATTCTGGCGGCGATCGCGCCGCGAGCTTGCCTGATGGTTTCAGGATTCAACGACGAAGTTTCCAACACCTGGGGCGACGAGCAGTCCCTGCACAGCGCAATGAAAGTTTATCAGTTGCTCGGAGCGCCGGACAAGGTCGGGCTTTATCGCGTGCCCGGATTCCACGGCGCCAACGACATGGAAGTCTGCCTCGATTTCCTGGACATGCAGTTCGGCCGCTCGCCGCGCACCTGGAGCAGCCAGTTTGTTTTTCCGTGGGACTGGGAGCAATGGAAACAACGGAGCGGAGAATCCGTGGATTTGGCAACTTATCCGGGCCATCGGGCGGACGAGCCGGTGAATGCCGATCCGGCCAAGGTGCGCGAGTCAGTGCAATGGATGCTCGGCCGGGCGCCGCCGACGATGCCGTCGGGGCGCGGTGGATTCGTTGGCCGAGGTCGGGCTGGGCCGGCCTCGCGGCCGGGGATCAACGGTAATCCCGGCCAGGTTGTCCCCGATCTCGTCAACTGGGTGATCCAGCGCAGCGTCGGCGGCTCGCGGGAATTCGGGTGGTTTGCCGAAGCAAACGCCGAGACGGCTTCGCGTCCCCTCACGTTCGGCTACAACGTCCACGGTGATCTCTACTACCCGAAAAATGCACCGCCAGGCAAAAAACTGCCGGCCGTTGTCTGGCTCCACGGGTACAGCTACCCGCTCGGGTATATGTGGGTTTACCACCGTGATCTGCATCCGGTGCTGGCCCTGGTCAAGGCCGGATATGCGGTGCTGGCGTTTGACCAGAGCGGATTTGGCAGCCGCATGAAGGAAGCCGCGCCGTTCTACGACCGCTTCCCTCATTGGTCGCAGATGGGGCAACTGGTCACCGACGCGAGCGCGGCCGTCGATGCGCTGAGAAAAGATAGTCTGGTCGATCCCGACCGCGTCTATTTGTTCGGTTACTCTCTCGGCGGCACGGTGGCGATCTATACGGCGGCGCTGGACAGTCACGTGTCCGGCATCGTGTCGATCTGCGGCTTCACCCCGATGCGCCGCGACACGCAGGAGAAAGGCGATGGCGGCGTCGCGCGATATGCCATCGAGCGCCCACTGATCCCGCGGCTGGGTTTTTTCATCGGACACGAATCGCAGATTCCGTACGACTATGCGGACCTGCTTGGCATCGTCGCGCCACGGCCGGTGCTCGTGGTTCAGCCGCAGCTCGACCGCGACGCCACGCCCGCGGACGTGAGTGACGCCGTGGAAGCCGCGAGGAAAACCTATGCCGCGCAGAACGCGGTGGACAAACTGGCGATCAAGGAACCGTGGGATTACAACCGGCTTCCCACCGCGCTCGAGAACGACGTCATCGAGTGGATGAAGCAAAACATGAAATAGGAACGTGCCATGCCGATCAATTGGAATCGCGTTTTGACGTTCGCCGCGTCCGGATTGCTGATCATCGTTGGCGGCGTTGCCGCGGCGCCCGCGCCGGTGACGCTTCAGGAAGATAACACGTCCTACGTACTGTCCAACGGCCTCGTGACGGCGCGCATTGCCAAGGGGTCCGGCGACCTTACCTCGCTGAAATATAACGACATGGAAACGCTCACCGACCAATCGGGCCATGCCGGCGCGTATTGGTCGCATGACGCCTCCGGCGGTGTGCGGACGATCGACCACCAGGTCACCATTGATCCCAAGTCGACCAACGGGGATCGGGGCGAAGTCTCCGTCAAGGGCATCTCCGGCGGCAAGAGGATGGGCCGCCCCGCCGGCAGCGGCGCGGAGGGCGATTTTCCCGCGGACATTGAAATCCGCTGGTGCCTCGGCAGCGGGGATTCGGGGATTTACACCTATTGCACTTTTACACATCAGCCGGATTATCCGGCCGGTTCCATTGGCGAAGCGAGATTCTGCGCCAAGCTTGCCAGCATGTTTGACTGGATCAGCGTCGATGCCAAGCGAAACAAATACTATCCGCGCGAATTACGCGGCGAAGACAAGTACGTCTACACCGCCGACCAATCCGAGAATCTGGCCTACGGCTGGTCCAGCACGACCAAGAACGTCGGGTGGTGGATCGTCAATCCCACAATTGAATATCTGAGCGGCGGTCCGACCAAAATCGAATTTCTCTGCCACCACGATACAACGCAAGTCGAGGCGCCCTGCGTGCTGAATTACTGGCGGTCCAGCCACTACGGCGGGTCGTACGTCAACGTCGCCAAGGGCGAGCAGTGGACCAAGGTCGTCGGCCCGTTCCTTCTCTATTGCAACAGCGGCGGCGATGCGATGGCGCTCTGGAACGATGCCCGCGCCATGGCGGAAACCGAAGCGCGGCTGTGGCCTTACGTTTGGGTCAATAGTGTCGATTATCCGCATCGCGATCAGCGCTCCGACGTGAGCGGCCGCTTCGCTCTGGATGACCCTGTTGCTCTGGACGGGAATTTCCCTGGCACGTTGACGGTCGGCCTGGCGTATCCGGCATACGATGCCGCGTCGTCGCGCGGCGGAGCGGGCGCGAATTCGACCCACATCGACTGGCAGACCGACGCCAAGCACTATGAATTCTGGACTCACGGCGCGGCCGACGGCCAGTTCACGATCCCCAGCGTTCGGCCCGGAACATATACGCTTCACGCCTTTGCCGACGGCGTGCTCGGCGAATTCGCCCGCACCGACGTGACGATCGAACCAGGCGGGAAGCCCGTTGATCTAGGCTCCATAAGATGGACGCCGGTGCGGCATGGCAGACAGCTTTGGCAGGTCGGCACCCCCGACCGCACCGCCGCCGAATTCGTCAACGGCGACCGATACTTCGAGATGGACACCCAACTTCAGTATCCAAAACTCTTTCCCAACGACGTCAATTTCTTCATTGGCAAGAGCGATCCGGCCAAGGACTGGTATTTCGAACAGGTGCCGCACAATGAAAACCCCGCCGCCCGCGTCTCGCCGTTCTTCGGGGTGAGCGGAAACGGGAGAGCGACGCCTTACACGATTCATTTTGATCTTCCCGAGGCGCCGCAAGGGGTGGCGACGCTGAGTCTGGGAATCTGCGCAGCCAGCACTCGGACAGTGGAGGTGACGGTGAACGGGAAATCCGCGGGCAGTTTTGAACAATTGCGGGGCGGCGATTCGACGCTTCTCCGCCACAACATACGCGGGATTTGGTACGACCGCGAGCTGGCGTTCAACGCCGAACTTATGCATGCCGGCACGAACACGCTGACGCTGACCGTTCCCGCCGGTCCGATCAACAATGGGATCATCTACGATTGCGTGCGATTGGAGTTGGACGAGAACCAGCATCTGGCGCCGGCAGGGAGCCAACCGTGAAACGCTTCCTGTTGGGTGTGTTTGTAGTTGTGTTCCTCTCCGTGAATGCCTTTGCGCAGTCCACGGCACCGGCGGCGATCGATCTGTCCGGCCAATGGCGATTCGCCATGGATTCCAAAGACGCCGGCGTCGCCGAGCAGTGGTACAACCAAACGCTCGGCGACAAAATCAACCTCCCCGGTATCCTCCAAGCGCAGGGCTACGGCGAGGAAATTTCGATCAACACTCCGTGGGTCGCGGCCCTGCCGCGCGACATGCGATGGTATTTGCTCCCGCAATACAAAGCGTACACAAAGCCGGGCAACGTAAGAATGCCGTACCTTTCGCAACCGCCGCGGCATTACCTGGGAGTGGCCTGGTACCAGCGGGACATCGACATCCCGACGCAATCCGAGGGACGGCGTTTCGTGCTCACGCTGGAGCGAACGCGATGGCAGTCGACGGTTTGGATCGACGATCGCGAGATCGGGTCTTATCGCAGCTTCGTGGCCCCGCACATTTTTGATCTTGGTTTGCTCAGCGTTGGGAAACACCGCCTGAGCATTCGCATCGATAATGACACTCGAAAGATTCAGCCCCCCTATCGGCCGGACGGGCACAGCGTCTCTGATTCCGAGGGAGCAACGTGGAACGGCATCGTCGGGCGCATCGAGTTGGCCAGCACCAGCCAGGTCTGGATCGACGACGCCGAGGCATTTCCGGACGTAGCCGCAAAGACCGTGCGAATCAAGGTGACCATCGGCAACGTCACCGGCAAAGCGGGCACTGGCACGTTGACGGTCGGTCCGGCAACGACACCGGTATCGTGGAATGCCGACGGTGCTGCCGCCGAACTGACCGTGCAGCTTGGCCCTGACGCGCAGACCTGGAGTGAATTTAATCCGGTGCTGCAACACCTCACGGTTCAACTGGCGGGGCCGGGCATTGCCGACCAGCGCGACGTATCGTTCGGCCTGCGGCAGATCAAGGACGATGGCAAACGCATGCTGCTGAATGGAATGCCGCTTGAAATCCGCGCCACGCACGATGGCGGCGGGTTCCCATTGACGGGCTACCCGGCAATGGACGTGGAAAACTGGAAGCGCATCATCTCCACGTGCAAATTGTGGGGCCTCAACGGCATGCGATTCCATTCGTGGTGTCCGCCGGAAGCGGCGTTCGAGGCGGCGGACGAACTGGGCTTCTATATTCAGCCGGAATGCGGCATGTGGAACAGCTTCGACGCCGGGGGCACGATGCTGAAGGTTTTGAACGAAGAGACCGAGCGCATGCTGCGGGCATACGGCAATCATCCGTCCTTTGTGCTACTGGCCCCGACCAACGAGCCGGCCGGGCATTATCCCGAGCAGTTGCCGACGTGGGTAAACAAGTGGCGGGCGGTCGATCCTCGCCGGCTCTACACGACCGGTACGGGCCGGCCGTCAATTCCGGCAGGCGGCGCGGGCAAGGGGAATGATTTTCTCATCCTTGGCGCTCGCGGTCCGCGCGGGTGGTTTGGCCGCGACTATGAAACCGCGCTCGGAACGATGCCGGTTCCCGTGCTGGCTCACGAATTGGGCCAATGGGCCGCCTACCCCGACTTCAACATCATCAATAAGTTCACCGGATATCTCCAGCCGAGCAATTACGAAATCTGCCGCGACTCGGCCGCCGCGCATGGGCTGCTGGCGAAGAATAAGGACCTTGCGTTGGCTTCGGGGAGATTTCAGGTTCAATGTTACAAGGAGGAGATCGAAGCCAACCAGCGGACGAAGAGCTACGGCGGCTTTGAATTGCTCGATCTGCATGATTACCTCGGCCAGGGGACTGCGCTGATCGGCGTGCTGGACGCATTTTGGGAGGGCAAGGGTTATGTCACGGCGGACCAATGGAGGCGGTTTTGCAACACGACGGTTCTGTTGGCCCGCCTGACCAGCCGCGTTTTCACGACCGCGCAAACGCTCAGCGCGGAAGTGGAGATCGCGCATTACGATCCGACGCCGCTGAACGACGCGGCGGCACAATGGCGAGTCGTCGACTCCGCCGGCGCGGTCATGGCCAGCGGCAGCCTGCCGGGAAAAATCATTCCCATCGGCAAGGGAACTTCGCTGGGCACAATCTCTGTCGATCTTTCCCACCTCCCGGCGCCGCGACAATACAAGCTTATCGTCAGCCTTGCCGGAACGGGCTTTGAAAACGACTGGAACTTCTGGCTCTACCCGGCCGTTGTCGATGCATCCACGCCGGCGGATGTGGTGGTCACCTCGTCGTGGCCGGAAGCGCAAAGCGCTCTGGCTTCCGGCGGCAAGGTGCTTTTCACGCCCGCCGCGAAGGATCTGGATGAGGCCAATCCGCGATTGAACCTGACACCGATTTTCTGGAATCGCTTGATGAACCCGAACGGCACGGCGCTGCTCGGTCTCTGGTGCGACGCCGGCAGTCCGGCCCTGGCCGAATTTCCAACGGAGGCCAATTGCGACTGGGAGTGGACCGACCTCTTCGCCGGCGCGCGGGCGATCAATCTGGATAATCTGCCGCGCGGACTGCAACCGATCGTGCAACCCATCGACGACTGGAATCGAAACTTCAAACTCGGACTGATCTATGAGTGTAAGGTCGGCGCGGGGAAGCTGATGGTGTGCGGCTTGAACCTGTCATCGGTCCGTCCTGGAACCGCTTCATTAAGGCGGTCGCTGCTCAATTACATGGCTTCGGATCGCTTTCAGCCGACCACGGAAGTATCGGCAACCGATATTGCCAACCAATGGCTTAGCGCGCGCGCGGCAGGTTTCGTCAGCGAAGCCGCCCAGGCCTCGCCCCACCAGCAACAATCACCAGATGTGCAGGCCCCGCAGCCAATCGCTCCATCGTCTCGACCGCGGTGAAGTTTGGAATGAATTGTGAATTCTCAGTCCGTTCGCTGGCCGCACGGCCCCGGCGATTACAGTCCTGCAATCTTGGAAAACATCTATGAGCAACCCCTATGCATCGGAAAACACGTCCCAGCGCAACCGTCTGGCGAAACTGGTCTCCACCTTGAGCGAAGACGAGCTGAAGCGGCCCATGTCCGGTGATTGGACGGTCGCAACCAAGCTGGCCCACTTGGCGTATTGGGACCAGTACGTTCTGGCTCGACTCGAGAAATGGGAACGGAGCGGCTTCGAGTCTGTTTCAATTCCCGTTGATGAAATCAATGCCGCGGTTCGCGCCATCAGTCTTGCAATTCCGCCACAATCAGCGGCTCAGTTAGCCCTGACCGCCGCGGAGGCGGTCGACTGGCATTTGGAAAATATCAGCTTGGAATTGAGGGCGACCATCGAAGCATCCGGCGGCCTGCGAATGCTCAACCGGTCATTGCACCGCCGCGAACATCTGGACCAGATAGACCAGGCTTTGATGCTTCGTCGGTCCTCCGGATGATTGCCGCAATCGAAGTTCTGGGACGCCCAGGTTGCCAACTCAATTTACTGGCGGGGATTGAATTGCTGCAAGAGAGCATAGCGCAAGATTAATAATGATCTGAAATCGGGCAGCGATTGGAATCGTTGCCGTTGGGAATCTGTAGTAGTTTTGTGATTGTAACTCGCGCATTTGTCGGAAATTCCGAGAGCGACGGACCGGTGTGGTTTTGTGTCTCTTTGCCGGCGGGCTTCAGTGTTGATTCCACCTGTTAGGGGGGACGCGGGGTCATGCAAAGTTTGCAGTTATCGTGCAGGACTCGAAGTTCGCGGTAGAGTACCCGTCGCTTTCGGGGACTCGGCTGTCGGTTTTGGCGTCGACCCCATCGGAGGCCATAGGAGGAATATTATGCGAAGGGAGATTATCACGGGGTTGTTGATGGGATTCGGAGCGTGCCAGTTGTTTGCGCGTTCAGCGGGGGCGAGCATCATGAGCCATAGCTTCCCGCAGGATTCGGTGGTCAGCGACCCGACGTACAGTTGGGGCCATGAAACAACCGAATCTGGCGTGACTTACCTGATGAACGTTTCGGGCGATCAATCCGGCTCATCGGGTACGCTCGAAACCTCGGTTACGACGGACACAACGACCGATCCGACGCTCGTCGTTGGCAATGATGTCAACAATGACACCGGCTTTACGTGGACGGGCTATGACGTCAGCGTGTCAATGAGCAACCCATTCAGTTTGTATAACGCGCTGGTGACCACCCCATCCGATTGGACCGCGAGCGTCACGGCACCGGCCTTAATTGGGGGTCAATACGTGGGGTATATCGACTACTCGGCCGGCACGCCTATCCCCAATGGCGGTGAACTCGATTTTCAGTACACATTGCAATTTACAGGCAGCTTGAGCTACAGCTTTACGGAAACCGTGACGCCGGTTCCGGAACCGGCAAGCATTGGCTTGCTCACGATGGGTGTGGTCGCATTGTTGGCTCGACGGAAACGCGCGTGACGGCGGGGCTCGACGCGTGCATTGAGGCTCACAACAATCGTTGATTACTTGCAATGCGGCGGTGACGCCGCATTGCTTTTTTTGCAGATTCTCTGTGGCAACGGCGTTCCAGCCGACCCGAGGTGAGAATAGGGTCATACACCAGCGAATGAAATTGGGACAAGCCCTTTGGCGTTAATGCCGCTTGGAACGCGATCCCGTTTGAGGATGGGTCTGGTCGCGGCTGTAGAGCGGCAGCAACTCGCCGCGATGAGGCGTATCCAACCGCGGCTTAGCTCCGCTTTCGACATCGCGACCGAGCGTCGTCCAATCCTGCATCGTCCGCAGGCCGCTTTCCGCATACATTCTTAAAACGCCGTCAAATTGATGCATGGCAATCTCCTTTGGTTATTCATTTGATCCATCACGATCAATTCGCATGTTGAAAAACTCGCGTCGGACTTATTTGCGTCTCCACCATGCGCCGATGACCGCGCCGAGCGCGACAGCGAGAAGCAGGGAGGTCTTGGGATTGTCGCGGACAGAAGATTCGAAGCTGTTTTCCCATGAGCGAACCCGAGCTCGGGCGCCATCGAAGGAATCGCGGGCGTATTGGCCAACTTCTTCGCAAGTGTCTCCCACCGATCCGACGGCTCGGCCGGCGGCTTTGTGCACCGCGTGAGCAGTGCTTCGGACGCTTCCACCGACGCTGTGAGCCGCAGATCGGATGCCGTCTGCAACGTTGTCCACGACATCCGCGGCCTGGTGCGCCACTGTCTGGTCGTTCCTTTGATTCATCATTCACTCCAAAAGAGAAGAGTCATTTCACGATAAACGGCCATCAATGCTCAGAACCTGTCACAACCGTCCCCTGAACAGCAGGACGCCGCCACGCGCGAGGGTCAATCTTTCACCTGCGTCCAGCTATCGTCGGGATTGTACTCCCTCATCTGCCTCGCCAACTCGGCGGTATCCGGGCCCAAATCCTTCTGGTAGACTTTGCCTTGCTGGTTCACGATGAAGGTCATGATTCCCGAAGATTCATACTCCACGGGGAAGGCTACCAGCGCGAAGCCGGCGATCATGTTTCCGTTGATCACATAGTCGTACTTGCCGCCCGGCGCCGCCGCGCCCTGTCGCTTCAACACGCGAAAGTGATATCCATGATAAGGCTGGCGTGGATGGCCCGTGGTCTGCTCATAGCCTTCCGTTGCCGCGGCGGCGAACAAGTGGCCGAATGGGCTTTGCTCCTGGCCGGAGGCTGCGCTCCAGTATAGGCCGTCCATCTTTCCCGGCGTGCTTAGGATTCTCTGTGCGTATTTGAGCACGCCGCTGCCATCGCGATCCATGTTGGCATATTCCCGCTGTGCCTGCACGTACGTTCGGCACAGATCGATCGTGTCCAGTTCGTTTTCGCCGATCCGTCGAGCCAAGATCTCTGTTTTGCCCGCTTCGGTATCAAAGAACCATTTCCCATCGGGCGTTTTCGTTATGGGAATCGGACACGGCCAATCATCATTGCCGACGTAGATGATTGACGTCGTGTCATCTTGCTTCTGCAACCGCGTGCGCTCGGCGGCGCGCTGGGCGAATTCCTTGAACGCATTGGCGTCCTCGACCTTGTCGCCGGAGACCAGTTCCTTCCATGCCGGACCAAGGATGAGATGCACTTGTTCATGGTCCTGGGCCTTGACAGCCGTAAGCATCGCGTTGAGCGCCTCATCATCGCTGGCGAATAACAGTTGGCCCTCGCCTGGTGCGCCTGAAGTCTGCGCCGACGTTGCGGCCGGCGGCAAGCATGTCGTGCAGTTGCAACCGTTTGCCAGCAACAAAGCGCAGCCCGCCAGGAAGCTGGCGGCAATCCATCCGATATGTCCGCACGTTCCGGTTTTCATATATTTCTTCTCGCGATCGTTGTTCGACTGATCCGGTGTTCCAAGCCGTGCCGTTCAATGCCGTGCGGCGATCATCTACGACCGCCGCCCGAAGGCGCATGTCCCCCTCCGCCAGCGCGCGCTCCCAGCGATGCCCTTCCTCTGGCGCTTCCTACGACCACGGGCCGGGGGCCGCCCTCGTTGTGAAACGCTTGCGGGTGATAGTCACGGTCGTGTCCTCGGTCGTATCCTCCACCGACAACGACCACGCCATCCCACTCGGGGCCTTCCTCGACATAGCCTCCGACGCCTACGCAACTGGATAAACCCATCAACAGGGTTATAGCCATCGGAGCTATTAGCATCATCACGCTTGGTTTGGTTCGTCTCATGTCTGACCTCCAGAGCACCGGCAATCTCGGTATGGCGGCCATCGTCCTACTGGGAAAAAGGGCATGC
>Ga0209415_10005645_pt1 | contig 22427 bp, 20 predicted proteins | sample PeaSoiSIISIP2007_FD_187696 | JGI IMG/M metagenome (GOLD analysis project Ga0209415, IMG submission 187696) | Peat soil microbial communities from Weissenstadt, Germany - SII-SIP-2007 (SPAdes) (version 2) | ecosystem: Environmental > Terrestrial > Soil > Wetlands > Peat | place: Germany... | reverse complement strand
CCAGATTTACACAAGCCTCTGCGTTTTCCGGGTGGATCTCAAGGGCGCGCCGGTAGCAGGATTGCGCTTCTCCCTGGCGCCCGGTTGCAGACAGCAGCCCGGCCAAATTGTTGTAGGCTTCCGCGCATGGGGGGTTGACCCGGATGGCTGCCCGCCTGTACTCTTCGGCCCCCTCCCGATCGCCGAGGTTCCAGGAGCAGCGGGCGGCGAGGTCGAGCGCGGCGAGGCATTCCGGCGTGATGGCGAGGACGTTGCGGGCAACGGCCAGTGCCTCCGAGTGGCGGTCTGCGAAGGCCAACTCCCGGGCGTCCTGCAAAAGTACTGTTGAGTGAGGGTGTAAAGGGGCGTGCATGCTGTAGCCTCTGACGGGGAAGGAGTGAGGAAATCCCCTTGCCTTGCGGAAGGCAAGGGGCCGTTTTGCAGGATACCGTTACTCCGGGCATAAAGGGAAGGGATACCGATGGTCCTCGGCCATCTCCTCCAGGCAAGAGTCTGCAGAGAGAAAACTTTCGCAAATGTTCAGGTCAGATGACGATCCCTGCGACAGCGTAGCATACGTATTTTCGTCTAGCAAAGGGAATCGAAACACAGCTCCATTGTCGTCGTGCGGACCGGAAGAGGACCAGAGCAAAAAACGAAAAGGGCCTTGCCGTGTGGCAATGCCCTTTTCTGTTATGGTCGGAATGAGAGGATTTGAACCTCCGGCCCCCTGCTCCCGAAGGAAGCGAAGCAGCTCGGCCACCGATGGTGTTTCCGAGTCGCCCCATGAAAAACGATGGCTTTTGCCGAAGTCGCCGGACTTGCACGCTGGAGTATTTGGCCCAAGCGGTGAATCAGTTCGATTCGAACCGGAAAGGGACCGGAGAGTCTTCTCCGGGGCACGACATTTTCACCATGGAACTGTAAGACCGGGAAAACTGTTGTGAAATCTCATTCAGGAAGCCGAGGCTTTTTTAAGTCCCGAAGTTGCCTCCTGAGCTGAAAGTTGTCGGCAGCGGCAGTTGTAGCCACAATCATCAGGAGAATGGTCATCCCATCGGCGCCGGCAAAATGCCAGAAAGCGGCAGCCGCAAAAGCACATCCAAGGCCGGATAGCAACAAGTATACGCGATCTTTCATGGTTATCGTCCTGAGGTCCACGCAGGTATGAGCCACGATCGGTGCAAATTATATTGATGGGCAGTTGCCCAAATATCCCCTGCCGTGACTCCTCCGGCGATTGTTTTCCCTGTTGCAACAGCAATACTACCGATGACTGCGCCTACATAGTTTTGCATACCCCCTTGTGGGCGATATTGACACCAATGCCTGAGTGTAGATTGGTGATGCTTTATGTCAAGATGATGCTTTTAATTGTTGATCCCGGGACTTTAGTCGTTGCACTGAGCCGAAAGAGGTCGGGCAACGGTCGACGGAGGCAAATTGTGCCAAGAGGTAAAAAGAAGGAAGGTTTGTGAGGGACCGGACAAGGACCAGGGCGGGAATGAAAAAGGCCCTTGGCGGGATGCCAAGGGCCTTTTTCTATTATGGTCGGAATGAGAGGATTTGAACCTCCGGCCCCCTGCTCCCGAAGCAGGTGCGCTACCAGGCTGCGCTACATTCCGGTTTGCTTCGTATCGGGAAGCACCTCTTATAGCTTTTTCGATTTTCGTTGTCAACGAAAAAAATCGGCAACCCCGTTGCCTGTCACGAAAACACTGCCGATTCCAATGCTTGGCGATGGCCCGCGGTACGCCGGCGGACAACAAAATCGTTGTCATGGCAGGACGGAAGTGATAAAACCTTGCAGTTAAGCTATTTTGCCGGAAATGCCCTCTGTAACAGCGGGCGGAAAAGGTCGCTATGTGTAGTCAGGCCGGAGTCGAAATGAATCTATATACTCGGGTGCGGGTGTTCCTGGAGATGATCAAGTTCGCCCACACCATCTTTGCCTTGCCGTTTGCCTTTACGGCGGCACTGCTTGCCGCCCGCGGCCTGCCGACGCTGGCCCAGACGGGCTGGATCCTCTGCGCCATGGTTGGCGCGCGCACCGCGGCCATGGGGCTCAACCGTGTCATCGACGCGGACATCGACGCCAGGAATCCCCGCACCGTTACCCGGGCGATTCCCGCGGGTCTCCTGGGACGCGGCGCGGTGCTCGCGTTCTGCGCGCTGTCGGTGGCGCTCATGCTGTTCGCCGCCAACATGCTGAACCCGCTCTGCCTTTACCTGTCGCCGGTCGCTCTGGGCTTCATCCTGCTCTACTCCTACTGCAAGCGCTTCACCGCGCTGGCGCACGTGGTGCTCGGCATCTGCCTGGCGGGCGCTCCCTTGGGCGCCTGGATCGCCATCCGCGGGGAGGCGCCGCTGCCGGCGTTTTTGCTCGCTCTGGGCGTGCTCTTCTGGGTGGCCGGCTTCGACATTCTCTACGCGCTGCAGGATCTCGATTTCGACCGCAGAAGCGGGCTGCACTCGATCCCGGCCAAGCTCGGCGTCACCGGTTCGCTCTGGATGGCCCGCGCATTCCACCTTTTCGCGTGTGGCTTCCTGGGAGCGCTCTACCTGAACCTGCATCTAGGCCCCTTTTTCCTGGCGGGGTTGTTGGCGACTTGCGGTATGCTCGCCAATGAGCACCTGCTGCTCAGGGGGGGAAACCTGGAGCGCCTGGACGCGGCCTTCTTCAACATGAACGGCTACATCAGCGTCACGCTCTTCGTGGCCACCCTGCTCGACACCCTCTAAGGCTAAAGGAGGTACGGCATGAACGGTCGGCACTTCGCGCTGGCCATCACCGGTGCATCCGGCGCGGTCTACGGCTTAAGGACGGTCGAGGAACTCTTGAAGGCGAAGGCCTCGGTAAGCCTGGTGATCAGTTCGGCGGCCCTGATGGTGCTCAAAGAGGAATGCGGTCTCAACTGGGAGGGGTCGAGCGAGGCGCTGCGTTTGCGGCTTAGCGACCACTTCGACTACGACGGCGACGGCCTGCAGGTCTACGACGAGGGGGATCTCCTCGCCCCCATGGCGAGCGGCTCGGCGGCACCGGATGCCATGATCGTCGTACCCTGTTCGATGGGGACGCTCTCCCGGATCGCCGGCGGCAACTCGGGGAACCTGTTGGAGCGGGCGGCGGACGTGGTGCTCAAGGAGGGACGGCCGCTTATCCTGGTGCCGCGGGAGACCCCCTTGAACGCGATCCACCTGGAGAACATGCTAAAACTGGCACGGCTGGGGGTGAAGATCCTCCCCGCCATGCCCGCTTTCTACCACCGGCCTCAGTCCATGGAAGACCTGGTGGATTTCGTGGTCGGCAAGATCCTGGACGGCGTAGGGGTAAAGCACGAGCTGTTTAAGCGCTGGGGAAGTTAAGACAAGGAAGGAATCAGGTTAGATGACGTCATTTGCAAGCATAGCCGAGAAGGTCCTTGCCGGCGGCAGGATCGACGAGGCGGAGGCGCTTTTCCTTTTCGAATACCACGACCTTTTGGCCCTGGGGGAGTTGGCCCAGACCATGAACGAGCGGCTAAACGGCCGCAAGGTGTTCTTCAACGTCAACCGCCATATCAACCACACCAACATCTGCGTGAACCGCTGTCGTTTCTGCGCCTTTTTCCGTACGGCCGACCAGTCCGGGGCCTACCTGATGACGCTGGACGAGATCCGGGAGCGCGCCGCAGAGGCGCTTAGCCAAGGTGCGACCGAGATCCACGTGGTGGGCGGGCTGCATCCCGATCTCCCCTTCGAGTTCTACCTGGAGATGCTGCGCACGATTAAGGCGGTTTCGCCGGCACTGCACGTCAAGGCATTTACCGCCGTGGAAATAGCCTACCTGGCGGAACTCGCCTCCTTGACCATCCCGGAGACGCTTACGCGGCTGATCGAGGCGGGGCTTGGCTCGTTGCCGGGGGGCGGCGCCGAAATTTTCGCCCCCGAGGTCAGAAACCAGCTCTGTCCGGAAAAGATCAGCGGCGAAAAGTGGCTTGCCATCATGGAACAGGTGCATCACGCGGGGCTCAAGTCGAACGCCACCATGCTCTACGGTCACCTGGAAACTGCGGCGGACCGGGTGGACCACATGCGGCAGTTGCGTGAACTGCAGGACCGCACCGGCGGCTTCCAGGTCTTCATCCCGCTTGCCTTCCAACCGGAGCACTCGCAATTGAAGGTCGGCAACGGCACCACCGGGGTGGATGACCTCCGGACCCTGGCGGTGGCGCGCATCTACCTCGATAACTTCGCCAACGTCAAGGCCTACTGGGTGATGCTCGGCGAGAAGATCGCACAGGTCGCCCTCTGCTTCGGCGTGAACGATCTGGACGGCACCGTGGTGGAGGAGCGCATCGGCCACGAGGCGGGGGCGGAGACGCCGCAGGCGATGAGCCGCGACGACATCGTTACCATGATCAAAAAGGCGGGGCGCATCCCGGTGGAGCGGGACACCCTCTACCGCGAATTGCAGGCTTACTAAAGACCAGCGCCTTTCAGCCCGATGCGTTAACTGCAAATCCCCCTTGCCCCCCCTTTTCCAAAGGGGGGACGCTGATGGGAAAGAGGTTTCGATGTTAGAAAGAATCACCGAGAAAGTAGCCGCGGGGGTACCTGTCGACCGCGAGGAGGCGCTCTGGTGCCTGAACGAGGCGGACCTTTTGGCGGTGGGACGGCTGGCCGACGACATCCGGCGCGCGATGCACCCCGATAACTGCGTCAGCTTCGTAGTGGACAGAAACGTCAACTACTCGAACGTCTGCGAATCGAAATGCAAGTTCTGCGCGTTCTACCGCGACCTGGGCGCCGAGGGCGCCTACCTGCTGGAAACCTCCGAGATCATGACGAAGATCGAGGAGCTTACGGCACAAGGAGGCACCCAACTGCTCATGCAGGGGGGCCTTCATCCCGCCCTCACCATCGACTGGTTCGAAGGGTTGTTCCGGGAGATCAAGGGCCGCTTCCCGCAGGTGCAGAACCATTCCCTGTCGCCTGCCGAGATCACCCACATCGCCCAGATCTCGGGGCTCTCCATGCCGGAGGCGCTGGCCCGGCTCAAGGCGGCCGGGCTGGATTCGGTTCCCGGCGGCGGCGCGGAGATCCTGGTGGACAGCGTGCGGGCCGAGATCTCACCCAAGAAGATCGGCTGGCAGGGGTGGGCCGCGGTCATGCGCGAGGCGGCGCGTCTCGGGATGTCGACCACCGCCACCATGATGTTCGGCAGCAAGGAGCGGCCGGAGGACGTGGTCGAGCACCTGTTTCGGGTGCGCACGCTGCAGGAAGAGGGTGGGAGCTTCACCGCTTTCATCCCCTGGACCTACCAGCCGGGGAACACGGAACTGGGGGGGAGCCGTGCCAGCGGCGTCGAATACCTCAAGGTATTGGCACTTTCCCGGATCGTGCTCAGGAACGTCGCCAACATCCAGGGGAGCTGGGTCACCCAGGGTGCCAAGATGGCGCAGGTGGCGCTTTTCTTCGGCGCCAACGACCTGGGGGGGACCATGCTGGAGGAAAACGTGGTGGCGGCCGCCGGCTGCCGGTTCCGCATGTCCCGGGATGAAATGATCGCGCTGATCCGCGGGGCGGGGTTCACCCCGGTCAGGCGGACGACGCTTTACAAGGTTTTGGAGAAGTACTGACGAAGGAAGCTCCGTGGCAGGGAACAGGAGGCTCGCCCGTGGCGCTTTCCCCCTCCCCCTCGCCCCCTCCCGCCAGGGGAGGGGGGATGAAGCGGAGCATCTGCTCATTTAAAAGGAGTCGATCAATGGTTACGCTGCGGAAAAACATCGCAGAGATGGCGGGGTACGTGCCGGGCTACCAGCCGGCCGATATCGCCACTTATATAAAGCTCAACACCAACGAGAACGCCTATCCCCCTTCCCCTCGCGTCTTCGAGGCGATCGCCAACGAGGTGGGTGAGGGGTTGCGCCGTTACCCGGACGCGTCCAGCCGTTTGGCGCGCGAGGAGGCGGGACGGCTTTACGGTTTCGATCCTTCCTGGATCATCATGGCCAACGGTTCGGACGAGGTGCTCAACAACCTGATCCGCGCCTTTGCCGGGGAAGGGGAGGAGGTCGCCTACGTGCACCCCTCCTATTCCTACTACGGCACCCTGGCAGCGGTCCAGGGGGCGCGGGTGCGGACCTTCGGCCTGACCGATGCCTTCGAGCCGGAAGGGATCCCCGATGGCTACGACGCGCGTCTTTTCTTCCTGACCAACCCGAACGCGCCGCTTGGTTTCACCTACTCCCAGCAGTACATAGCGGAACTGGCGGGGCGCATCAAGGGCGTTTTGGTGATCGACGAGACCTATGCGGATTTCGCCGCGGAAAACTCGCTCGAACTGGTGCGCACACTCGACAACGTGGTGGTGACGCGCTCCATGTCCAAGAGCTACGCCCTGGCCGGCATGCGGCTTGGCATGGCGATAGCGAGGCCCGAGGTGATCGCCGCCCTGGACAAGATCCGCGACCACTACAACCTGGACCGCCTGGCCCAGGCGGCCGCCGTGGCGGCCTTGCGGGACCAGGAGTACTTCCTTGACTGCGTGGCGAAGATCAAGGAGACCCGCGAGTGGTTCTGCGTCGAATTGAGAAAGATCGGCTACCAGGTGATCCCGTCCAGCGGCAACTACGTCTTCGCGACGCCGCCGGACCGCGACGGCGCCAAGGTCTACCAGGGACTCTACGAACGCCGGATACTGGTGCGCCACTTCTCCGACCCGCTGCTTGCCCATGGCCTGCGGATCACCATCGGTACTTCCGAGGAGATGGAGAAGACGATGCAGGCGCTGAAGGAGATCTCGGGCTAGCGCCGGGATGCGGATTGCCGTTTAATGCACGGTTGTGCTTGAACAACCGCGGAAAAGGTTGTAATGTTCTAACCGGCCTTTGTCGGGCGACAGGGGCTTTTCACGAAGTCGACAGACATCACAGACAGCATTGAAGATGCGGAAACGGAAGGAACTTTTTGCACAACGACACTAAGGGGACAATTCCCGCTGCAGCACCTCTGGTCATCGACCAGCACTCGCTGAACCAACTGGTCGAGCGGCTCTCCCGGGAGTCGCTTTTAGCCTTCGACCTGGAAGCGGACTCGCTGCACCACTACACCGAAAAGGTCTGCCTGATCCAGGTCTCCTCCGAGTCGGAAAACTGCCTGATCGATCCCCTGGCTCCCTTGGACATCAAGGTGCTGGCCCCGATCTTCGCCGACCCCAACGTCCGGAAGATCTTCCATGGCGCCGATTACGACATGCGCTCGCTCTACCGGGACTTCGGCATCACGGTGAACAACATGTTCGACACCATGATCGCCAGCCAGTTCCTGGGCGAAAGCGAGTTCGGTCTGGCGGCGCTGTTGAAGAAGCGCTTCGGCGTCGAGCTCGACAAGCGCTACCAGAAGGCGGATTGGAGCAAGCGCCCCCTTTCCCCGGAAATGGCGGAATACGCCATGAAGGACACCTCGCTTTTGATCGACCTCTACCGGCAGTTGGAGTCGGAGTTGCGCGTGAAGGGGCGTCTGGCCTGGGTGGAGGAGGAGTCCGAGTTGGTGGCGGGTGCCCGCTACTCTTCCCGCGAAGGCGAACTCATGTGCCTGCGCTTCAAGGGGGCGAACAAGATGAAGGCGCGGGAGCTGGCCGTACTGGAAGAGCTGCTTCTCTTCCGGGACGAAAAGGCGCGCGCGGCCGACGTCCCGCCGTTTCGCATCCTGAGCAACGATCTTTTGCGCGAACTGGCCGAGAAACAGCCGCGCTCGAACTTCGAATTGGTGGGGATCCACACCATGTCCTCGAAACTGATCGAACGGTTCGGGCGCGGGGTGCTGCAGGCGATCGCCAAGGGGCTGGCGGTTCCCGGCGACAAGCTGCCGCAGGTGCATTCGGGGCGCCGGCCGCTCCCCGACCGGGCGCAGGAAGAGCGGGTCAAGAAGCTCAAGGTGTGGCGCGAGTCCAAATCCCGGGAACTCGGGCTGGGGGTGGGGCTGGTGGCCAACAACACGCTGCTGGAGGCGCTGGCCGAGCCGGGGCCGCCGCAGCTCACCTTGCTGAAACGCTGGCAGCGGGAGGCGTTCGGGGATGAACTGGCAGAAGTGATCGAATAAGCCAAGAGTCGCCGTCTGCAGACAGCCGACGTGAAAGGGGTGGACCACTAAAGGGTTCACCCCTTTTTCATTGAGGTTTCTTCCATGATCGACGGCGGCGTTTGGGGATATAATTCACATTAGTTGCTTGTGGTACCATGCTCATGATGTATAAACTGGACGGGCGGCCGCCGCCGCCATCCGGGCCGAGGCGAACATGAACATCTACGTAGGGACCAGCGGCTATAGTTTCCCCGAATGGAAGGGGACGTTTTATCCGGCCGACCTGCCGGCCAAGCAGATGCTGCACTATTACGGCGGGCAGTTCAGCACGGTGGAGATCAACAACACCTTTCACCGGATGCCCAAGGTGTCGATGCTGGAAGGATGGGCGGCGGAGGTGCCGGCGAGTTTTCGGTTCGTCTTGAAGGCTCCGCAGCAGATTACGCACGTTTTGAGGCTTACAGGTGCGGACGAATCGGTTTCCTACCTGCTGGCGGTGGCCGACTCGCTAGGCGAGCGGCTGGGGCCGCTGCTCTTCCAGCTGCCGCCCAACCTGAAGAAGGATATTCCCAGGCTGCGCGATTTTCTTGCCCTTTTGCCGACGCCGCACCGGGCCGCGTTCGAGTTCCGCCACCAGTCCTGGTTCGACGACGAGCTCTTCGCGTTGCTGGAGTCCAGCCGGGCGGCGCTCTGCGTGGCCGAGGCGGAGAACGACCTGCAGGTGCCGCAGGTGGCAACGGCCGACTGGGGATACCTCAGGCTCAGGCGCTCGGATTACGGTGCGGCGGAGCTGAGTACGTGGGCGAAGTGGGTGCGGGAGCAGCGCTGGCAGGACGCCTTCGTCTTCTTCAAGCACGAGGACGCGGGGAAGGGGCCGCTTCTGGCCACGAGATTCGTGGAGCTGTGCCAGTGACAATGTGTAGTTGCGCAACTTTTTGCAATTGATTATCAGACATAGCGATGCTGGCAACGGGGTTGCCTTGCGTTTCGCGATGAACCCGCTCAACGCAACCTACGAATTCGGTCGACAACGTTTTGAGTAATTGATTTTTCCGTAAAAGGAGGGGAGTGATGAGTGCTTTGTGGAAGGTCATCAAGCTTGCTGCCGGTGCGATCCCGTGGGGAACGGTAGTGGAAAACGCACCGGCGGTGGTCGATTTGGTCGCCAGGGCCAAGGACAAGTTCAAGGGTGCCGGCCAGGACGACGTGCTGGAGAGGATCGCCCAACTGCAGGAAGAAAATCAGCACGTCAGGCTGCTTTTGCAGCAGACGGGCGAGCACCTGCAGATCGTGGAAAGCCGTCTGCTCATGCTGGAAGCCAGGCAGCGGCTTTTGTCGGTGGTGGCGGTGCTCTCCCTCTTGGCGGCGGTGGCAGCGCTGGTCGTGACTTTCTCCCGGTGAGGCGCTACCCCATGTCCCCCCAGTAGAACTGCAGGATGGCAAGTGCCGCCAGCCCGGCCGTTTCCGTCCTGAGGATGCGCCGCCCGAGCGATACCGGTTGAAACCGGGCTGACAGCGCAGCTTCGACCTCTTCCGGTGCGAGCCCGCCTTCCGGTCCGATCACGATCGCGACGCTACCCCGCACGCCTGCGGCATCGAGCGTCTCGCGCAGCCTCCGGGTCTGTTCCCCTTCCCACAGAAGCAGCTTGACCTCAGCTTGGTCCCCGGCGAGGGTCTCGCCCAACGCACCGGCAAAGGCCACCGCCGGTGCGCTGCTCCGCCCCGACTGCCGGGCGGCCTCCTGCACGATCCGCTGGCAGCGTTCCAGTTTGCCGCCGCCGCGCTCCCCTTTCAGCTTCACCACCGAACGGGCCGCATCGAAAACCACCACCTCGGCGATCCCCAGTTCCGTGCATTTCTGCAGGATCAGGTCGAGCTTCTCCCCCTTGGGCATCCCCTGGTACAGGGTGACCCGCAGACCGGTCTCCTCCGCGGGCGCCTGCTGAACCGAGTCGATGCGGACGGTGAGGGATTTCGCCGCCACCTCGCCGATCTCCCCGACCAGCCGCCGGCCGCCGGCGTCGACCAGCGTCACCGCGGCGCCCTCTTTCAGCCTGAGCACGCGCGCCATGTGACGGTACAACTCGCCGCTGATGGTGGCGGTGCCGTCCTCCACCGGGTTGTCTCCGAGAAAAAAGGAGCGCATCGCCGCTTAAGCCTTTCTCAAGACGAGGCAGCTCCATTCCGCTTCCTGCGGGCTGGCCACCAGTTCCATCGAGGGGAAGGCGGCACGGACGAAGTCCGCCTTTTCGGTGAGGATGCCGGAAAGGATCAACCAGCCGCCGGCTGCCACCCGTGCGTCCAACCGGTCGGCGAGCCGCACCAGTTCCTCGGCGAGGATGTTGGCGAGCACTACGGCAAAGGACCCGGCAAGTGCGCTCAGGTCGGTGGTGGAAACGTCGACCTCTCCGGCGAAACCGTTGAGCGCCAGGTTTTCCCCGGTTACCCGGACCGCTTCGGGGTCGATGTCGATGGCGGTGATCTCGTGAGCGCCCATCAGCGCGGCCGCGATGCTTAAGACCCCGGAGCCGGTGCCGACGTCGAGCACGGGATCGGGAAGCTTCCCGCCGCACTGGTCGAAGCAGATTTCTTCCAGCTGCTCCAGGCACATGCGGGTCGTGGGGTGCGCGCCGGTGCCGAACGCCATGCCCGGGTCGATCTGGATCACCAGGTCGCCTCCCTGCGGCGTGAACTCCTCCCAGGTAGGCTTGATCACCAGGCGCTTGCCGAGCCGGACCGGTTTGAAATGCACCTTCCAGTTGTTGGCCCAGTCTTCGTTGCGCACCACGCTTATCACCGGCGCGGCGTAGACGAAACCCGGGAAGGACGGGCCGGCCTCGGCCAGAAACTGCTCTACCCGGATGCGCATCTCCTCCAGGGAATCGTCAAGCGGCAGGTAGCCCCGCACGATCTTGGTGGGGGATTCGGCAACCGTGTCGAGAGAAAAGGTGTCGAGGTGCAGGTTGTCGATGCCGACGCCGTTGCCGGTGAGTTCCACCAGGAAGTCGGCCAGGACGTCAACCATGTCGGTAGGTACTTCGCAGGCTATCTCAGCCCAATCGTTTTGCATGGTGCGGGTGTGCTCCTTTGGCTTTGGATGGCTTAACGTATCAGAAAATCAGGGGGCGAGGCAACGAAAACCTTGGATTGGCGGGCGTGGGAGGCAAGTTGTCAATCGAAGATTTTCCCATTAAATTTTAGTTTTGCCTAAAAACAAAAAGCATGGTATATATCTAATGAGTACTGCGTCTTTGCTGACATATTAGAGATTTAGGGCCTACGGGCCAAGGATAGTGCGCCATGTATCATGTTTATCTTCTTTCCGACGCGACCGGTGAAACGGTGGAGCGGGTGGCGATGGCTGCCCTTCACCAGTTCAAGGGTGTCGACGTACGGCTGCACCGGGTCGGGCAGATCCGCAACGAGGCAGACGTGGTCCGGGCGCTGGAAGAGGTGCAACGCGAGCCGGGCATCATCTTTTACACCCTGGTGAACTCCGATCTCTCTCATTTTGTCAGGAGCGAGACCGAGACCCGACACCTGCAGGCGATCGACTTCATCACCCCGCTCCTTTACAAGCTGGCGGAATTCCTGGAGATGTCGCCGCAGGAAGTCCCGGGCCTGATGTACGCCATGAACTCCGAGTACTACCGCCGCATGGAGGCGGTGGATTTTACGGTAAAGCAGGACGACGGGCAGGAACCGCGCAACCTGTACAAGGCGGACATCGTGCTGGTGGGCGTATCGCGCTCCTCGAAGACGCCGCTTTCCATGTACCTCGCCCACAAGGGGTACAAGGTGGCGAACGTGCCGCTCGTCCCGGGTATCGATCCGCCGAAGGAGCTGGACCAGATCGCCCCCGAGCGGGTGGTAGGGCTTTTGATTCAGACCCAGCGCCTGGTGGACATCAGGGGCGCGCGCCTGAGGAACTTGGGCCAGAGTCCCCGTGGCAGCTATGCCGATTACACCCAGGTGGAGGAAGAATTGACCTATTGCCGCCGGTTCTACCGGGCCCATCCCGCCTGGCTGGTGATAGATGTGACCAACAAGTCTGTAGAGGAGTCCGCAGCCGAAATACTCACCAGGCTGCATGGCGAGATAAAGCACCTATAACTGACAGCACCGTTTCTGACAGGTACGAGTACCGGATGTCTTTTATTCAAAAAGGGGAGAGACAATGAACAACATGAGAATTTTGGTCGTTGAAGACGAGAAAAAAGTCGCGAGCTTCATCAAGCGCGGCCTCGAGGAGGAGCAGTACGAGGTGCATACCGCCGCCGACGGCGAGGAGGGGTTGAAACTCGCTCTGGAGAAATCCTACGAGCTGATCATCCTCGACTGGATGCTGCCGAAGAAGGACGGCCTCTCCGTCTTGAAGGAACTGCGCGAAAGGAAGAACGTGACCCCGGTGCTGATGCTGACCGCCAAGGACTCGGTCGAGGACATCGTGGCCGGTCTCGACTCGGGTTCCGATGACTACCTCACCAAGCCGTTCGCGTTCGCGGAACTTTTGGCGAGGGTTCGGGCCCTGATGCGGAGAAGCGAGTTGGACCGCGGCGCCGAGATCCGTTTCGCCGACCTGCGTCTGGACCCGGTTACCCACAAGGTATGGCGCAAGGAGAAGGAGATCGATCTCACCGCCAAGGAATACGGCCTGCTCGAGTACTTCATGCGCAACCCGCACCAGGTGCTTACCAGGACCATGATCGCCGAGCACGTCTGGGACTACACCTTCGACAGCTTCACCAACATCATCGACGTCTACGTCAACTACCTGCGCAAGAAGATCGACCGCGACGCCGACAAGAAGTTGATCCACACCGTCAGGGGCGTAGGCTACATCCTCAAAGAAGAGGACTAACCGCTCCTTTTAAAGCCCCGTTCAGTTTCATCCCGCGGACGATTCCACCGGCTCCAGCACACGGTGGAATCGTCCGTTTTTGTTTTCATACTCCGCTTGACAAATCGCCCGGCAGTTATTAATTTTCTCCACAAATTTTCCCCCAGGAGGAAGTCATGCGTGCAGCTCTGGTAGCGAAAGTCTTGTTGATCACTTGGCTCATCTCGTCGGTCCTCGGCGGGGCGGCTTCGGCGGCGCCGATGCTCCCCGATTTCGTGAAGCTGGCGAAAACGCTCAAGCCGGCGGTGGTGAACGTCAGCACCTCGCAGACCGTCACCCCGAAAAAACGTGTCAATCCCTTCGGCAACCGTTTAGGCAACGATCCCTTCCAGGAATATTTCGAGCGTTTCTTCGGCTCGCAGCAGCACCCCTTCAAGCAGCGCAACCTGGGCTCCGGCTTCATCGTCAGCGAGGACGGCTACATCGTCACCAACAACCACGTGGTGGCCGGCGCCGACGAGATCAAGGTGAAGCTTGCCGACGGCAGGGAGTTCAAGGGGGTGGTCAAGGGGCGCGACGACAAGATCGACGTGGCGCTGGTGAAAATCGAGACCAAGGAAAAGCTGCCGGTGGCGCCCATGGGCGACAGCGAGAAGATCGAGGTCGGCGAGTGGGTGATGGCGATCGGCAACCCCTTCGGGCTGAACCAGACGGTGACGGCCGGCATCGTCTCGGCGCAGGGACGGGTGATCGGCTCCGGTCCCTATGACGATTTCATCCAGACCGATGCCTCCATCAACCCGGGCAACTCCGGCGGACCGCTGTTCAACGCCCAGGGCGAGGTGATCGGCATCAACACGGCGATCCTCTCCGGGGGCCAGGGGATCGGTTTCGCCATCCCCATCAACATGGCCAAGTCGATCATGGAGGAGCTCAAGCAAAACGGCAAGGTGACCCGCGGCTGGATCGGCGTTTCGGTGCAGATGGTGACCCCGGATCTGGCCAAGTCCTTCGGGCTGGAGCGCGAGCGCGGGGCGCTGGTCTCGGAGGTGATGAAGAACGGGCCGGCCGAGAAGAGCGGGCTTAAGGGCGGAGACATCATCCTGGAGTTCGACGGTCGCCAGATCCACGAGATGAACGAACTGCCGCGGGTGGTGGCCGGCACCAAGGTCGGCAAGAAGGTGAAGGCGCTGATACTCAGGGATGGCAAGGAACAGACGGTGACGCTGGTGGTGGAACAGCTGAAGGACGCCTCTGAGGATCTGGTGGCGCGCAGCAACGACCGGATCGGCCTCAAGGTGGCGGAGCTGACCAAGGACCGTGCCCGGGAGCTGCGCCAGGAAGGGACTAAAGGGGTAGTGGTGACCGAGGTGCAGCCGGACAGCCTCGCGGACCAGGCGGGGATCGCCGAAGGGGACGTCGTCATGGAGATCAACGGCACCCGCATCGCCAGCGTGAACGATTACGGCAAGGCGGTGGGAGCCGTGCAGAAAGGGGAGTACCTGAAGCTGTTGATCAGGCGCGGGGAGAGTTCGCTCTTCGTGGCGCTGCAGCTCAACTGATCGGGCCTCGCAATTGAACTGACCAAAGCTTCCCGGTACAGTCCCTCCCCCTCCCTCCAGGGAGGGGGGGGACTTGAGGGGGGCAAGCGCTATCTCCCCTCGAACGCCTCCTGCAGTTCCCGCCGCAGCTCCTCTTCGGCACCCAGGTGCCGCGGGGAAAAGTGGAAGGGGATCACCCGGGCGACCCCCGCTTCCCGGGCGAGTTCGCCCGCCTGCCGCGCGGTCAGGTGCGCGCGTTCGCGGGCGCGCTCGCGATCCACGTCCAGAAAGACGGCCTCGATGAAGAGGTAGTCCGCCCCTTGCGCCAGTTCCACGATCCGCCGCCGGTTCTCCACGGTGAAGGCGGTATCGGTGACGTAGGCGATCTTCTCTCCAGGCACCACCTGCAGCACCTGCTCTTTGAGTTCCCCCACCGTATAACGCCTCGTACCCTCCCCGGCCGGTCCCGGTGCCAGTATCGCGGTGGCGTCCGGGGCCCCGCGCAGCACCGCCGACCTCAGTTCGGACAGCCACGGCCCGACCGGCGCCCCTAGCGCCTCCAGCTGATTCTTCATGAAGTTTACGTGCCGCTTCTCCTGGAAGGAGTAGGCGAGGCAGGGAATGCTGTGGTCGAGGAAGGTGCAGCAAAGCGTGAGGTTCTCCTCCTCCATGATGACGCCGTCATGCACGGTGAAGGTTCCTTCGGCTTCCCGGGCGAAAGCGGTTTTGGAACTGAAGCGGGCGCGCAAGCCGCTGCCGTCGGGGTGAATTTCGTTGACGGTCAGCGTGAAGACGGTGGGGTAGCTCTGAATGAGGTTCCAGCTGTAGGAGCCGAGCCGCTGCTCGACCTGCCGGATGATGTCCGGCGGCCCGTAGAGGGTAACCTCCTTGTCGCGCCCGAGCATCAGGCGCAGTAGCTTGTCGAAGCCGATGAAGTGGTCGATGTGGGTGTGCGAGATGCAGACGTCGCTGATCCGCAAAAGTTTCCGGGCGGGAAGCGGCGCGAGATCGCCCAGGTCGAAGAGGAAAGCCCGGCGGGCGAACAAAAAGTCGACGTAGAGACCGGGGTCGTCGAAGGGGCGGTTGACCAGTGTGGGGAGAAAGTGAGGCGTCATCCGGCAGCTCCTAAGGGGCGGCGCTCTGGGGGCGCTTCAGCGCTCCAGCTCTTCCTCGTCCTTGGCGAGCTGGTTTCTGACCGTGGCGATCAGCAGGCCGACCACCAGCAGAAAGACCATGTCCTGCAGGGAGTTCCAGTATCTGACCACGGTGCCCGAGTAGACGATGGAATCGGAGATGAAGCGGGCGGCGCCGGCGGCGACGGCGATGACGGCAACGCCGAGAGTGCCTACCAGCCACGCCTCGACCGCGACCGGCAGGGCGTAAAAGATGAGCAGTGAATAGTCACCGGTGAGATAGTCGAGGTAGCCTAAGACTGCGACCAAGGCAAGACAGAACAGCGTGACGCCCGAAGCGGGCAGTTTTCTCAACGCCTTTTGCATCCCGGGTCGCTCCTGTGTAAGGGGGGAAGAGTGGAAGGAAGTTCTGCGAACATATATATAATTTCCTGCACGATTCGCAAGACAAAAAAGAAAAGGACCGGTTTTGCCGGTCCTTATTTGTCGCAACTCTCTCCGCCTTGTCGTTGGTTCGGGGGCCTCACAGCGAGTTCCCATTCAGGTGGGCTCCTATAGATCGTTTTAGGCAATTCCCGCGCATTGGGGCAGCACACCGCGACCGAAACAGGCTCCCATTCAACAATTATTCCGCAGGGGCGTTAGAAACCTAGCGAGCAGGGCAGAGAGAGTATCCGTAGGTGCATTTTATGATGGCTGTACTGAGAAAGCAACATATTTTCTTTTACAGATCAGATAGATTGCTGGATGTGACCTAAGTTGTGAGTATTACGGATGTCAAGAAAATTATTAGCGATGGTAGTGTAAACGATGTTGGTTTAAATTAATCCAGAGCCGTAGGTCACGTTGAGGAACGAAACGCGACGCTGCCGAACGCTGTTGCATTTTCAGGAGCATCACGTACAATGCGCCAACTACAGCGTCGTTAGCGGAGGTAATATGCGTCTCAAGGATGAACAGATCGGCCGGCTGGCGGAAAAAGTGCTGGGGGATCTGGAAAAGGGCGGCCTCATCACTCAGAAGCAGGGGCGGGGCGCGGTGCTCGCCGCGGTGAAGGCCGCCATCGTTGCCGACATCAAGGTAGAGGAAACCTTGGAGCGGGATGCCGAGGCGCTTTTGGAGCAGACGCTACGCTCCGTCGGGGAGGCCGGCATCGACCGGCACAAGATGCTCAAGATGATCAAGGATAAGCTTGCCAAGGAACGGAAGATCGTCCTGTAGGCCCGTCAGGCAGGCCTTCGTCCCCACTAACCGCTCAACCTGAGGAAACGTCCATGTACATCTCCGAAGACCGCATCTCGCACATCGCCCACAAGATCTACGACAAGCTCTACAACGACGACCTCGCCGACTTCCCCGACGAGCGCCGTGCCCTCGAAGCCGTCAAGGGTTCCATCGCCGGGTTCTTCTCGTTCTTAGGCGAGATCGACCAAGCGGTCAGGGACAAGCTCTCCTCCTACAGCCAGGCAAAGGTACCGGGGAGCCGAGACTGGGAGATCCTCTACCAGAAATTCTACGCCGAGGAGCTCAACAAGAGGAAGTGGTAATTTTTTTTTCCTGCTCCCCTTGATTTTTGCGGACCCCCTGTTTATATTTAGCTGGCGTTAGCACTCAGACGTTTTGAGTGCTAAATTTTTTCTATCACAAGAGATCTTTTATCTCACAGAAAGGAGAGGAAGCATGAATCTTAGACCGTTGCAGGACCGCATCATCGTCAAAAGGGTTGAGGAAGCGACCATGACCGCAGGTGGCCTTTACATCCCGGAGACCGCCAAGGAAAAACCCCAGCAGGGTGAAGTGGTTGCCGTAGGCAAAGGCAAGAGGGGCGAGGACGGCAAGGTGTTCCCGGTCGATCTGAAAGTGGGCGACAAGGTGCTGTTCGGCAAGTACGCCGGCACCGACGTCAAGCTCGACGGCGAGGACTTCCTGATCATGCGCGAGGACGACATCCTCGGCGTCGTCGAACAGTAAATCCGCACTCGAAGACCATTTCCGATAACGACTTTTTCATCCAAGGAGGATTTTCCACATGGCAGCAAAGATCATCAAGTTCGATCAGGAAGCGCGCAACTGCATCCTGAAAGGTGTCAATACCCTGGCTGACGCAGTAAAAGTGACCCTGGGCCCCAAAGGCCGCAACGTGGTCATCGAGAAGTCCTACGGCGCCCCGCTGATCACCAAGGACGGCGTGACCGTGGCCAAAGAGATCGAGCTGGAAGACAAGTTCGAGAACATGGGCGCGCAGCTGGTGAAGGAAGTCGCTTCCAAGACCTCCGACGTCGCCGGCGACGGCACCACCACCGCTACCGTTCTGGCCCAGGCCATCTACCGTCAGGGCTCCAAGCTGGTCGCAGCCGGCCACAACCCGATGGAGATCAAGCGCGGTCTGGACAAGGCCGTCGAGACCATCGTCGCCGAACTGAAGGCCATCTCCAAGCCGATCAAGGACCACAAGGAAATCGCCCAGGTCGGCACCATCTCCGCCAACAACGACAAGACCATCGGCGACATCATCGCCGAGGCCATGGAGAAGGTCGGCAAGGAAGGGGTCATCACCGTCGAGGAAGCCAAGGCGATGGAAACCTCCCTGGAGACCGTGGAGGGTATGCAGTTCGACCGCGGTTACCTCTCCCCCTACTTCGTGACCGATCCGGAGCGGATGGAAGCGAACATCGAGAACGTCTCGATCCTCATCCACGACAAGAAGATCTCCAACATGAAGGACCTCCTCCCGGTACTGGAGCAGACCGCCAAGTCCGGCCGTCCGCTTCTGATCATCGCCGAGGACATCGAGGGCGAGGCGCTGGCCACCCTGGTGGTCAACAAGCTGCGCGGCGTGCTGAACGTCTGCGCCGTCAAGGCACCGGGCTTCGGCGACCGCCGCAAGGCCATGCTGGAAGACATCGCCATCCTGACCGGCGGCAAGGTGATCTCCGAAGAAGTCGGCTTCAAGCTTGAGAACACCACCCTCGACATGCTGGGGAGCGCCAAGAAGGTGACCGTCGACAAGGACAACACCACCATCATCGACGGTTTCGGCGCCGAGGCCGACATCGCGGGCCGCGTGAAGATGATCCGTGCCCAGATCGAGGAGACCTCCTCCGACTACGACCGCGAGAAGCTGCAGGAGCGGCTGGCCAAGCTGGTCGGCGGCGTTGCCGTGATCAAGGTCGGTGCCGCAACCGAGATCGAGATGAAAGAGAAGAAGGCCCGCGTCGAAGACGCCCTGCACGCCACCCGCGCCGCGGTTGACGAAGGGATCGTCCCTGGCGGCGGCGTCGCCTACCTGCGCGCCCTGTCTTCCCTGGACAAGCTGCAGCTTTCCACCGAGCAGCAGTTCGGCGTCAACGTGATCAAGCGCGCCATCGAGGAGCCGATCCGTCAGATCGCCCAGAACGCGGGCGTCGACGGCTCCATCGTGGTCGACAAGGTGAAAAACGGCACGGGCTCCTTCGGCTACAACGCGGCCGACGACGTCTACGTCGACATGCTGGAAGCCGGCATCATCGACCCGACCAAGGTCTCCCGCTACGCGCTGCAGAACGCGGCTTCCGTTGCCGGCTTGATGATGACCACCGAGGCCATGATCGCCGACAAGCCGAGGGAAGAAGGCGCTATGCCGGCAATGCCGGGCGGCATGGGTGGCATGGGCGGCATGGGCGGCATGATGTAAGCCGTCGATCGCAACCTGCATGAACCTGAAAAGGGGAGTCGGCTTAGGGCCGGCTCCCCTTTTTGCTATCGCCCTCGCCGATGAGGCATAACGTAACTTGCTGTTTTCTGCTGGCATTTAGAAAAAAATCGTCGTATGCTATTGCCGCACCTGCACCGCCTACCCTGGCGGGAGGTGGGCGAGTTGGCACCTACCCCTCCAGGGGACGGCCGAGTAGAGGACTGGATGACCGAGGATCGGCAGCTGGCAAATATGTTCGACGAGGCGGAGCCGCCGGCTCCCGAGGAGGTGGCTTCGGCCAACGACATCCTGCTCGCCATGGTCCGTACCGCCAAAGGGCTCAGGATCTACCTCCCCAACAACCCGGTGCTGATCAAGTTCATCGAAGAGGTCACCGGCAAGATCGTCGCCCATATGGAGCAGTACGGCGAGTTGCGGCTCGACGTGGAGCGATTCACGCTGAGCTACAAGGGGAGCTACGTCTACGAAAACCAGGATCCGCGAGAAAGCCTCGCCTTCAGGCTGCACGCCGACGGCATCTGCGCTCTGATATTCCTGCCCGGCCTCGACCAGAGCGAACTCACCGTCTTCCTCGACGTCATAGGCTACGAGCGTCCCGTCTACGAGGACGACGACATCGTCACCCAGCTCTGGGAAAAAAGGCTCCCCCACATCTCCTACCTTTTGGAAGAGGATTTCGTCGAGGTCGACCTGAGCGAAGAGGAGACCGAGTGGACCTCCCAGCAGGAAGCGATCAGCCGGACCTACGCCCTGCTGGCCAAAAGTCCCCCGGTGCCGTTGCAGCCGATCCCGGTGCGGCTTTTGGCGCTCTCCCCGGAGGAGACGGAGTGGCTGCGCAGCGCGATGCAGGCCGAGGCGCTAAGAAAGCCGATGGCAGACGTGATCACCATCGTCAGCTCGATTCTGGCGGGCTGCAAGGACCCCTTCATCTTCGCCGATTTCCTGGAGATCATGTCGAACCTGACGGTGAACATGTTCCTGTCCGGCGACATCCCGCTGGCGTTGAAACTGGTCCGCTTCCTGGACAAGCTGAGGAAGGTGGGGGACATCGACGTCGAACAGCGGGAGATGGTCAGCGGCGCGCTGGCCGGGGTGCTCTCCGACCGGGGGGTCGAGGTGCTGCAGGAGGCGATCGACACCACCGAGACCGTCAGCGCCGAAGATCTCACCGAACTGTTGCACATCCTGGGGCTGCCGGCCCTGGGCGCGATCTGCGAGCTGCTCGGCCGGGTGGATAAGCTCAAGATGCGCAAGATCATCATCGAGGTGATGGTGGCGCTCGGCAAGGACGACCCCGAGGTCTTCACCCCCTTCCTCTCCGACCCCCGCTGGTACCTGGTGCGCAACATGGTGCTGGTGCTCTCCCTGATCGAGACCGAGGTGGCTTTAGCGATGATCGTCGGCCTGATCTCGCACAAGGAGGCGCGCATCCGCAAGGAGGTGCTCGGTTTCCTGGAGCGCTCCGGCGATCCCAAGGCCAAGAACTACCTGTTGAAATTCCTGCGCGACGAATCGAGCGCGCTGCGCATCAAGGCGCTGCAGGTGCTCGGGCGGGAGAAGCTCGCCTTCGGGCTCAAGCCTGCGGTGGCGCTGACCACCGCTCCCGACTTCAAAAGCCGCGAGCTTGCCGAGCGCAAGGCGGTCTACGAGACCATCGGCGACCTGGGGAGCGAGCACATGGTGCCGCTTTTCCGCGACATGCTGATCAAGAAGCGCTGGTTCGGCAAGGGGGTCGACAAGGAGACCGCCGTCTGCGCCGCCGCCGGCCTCGGGCGCATGCGCAACCAGGCTGCGCTGGAACTTCTGGAGGAGGCGCGCGGTCTGTACAAAAACCCGGAGATCAGGGAGGCGATCGACCAGGCCATCTCGTCCATCAAAAACGGCCCGTCTGCGCGGGCCGAAGGGGAGGAAGCCTAGATGGCTGCCGAACTGAGCCGCTACGGGGGAGCGGAGGAGATGGGGCGCTTCGGCAAGATGCTGGTCGCGCAGCTCTTCATCCTGTTCAAGACGTCGATGGCCTACGCCGAAGGGCACTCCGCCGTCGAGGGTCCGGCGGGCAACGTGCTCAAGGTGATCCGCGATATCGCGCGCCGCAACGAGGAGGCGGTCCTGCGGGTGAAGTCGGGCAACTTCTACCTCGGAGAACTCCGCCTGAAGTCCGATTCGGCGAGCTTCGACGCGGGGAGGTTCGTGATGGAGGAGATGAAGCGCCATCTGATCGGCGGCATCTCTTTCCACCCGGCGGTCTCCCTGGACGAGCTGAAGCAGTTCGCCTACGTGCTGCGCGAGGTGGACGCCCTCGGTTCGGCCGACGTCTACGGCGACGTCCTGGAACTGATGCAGGGGCGGATGCTGGTCAACGTCGAGGTGGAAACCTTAGGCGACGAGGTGGAAACCGTCGAGCTGGTGAAGGACAGGCAGCGCAAGCACGACGGCAAGCTGACCGCGCGCCTTTTGTACGGCAAGGGGCTGAACGTCATGGACGAGGTGATGGCCTTGGCCGGTGCCGGCCAGACGCTCAGGCTCAAGGGGGCGAAGAGGGTCGTACAGCACATGATCGACCTGCTTCCCGTCAACGAGTCGAGCCTCCTTGGGCTCACTACCACCCCGAGCACGGATCTGAGCGCCCAGAACCACGCCATCAACGTCTGCATCCTCTCGCTGAGCATCGGGCGGAGATTGGGGATGTCCAAGTACCACCTCTGCGAACTCGGCATGGCGGCCTTGTTCCACGACATCGGCAAGGCGGAAATTCCGCGCGCCATCCTGGAGAAGGGGGGCGAACTCTCCCCGCAAGAGCTGCGGACGCTGGAGAACCACCCCATCTACGGCGTCAAGAAGATGATGAAATTCAAGGGGCTGGACAACATCAGCTGCCGGATGATCACCGGCATTTTCGAGCATCACCTCAAGGCCGATTTCTCCGGCTACCCCCGTTTCAACTACAAGCGGCTCAGCCTGATCGGCCGCATCATCGGGATAGCCGACTGCTACGAATCGCTCACCTCGGCCCGGCGCGGCCAGCGACGCTATCCGCCCGACAAGGCCCTCAGGTTCCTTCTGAGCCGCGCCGGCAAGGGCTTCGATGCCGGGCTGGTGAAGCTCTTCATCTACAGCGTCAGCCTGCACGGGATCGGCTCGCTGCTGCTTTTGAACACCAGGGAACTGGCGGT
>Ga0209415_10005644_pt1 | contig 22433 bp, 16 predicted proteins | sample PeaSoiSIISIP2007_FD_187696 | JGI IMG/M metagenome (GOLD analysis project Ga0209415, IMG submission 187696) | Peat soil microbial communities from Weissenstadt, Germany - SII-SIP-2007 (SPAdes) (version 2) | ecosystem: Environmental > Terrestrial > Soil > Wetlands > Peat | place: Germany... | reverse complement strand
GGCAGGGCTGAGCACGGCAGTGCTGGTCAGGCAGTGCTGGTCAGGCAGGGCTGATGGGGCAGGGCTGAGCACGGCAGGGCTGAGTATTCGCAAGGGAGCATGCCGATGACGGTTACGCAGGGCCGGGCCGGCGGCCGGGTCGCGGAGATGGCACGCACGGCGGCGGATCGCGCGGTCGGCCACCTGCTCGGGCTGCAGGACGCCGCCGGCTGGTGGCAGGGCGAGCTTGAGACCAACGTCACGATGGACGCCGAGGACCTGCTGCTGCGCGAGTTTCTCGGCGTCCGGACGGCCGAGCAGACTCAAGGCGCGGCCCGCTGGATCAGGTCCAGGCAGCGATCCGACGGCACCTGGGCGAACTGGCTCGACGGGCCAGCGGACCTTTCGACGACGGTCGAGGCCTACGTCGCGCTCCGGCTGGCCGGCGATCCGCCGGACGCATCTCACATGGCGGTCGCGGCGGCCTGGATCCGCGACGCGGGCGGGATAGCCGCTACCCGGGTCTTCACCCGCATCTGGCTGGCCATGTTCGGTGAATGGCCCTGGGATGAACTACCCGTTATGCCCCCTGAAATCATCTACCTGCCATCATGGTTTCCGCTCAACGTCTACGACTGGGCGTGCTGGGCCAGGCAGACGATCGTCCCGCTGACCATCGTCGGCTCGCTGCGGCCGGTGCGCCGGCTTCCGATCGGGCTGGACGAGATCCGGGCGCCTGCCAGCGCCGGCGCCGATGACGGCAGGCCCGCCGCTCGCAAGCAGGGGGCGCCCGATCCCTGGGCCAGGTTCTTCCTCCGGCTCGACCGGGTCCTCCAGGTGTATCACCGGAGCGGCCTGCGGACCGGGCCGGCCCGTGCCGTCAGGACGGCCGCGCTGCGCCGGTGTGCCGAGTGGATCATCGCCAGGCAGGAGCGGGACGGCTGCTGGGGCGGCATCCAGCCGCCGTGGGTCTACTCGCTGATCGCCCTGCACCTGCTCGGCTACGGGCTCGACCATCCGGTGATCGCGCGCGGGCTGGCCGGGCTCGACCGGTTCACCATCTTCCAGGAGACGCCGCAGGGTCAGGTCCGCCGGCTCGAGGCGTGCCAGTCGCCGGTGTGGGACACGGTCCTGGCCATGATCGCGCTCGGTGACGCCGGCCTGGCGCCTGACCATCCCGCGCTGGCAAGGGCGGCCCGCTGGGTGCTCGATGAGGAGATCAGGGGGCCCGGCGACTGGCAGGTGCGACGGCCGCGGCTGGCACCCGCCGGATGGGCTTTTGAGTTCGATAACGACGGCTACCCCGACATCGACGACACCGCCGAAGTGCTGCTCGCGCTGCGGAAGGCAGAGCTGCCGCCCGGTCCGGGCGCCGCGGCGGCCGTCCAGCGCGCGACCAGCTGGCTGATCGGCATGCAGTCAGCCGACGGCGGGTGGGCCGCGTTCGACGCCGACAACACCTCCAGGCTGGTGACCAAGCTGCCGTTCTGTGACTTCGGCGAGGTCATCGATCCTCCGTCGGCCGATGTCACGGCGCACGTGATCGAGGCGCTGGCCGTCGCCGGGCTGTCGGTCACCCCGGCGGTGCGCCGCGGCGTCGCCTGGCTGCTGCGGGCGCAGGAGCCGGACGGATCCTGGTTCGGCAGATGGGGCGCCAATTACGTCTACGGGACGGGCGCCGCCGTTCCCGCGCTGATCGCGGCGGGAGTGCTGCCGGGCAAGCCGCCGATCCGCCGCGCCGTCGGCTGGCTGATCTCGCACCAGAACGCCGATGGCGGCTGGGGCGAGGACATGCGCTCCTACACCGATGCCAGCTGGGCAGGCCGCGGCGAGTCGACCGCCTCTCAGACCGCCTGGGCGCTGCTTGCGCTGATCGCGGCGGGCGGGCCGGAGTCGGCGATGAGCATCGAGCGCGGGGTCCGGTGGCTGGCGGAGACCCAGCGGCCGGACGGCACCTGGGACGAGCCGCAGTTCACCGGAACCGGCTTCCCCGGTGATTTCTCGATTAACTACCACCTGTACCGGCTGGTGTTCCCGGTCAGCGCGCTCGGCCGGTATCTGCGGAGCGCGGTATGAGCCGGCTGATGGTCTGCTCGCCGCTCGGTTTTGAGGCTCGCGCGGTCAGGAAGGGCATCGGCGCCGATTGTGACGTGCGGCGTACCGGTTACGGTGCGCGGCGGTCGGCCCGCCAGGCGGACAGGCTCCGCGCTGATTCTTTCGAGATGCTCGCGGTCGCGGGTGTCGGCGGCGCTCTCACCCAGGATCTGGTGCCCGGCGACCTGGTCGTCGGCACCGAGGTTGACGGCCCGGATGGCCTGGTCAGCTCTCCGTCAGCGGTGCTGCTGGCCGGCGAGCTGCGGCGGGCCGGACTGCGCGTGCAGGCAGGGAAGATCGCCACCGTGCCGCGCCTCGCGCTCGGCTCCGAGCGGGCCAGGCTGGCCGGCGATGGCGCGCTCGCCGCCGACCTGGAGTCGGCGGTGCTGCTGCGCGCCGCGGCCGGTCGCCCGGCCGTCGTGGTCAGGGCCGTTTCAGACGGTCCGCAGCACCCGCTGGTCAGCCCGCAGGTGCTGGCCGGCGGCCTCGCCGCGCTGCGGTCGCTCCGGCAGGCCGCCCCGGCGCTGGCCCGGTGGGCGGCGGCCGGGGGCGCGCGGCGGGTGCTGCTCGCCGCGCCGCGATCGTTCTGCTCCGGTGTCGAGCGCGCCATCGAGATCGTCGAGCGCGCGCTCGACCAGAGCGGCCAGCAGGTCTACGTGCGCAAGCAGATCGTGCACAACAGCCGGGTCGTGGCCGGCCTGACCGATCGCGGCGCCGTCTTCGTGGATGAGCTTGGCGAGGTTCCCGACGGCGCGCGGGTGGTGTTCTCCGCGCACGGCGTGTCGCCCGCCGTCCGCGCGGAAGCGGCCAGACGAGGGCTTGACACCATCGACGCGACCTGCCCGCTCGTGGCCAAGGTGCACGCCGAGGCCCGGCGGTTCGCCGCCGAGGGCAACCTGGTCGTGCTGATCGGCCATGCCGGTCACGAGGAGGTCGAGGGCACCCTCGGCGAGGCGCCAGGCTCGATGGTGCTGGTCCAGAACGCCGCCGACGTCGCCGCGCTGCGGCCGGCCGATCCCGGCAAGATCGTGTACCTGATGCAGACCACCCTGTCGGCTGACGAGGCGGGCGAGATCGTGGCCGCGCTGCTCGAGGCGTTCCCTGCCGCTCGCGGCCCCGGCAGCGACGACATCTGCTATGCCACGACCAACCGGCAGCTTGCGCTCCGGGCCATTGCCGCGGAGTCGGATCTGGTGCTGGTCGCTGGCTCGGCGAACTCGTCCAACTCGCGGCGGCTGGTGGAAACGGCGGAGCGGGTGGGAACGCCCGCATACCTGATCGATAGGGTGGAGGACATCGAGCTCGGCTGGCTGACCGGAGCTTCGGCGATCGGGATCACGGCGGGTGCGTCTGCCCCGCCCGAGATCGTCTCCGAGATTGTGGCCGCCCTGTCTGGGCTTGGACCGGTCGAGCAGACCGAGCGCATAACCGCCACAGAGTCCATCCAGTTCGGCCTTCCCAAGGAGGTCAGGTAGACGTGTCCATGCCGCTGCGGTATACCCTGCGGGTCGGAAGCTACCTCTTGCGCCAGAAGCTGGCGCGGCGGGAGAAGTTCCCGCTGCTCGTTGAGCTTGAACCGCTGTTCGCCTGCAACCTCGCGTGCGCGGGGTGCGGCAAGATCCAGCATCCGGCCGGGGTGCTGAAGCAGCGGATGCCGGTGGAGCAGGCGCTCGCGGCGATCGAGGAGTGCGGCGCCCCGATGGTGTCGATCGCCGGAGGCGAGCCGCTGATGCACCCGCAGATCGACGTGCTCGTGCGCGAGCTGATCAAGCGCAAGAAGTACGTGTTCCTGTGCACCAACGCCCTGCTGATCGGCAAGAAGATTGACCTGTTCAAGCCGTCGCGATACTTCGCCTGGGCGGTGCACATCGACGGACTGTCGGAACGGCACGACGCCTCGATGTGCAAGGACGGCGTGTTCGACGAGGCGGTGGCGGCGATCAGGGAGTGCCAGCGCCGCGGGTTCCGGGTGACGACGAACACCACCTTCTTCAACACCGACACGCCACAGACCGTGATCGATGTCCTGGACTTCCTCAACGACGACCTCAAGGTGGACGAGATGATGATCTCGCCTGCCTACGCCTACGAGAAGGCGCCCGACCAGAACCACTGGCTCGAAGCGGCGGAAACCCCCGAGCTGTTCCGCAAGGCATTCGCCGACGGCAACCGCAAGCGCTGGCGGCTCAATCACTCGCCGCTGTTCCTCGACTTCCTCGAGGGCAAGACCGACTTCGCCTGCACCGCGTGGGGAATCCCGTCCTACTCGCTCCTCGGCTGGCAGCGGCCGTGCTACCTGATGTCGGATGGATATGCCAAGACCTACCGCGAGCTGATCGAGACAACCGACTGGTCGGCCTACGGCCGGGGCAAGGACCCGAGGTGCGCCAACTGCATGGCGCACTGCGGTTACGAATCCTCGGCCGTGCTGGCCACGATGGGGTCGCTGCGCGAGTCGATCCGCGCCATTCGCGGGGAGTAACGGCCTTCGCGCCCCGATCGCGGATCCGGGCGGCTGTCGGCGGCTCAGACTGGGTGCCAGTGCCCGGGGTGCCGTGGCCCGGGGTGCCGTGGCCCGGGCGTCAGGCTGAGCCGCCGTCTGTGCCCTGCCGGGCCGGATCGGCTCGCGGACTGCGCCGTTCCTCCCGCGACCGGTCCGGGATCTCCGCGTCGGCTGGGCGGTTCGCCGAGATCCACGTGTCGATGCGCTCCCACCAGTCGTAGAGCCAGGCCTCCTGAGCCTCGTGCCCGGCGTCGCGCGGCACCTCGTCGACCGGCACCCGCCACCAGCGCGCGCGGATGGTCTGGTCCATCGGCAGGCTCTGCCAGATGTCGCGCACGCTCACCAGCCGGTCGAGCCCGGCGTGGGCTACGAAGATCACGTCGGCTTCTGGGCAGGCGCTGATGGCAGCGAACGCCCCGCCGGTCCGTGGCGCGAGGACGTTGGGCATGCCGGCGGCGCGCGCGGCGAGGTCCTCCCGGCCGAGCTGTTCGAGCCGCCGGACGCCGCGATGCCATCGCCCTGGCGTCCAGTTGCCTCCCTCCGGGAAGATCACCAGCGCGCCGGCCTGATCGAGCCCGCGCGCCAGCCGTTCGATCTGCTCGACGAAGAGCTTCTCGCCGGTCCTGCGGTGGTGGATGAAGACGTTGGGCAGGCGATTGGCGACGACGTCCAGGCCGGGGTCGAGTTGGAGCGTGGCCTTCATGACCACCCGAGGCCGCCGCCCGTAGACGCTGAGCAGCTGGCGGACGAGCAGAAATGAGTCGCCTGGACCGGCATGGCGGCTGAGCACGATGATCGGGCGAGCCAGCCTGGCGGCCTGCTCCGCCGAGGTCAGCTCCGGCTCGTCGACCTCCACCTTCACGCCGAAGGTGCTGGTAGCCGCGGTGTAGACCGAGTCGAGGAACCGCCGCATGATCGCGTAGTGGCGGCTCTGATAGGGCTCGGTGCGCAGCCGGCCGCCGAATCCGCTCACCACCCACAGGCCCAGGCAGGTGAACAACGCCAGGGTCTCGGCGGCCAGCCAGATCAGCGCGAAGTACAGCAGCCGGAGGCCGCGCATTCGGCCCGGGCGCGACCGGCCGACCAGCCCGAATACCAGGGCCAGCAGGGCGAGCAGCGGAAACAGCACGGTGACGGCGATCGCGATGACGATGTCAAGCGGCGCCAGCACGAGTCGGCGGACCAGCCTGGGTGGGAGCATGGCCGACTCCTGTCGTCTCGGCGGGCGCTGTCCCCTTGGCGGTTCAGTGCCCGGTCAGCTCGGCGAGGTAACTCGCGGATGCCGCGTACGCGCGCTCGATACTCGCTCCGACCTTAGTCTTGTCGCGGTACCGCAGTTGTGACAGATCTGGCGGGCGCCGATCTTCGCCGGCCGGCAGAACGTGCACGGCCACTCCGCTCGGCAGGACCGACATCTCCTCGTGGAACCGGTGGCGGCGGGCGATCTCGAAGGCGACCAGGCCTACCTCCCACGGACGCCGCGGCACCGTCAGCGGGCGCTCGATCCGGCCCGCATGCAGGACATAGACGATCCGGGCACCGAGCGCGACGGCCCGTCCGACCGGGATGGAATCGACCAGGCCGCCGTCGAAGTAGTGCTCGCCGCCGACCTCGACCGCCGGCAGCAGTCCGGGCACGGCACACGAGGCAAGGACGGCGGGCACGATCGGCCCCTCGCTGAACCAGTGCGCGTGGGCCCGCTCGATGCTGGCGGCGACGCACTGAAACTGCAGCGCCAGATCGGCGAAGTCGGCCACGGGAAGCGTGTCGCCGAGCATGCGGCGCAGCGGCTCGATCGAGTGCAGGTGCGTGCCCGAGCGCGCCAGCCGGATCACGCGGCCCCAGAGTGCCTCGCTGAATGCACCCTGGACGGCCTCGCCCTGCCACAGCTGGCTCAGCCGTGCCGCCGCGCCCGCCGGATCAGCTGCCAGCAGCGCGCCGTTGATGGCGCCGACCGACGTGCCGACCACGACGTCAGGACGGATGCCGGCCTCGGAAAGCGCCCGGAGCATGCCGACCTCGCGAGCGCCGAGCAGGCCTCCGCCGCCGAGCACGAACGCCGTCTTCACCAGCCAACCTCCCTCCCAGCCAGCCCCGGCAGCCAAGCTAACCAGACGCTGCGTCGCCGGGCCGGCCCGCGGTCCGCTCCCGGCGCGGGCCCGGCGCAGGCCGGGTCCGCTCCCGGCGCGGGCCGTGCGCTCCGAAAGCGAATCCGAAAGGCGGAAATATCTGGCGCTGGTCGTCGATTCTAGTCTGAAGCTGCTGTACCGCAACGATCAGCCGCATGCCGGATCCCCGTTCGATCACTGATCTAGCATCGGTAAGATGGGCCGGGGATAAGCGAGGTATGATAATGATGACAGTGTATAACTTCTCGGCCGGCCCATCCGTGCTGCCGGAAGCTGTGCTGGCGCGGGCCGCGATCGGCCTGCGCGATTACGATGGCTGCGGGATGTCGGTGATGGAGCTCAGTCACCGGTCGAAGCAGTTCCGCCAGATAATTGAGCGAGCCGAGGCCGCGCTGCGGCGCCTGATGCGCATTCCGGATGAGTATTCAGTGCTCTTCCTGCAGGGCGGGGCAAGCACTCAGTTCGCCATGGTGCCGATGAACCTGTCGCGGCCTGTCGCGGCGGCCGCCTATATCAACACCGGTAACTGGTCCGAGCGAGCCATCGCCGAGGGCAGGCTGTTCGGTCCGGTAGACGTCATCGCGTCATCCGCGGACAAGAACTTCAGGTATATACCCCGCGGCTGCCGGGTGCCGCCGGACGCCGCCTATCTGCACATCACGAGCAATAACACACTCGAGGGCACGAGGTTTGCTGATATCCCCGAGACCGGCCCGGTGCCCTTGGTCGCGGATATGTCTAGTGAGATACTGTCTCGCGAGATCGACATTACCAAATTTGGCCTGATTTATGCCGGAGCGCAGAAGAATATCGGACCGGCGGGCCTGACCGCGGTGATAGTTCGCACCGATCTGGTCGGCCGGCAGACCGGGAACCTGCCGACGATGATGCGCTATGATGTGCATTGCGAAGCGCGATCTCTCTACAATACACCGCCATGCTATGCCATATATGTGGCCGGCCTTGTCTTCGAGTGGCTTGAGCAACTGGGCGGAGTTGCGGCCGTGGCGGAGCTGAACGAAGCCAAGGCGCGCGTCCTGTACGATTTCCTGGACGAGTCACGGTTGTTCGGCAACTCGGTGGAGCGGCCCGACAGGTCGATAATGAATGTGCCATTTACCACGCCCAGCGATGAGCTGAATGAGAAATTCCTTGCGGCGGCCGAGGCGGACGGGCTGCTGACATTGCGCGGTCACCGGCTGGTGGGAGGCATGCGGGCCAGCATCTACAACGCCATGCCGCTGGCCGGCGTGCAGCGGCTGGTCGAGATGATGCATCAATTCGAGCAGGAGAACTCCGGGAGCTCGCATGTTTAAGATCTGCCTGCGGAACGAGATATCCCCTCGCGGGCTGGCGCTATTCCCGTCGGCGGACTACACGTTAACATCCGATGTCGATGACGCCGATGCTATCCTCGTGCGCAGCGCCGATCTGAAGAGCATCGAGCTGCCGGGGAATCTTAAAGCTATCTCCCGCGCCGGGGTCGGGGTCAACAATATCCCGGTGGCCGCGTGCACCGAGCGGGGAATCGCGGTCTTCAACACGCCAGGAGCCAACGCCAATGGCGTCAAGGAACTAGCCCTGGCGGCACTGCTGCTGTCGTCCCGGCGTATCTACTCCGGCATTGGCTGGACCCAGTCGCTGGCCGGGCGAGGCGAGGACGTCGTGTCCGCGGTCGAGCGGGGGAAGGCACAGTTTGCCGGGCCGGAGATCAAAGGGAAGCGCCTGGGAGTAGTGGGGCTTGGCGCCGTCGGGGTGATGGTGGCCAATGACGCGCTGGCGCTGGGAATGGAGGTCATCGGCTACGACAGGTACCTGTCGGTGGACGCGGCCTGGGGGCTGTCACGGCATGTTGCCAAGGCAACTAGCCTTGAGCAGCTACTGAGCGACGCTGATTTCGTTACCTTGCACGTGCCGTTGGACGACAGCACGAGGGGCATGCTGGCGGCACGGGAATTCAAGCTGATGAAACCTGGGACGCGGGTCATCAACCTGGCTCGCGGGGAGCTTGTGGACAACACTGCCTTGCTGCAGGCTATGGACGCTGATGTGGTGGTCGGTTACGTCACGGACTTTCCGTCGGCGGACTTGCTAGGCAATGACCGGATTATCACGATCCCGCATCTGGGGGCATCGACTCCGGAGTCGGAAGAGAACTGCGCCGAGATGGCGGTGCGTCAGCTGCGTGATTTCCTTGAGAAGGGGCTCGTCACCAACTCGGTCAATTTCCCGAACTGCGACCTGGCCATGATGCAGGGCGTGCGGTTCGTGGTGGCGCACCGCAACATTCCGAACATGATCGGGCAGATCACGACGCATCTGGCCGGCCAGAAGCTCAACATAGCCGAGTTGCTGAACCATCATCGCAATGGCCTCGGTTACACCATTATCGACGTCGAGGGGGACATCGAGCGTGACGCGGCTGACCACGTCCGGGCGATCGACGGCGTCAGCATGGTCCGGGTCATCCGCCGCTGAGGTCAGGGCCGGCCCGCGGTTCGCGGGCTTCCGGCTGCGGAAGGCCGGCCCGGCCCGGCAGGCGTCCTGGCCAGCTCCCGGGCGCTAGCCGCCGTTCTGGAGGTTGGTAATCTTCGCGCCTGGCGGAAGTGCGAATAGCGAGGCGGACGGTGCGGCCGTATAGGCCCTGATCTCGAAGCTGACCGGGGTCGAGGCGACCTTGACGTAGCCGAGAATGCCCTGGGAGGTCGTGCAGATGGTGCTGGTTCCCTTCACGCCGGACGCCTTGAAGTCAACGCACTTCAGGCTGAAGCCGTTCACCGTCATGCTGGACGTCGTGACCTTGTCGCCCGCGAAGCCGGCCGCGAGCGCGAAGACCTTGAGGAAGTTGACCCAGTGCGAGGGCGTGTAGAAGCCGAAGATCGCCTTCTTGATCTGGGCGGTGGCAGGCGATAGCTTGCCGCACTGCCACCTGGCGCCCGATGACGGCCGGTCGCAGGAGTACGCGCCCGACGAATTGACGATGAGCTGGACGTCTGCGCTGCTGCTGCCGCCCGGTCCCGACGGGGTGCTCCGGAACGCGAGTCCCTTCGGGGGCCTGACCGCGTACACGACCGTCGTCGGCGACGACCCGGTCGTCACGTAGGTCGCCTCGAACGTCGTTCCCTGGCTGGATTTCAAGTTGGTCGTGAACGTGTTAATGATGCCTCTGTTGCCCTGCACGACGTGGGTGACGCTGCTGACCGCCTTCACGATCGAGCAGCCAGTGAGCCCGAATCCGCCGAGCATCAGGACGGCGGCGGCCCAGGCTGCGTAGCGGCGGCCCAGGGGGACGGCGGCCCGGTCGGTGATTGCGCTCATGGCTCTGCCTCCGTGGCTGCGGCGTGAGACGACATGGCCTCATGACCTCACATCGCCGAGGATACGAGGTCTCCGGCCATACCGCGCCAAATACTGCTACTTCGCCACCGTCGTGAGCGGCCCGGTGTCACGGACCTCGACCGGCTCCTGGCACGCCTCGCAGACCACCTCGGCCACCAGCCGGCTGCCGCAGTGATGCTCGAGCACGAGAGGCGGCCCTTCCGCGCCCGCCAGGTGCCGGTCACCCCAGCGCATCAGGGTGAGGACGACCGGGTACAGGTCACGGCCCGCCGCGGTCAGGCGGTACTCGAAGCGGGCCGGGTGCTCGGAGTACTGCCTGCGTTCCATGATCCCGGCGCCGACCAGGGTGCGCAGGCGGGCCGCGAGGGTGTCGCGCGGCGCCCCGGTGCGCCTGACCATCTCGTCGAACCTGCGGTTGCCGAGGAAGACCTCGCGAACGGCAAGGAGCGCCCACTTCTCCCCGACGACCTCGAGCGTGCGGGCCACGGAGCATTCGCGCGGCGTGGTCGATGCGGTCGTCACGCTCGCAGCATAGCAAGTGAGTTGGAATTCTGGACGCACTAGCCTCCGGCGTTATATGGTGCATCCATCGCGTTCTTCGCCAGCGCCGGTGCGGTCGCGGCCGGCCTGCTGATCTCCCGCCCCGGCCCGGTGCCAGGACGGCAGGCCGGGGCGGTGGCGGTGGCCGCGGCCGTCGCGGAGGAGTCCCGGACCGGGCCGGGCCGCGGCTAGCCCGGCATCCAGCCCCTGGTCACGGCCAGTGCTTTACGCCTTCGCGGGGCAGCTATCCGGTCGCTCCGGTCGGCGCAGCACGCCAGCTCCGCGTCTGAGCTCTCAACCCGCGGATACGGTGGCGGCGGGCGTAGTCTGGCGGGCGGGGTACGGTGCCGGCTGTCGCAGGGGTGAGGGAGCCGGCCTCAGACGCCGTGCATGGGGCGATCGACGGGGGAATGAGCGTGCTGAAGGAGGTCTGCGTCGGCAGGCAGCAGATCGCCGTTCTCGAGCCTGTTATCGGCGCGGAGCGGTATGCGCGGCTGCTAGCGGCGGCCACCGGGTTCAAGACCAGGCTGGGCCGGAGGACTATCTGGAACATCAGCTCGGCCGCCGTCGGCGGCGGTGTGGCCGAGATGCTTCAGGTACTCGTCGGGTACGTCGCCGGGCTGGATATCCCGATCCACTGGGTGGTGATCGGCGGGGACCAGGAATTCTTCGCGATCACCAAGAGGCTGCATAACCAGATCCACGGCCAGGTCGGCAGCGCCGGGCCAGTGGGCGGCGCCGAGTCCGGGCACTACGAGCACGTGCTCGCCGCGAACGCTGACGAGCTGGTCCGGCGGGTCAGCCCGGGCGACATCGTGCTGCTGCATGACCCGCAGACGGCCGGCCTGACGCGGGCCCTGATCCAGGCCGGCGCGCGGGTAATCTGGCGAAGTCACATCGGCGTGGACTGGCAGAACGACGTGACCCGCGCCGCCTGGGAGTTCCTGCGGCCCTATCTGGCGCCCGCGCACGCGTACGTCTTCAGCCGCAGCCAGTATCTGCCTTCCTGGATGCCCAGACCGCTGAGCTGGATCATTCCTCCGTCGATCGACCCGTTCTCGGTAAAGAACCACTCGCTCGACGCCGCCGCGGTGCAGGCCATCCTGACCACCGCCGGGCTGCTGAGAGGCGATCCGCCGCCGGGCGGCGCGCGATTCACGCGCAGCGACGGAACGGCCGGCACGGTAGCCCGCGGCGGACTGGTGACCCATGACGGCAGGCCAGGACCGGACGATCCGGTCGTCGTCCAGGTCTCGCGATGGGACCGGCTGAAGGATCCCTCAGGGGTGATCCGCGGCTTCGCCGAGCACGTGGCGCCGGGAGGGGCCGGATACCTGATGATCGTGGGTCCCGCGATCAGCGGCGTGGCCGATGATCCCGAGGGGGCCGCCGTATTCGCGGAGTGCCTGGCCCAGTGGCACCGCCTGCCCGCCGCGGCCCGCTCCCGGGTGCTGCTGGCAGCGCTGCCGCTCGACGACGTCGACGAGAACGGAGCGATGGTCAACGCGATCCAGCGGCACGCGACAGTGATCGTTCAGAAGAGCCTCGCCGAGGGGTTCGGGCTCACCGTGGCCGAGGGAATGTGGAAGGGCCGCCCTGTGGTGGGCTCCGCCGTGGGCGGCATCATGGACCAGATCGCCGGGGGAACAGGCGTCCTGCTGCCCGACCCGGCCGACCTGGCTGGGTTCGGATCGCACCTGCGCTGGCTGCTCGACCATCCGGCCGACGCCGACCGGATGGGCCGGGCGGCACATGCCTACATCAGGGACAACTACCTCGGCGACCGTCACCTGCTCCGGCTGGCCAAGCTGATCGAGGCGGTCATCGACGACTAGGCCCCAGATCGCGGCCGGCGAGCGCTACTCCCGCCTGATGATGCGGGCCGCCGCCGCGGCGATGGCCGTCGCGAGGATCCAGCCCGCCGCGATGAGCAGGTACGAGAACCACTGATCGGCGCCGGTCGGATCGAATGCATGCTTCTGGCCGAGATCGACCAGGGGCAGGAGCAGATCCAGGCTGTAGGCGACCGGATTGAAGTGCGGTGCGGTAGCTGGCGACAGCGCGCGCGGCGGGCTCGCGGCGAAGACGGCGCTGCCGAGCGCGAGGAGAACCGCGAACCACAGCGCCGCGCGCCAGGGCTGGTAGCCGTACCCGACGGTCACGTCCTGAAGCAGGCTCCAGGCGCGTCCGGGCGCGGTCTTGGCTGCGCGCTGGTGGCGTTCCCTGGCGTACAGCACGCGGCGCGCCTCGGCGGGCTCGCCAATGCTCGTGTACATGGCCGCGAGCTGCTCGAAGGGCTGCGGCTGATGCCCGTTCATGCCCAGGGTGAGCCAGCGCAGGCGCTGCCTGGCGGGCAGCTGAGGTTCGAGGACCTCGTAGGTCAGCCCGTCAAGCTGAAGCCGGCTCGCCCGGCCGGTCTGGTCGTCGCGGAAGATCCCGAGCCGGGAGTGGCTGAGCAGAACGTCTCCCGCGATGGGCTCGGCTGGCAGCAGCCAGAACTCCTGCGCCTGGACCGCGCGGGCGTCAAGCGCCACGTCCGTCCGGCTGGCCAGGCGCACCCGGGTCATCCGCAGCTGGCGCCCGACTCTCGCCCCGGTGAGCAGCACCGTCCCGGTCGCCCGCAGGTCGTCGCAGAGCACGTCGACGGCCTGCACCTGGGCCAGGCTCAGCGCGGTGCCATCCGGGTTATCGATGCTGGCACGGCTGAGGATCACCTGCCCGCCGACGCGGGCGGAGTAAGCCGACACCGCACCGGTCACGCGGACGTCGGCCAGGACGAGCGTCCGTCCGACGACCGCCCCGTCGGCGATCAGCGCGGGCTTTCCGCCGACGCCGCCAAGCTCGGCGCCGTCCAGATTCAGTCGGCCGGCGACGTGCGTCCCGACCAGGCTGAGCTGACCGGCCTGGGCGATCAGCCCGGTGCCGTCGAAGTCGCCGAGCGTGGCCGAGTCCAGGTTCAGGGCTATCCCGCCCGGATTGCTCAGCCGCGCGCCGCTGAGGGTCAGGTTGCCGCTCAGCCTGGCGCCGATCAGCCGGATCTCGCCCGCCGCGGCGAATCCGTCGCTGCACCACACGCCGCCCTCCACGGTGATGCCACCGCCGGCCAGCGCCCAGTCGCCCGGGTTCTCCAGCCGCGCGCCGACCAGCTGGAGATGCCCGCCGATCCGGGCGTGCTGGAACTTGATCCTGCCCTCGCTGACCAGCTGCCTGCCGGTGAAGGATCCGCCGATCACGGCGTTGTCGGCATCCAGAGCCGGACCCGACGCGCAGCTGAATCTGGCGGCGGACGCATTCACCCAGCCAGTTATCTGGGCGCCTCTCAGCCGGACCGCGCCCAGGCAGGTCGCGCCGCTGACGTCCAGGTCGCCAGAGACCGACAGCCCGTCGGCGGCGATCGCCACCGCGTCGGCACCCGCGCCGACCGTCGCGTTCCTGGCGCACACCTCCCCGCTGATCCTGGCCCGGTCCAGGATCAGCACCCCCCGGATGACCGTGCGGTTCAGGCTGATCATTCCGTCCGCTCGCATCCGGGCCCCGTTGAACCCGGGCAGGTAGCTGTCGATGATGCGCACCGTCCTTGTGACCGCCTCGGCCAGCCTCGGCGCGCTGTCGAAATGGCAGTGCTCGCAGATCAGGCTGCTGCCGACGGTGCCGCCCATCAGATCCAGGCGGCCGGTGATCCGCACCCCGCGAAGGCGCAGCGCGGCGAGCCGACCTGGCTCCGCTGCCGCGGCGCCGAGCAGCAGGGCGGTGAGGACCTCGGCGCGGATGGCCCGGCTCTGCGGCCAGCGGCCAGCGGCCCGCGGATCATCGTCGTGCTCACTGCCGGTCCGCAGGTCGACCCAGCTGCCCACCGGGAACGCCTGCCACAGCAACTGCTCGGCTGCGCTGAGGTCGGCAGGCGACATGGATCTCATCCTGATCTTGCACGTCATAAATGACAAGCCAGCTACGGCACGGCCGGGTCATGGCAGGCATCCCGCCACCCGCTCATCCAGGCGGAATCAGCCGCCGTGGACCCGGCCCATCAGAGCAGCTGGATCAGCATGTAGACCATGGTGATGCCCATCGCGATCTGGCAGGACGCGGCCAGCCGCGGACACAGGACCGGCCTGGGCAGCGGAGCCGCGCTGACCGCAGGCCGCGGGTCCGTGCATGTCCGGCGGCCCCGCTGATTCCCCCGGCCCGGCTGGTGGATGCGAGCCTGCCGGGGTCCCGCGCGCGGCCGGCCGCCGCAGCGCGGAACGAGCAGGAGCGAGAACGGCCAGCCGGTCGGTACTCAGCACCGCCGAGCCAGCCATCGCCGCCGCCAGTACGAGCGCGGTCAGCGTGGAGATGCCCGGCCCGATCGCCGCCTGACCCGCCACGCTCGTGCCGGATGGTCCGGGCGTCATGGCACGGGCCGAGGCGATCGACGTTCCTGCCGCCGAGGTCGCCAGCAGCATGTAGGGCATGCAGCAGCAGGACAGCAGGTGAGCCGCGTGATGGCCGGTGCCTGCCTGAGGCTGGCGCCGAGGCCGGCCTGGCTGGGCGGCCAGGCTCAGGCGTGCCAGCCGCCGCCGGCCGGTCAGTACCCTCCCGGCGAACCATGCGGACGCCACGGCGAACGCCACCTCCCAGGTGCCGGTCCGCAGCGGATCCAGCCTGGGCACCAGCATCGCCGCCATCGCCACGCCCATCAGCACGTGCGCGGCGTCCACATCGCGCTCGGTGTACCGGCGCCAGCGCCGCGCCGCGGCCGGCCTGATCGCGCAGTACCCGGCGATCACCAGCATGAACGCGGCCAGGCCGTCCAGCAGCCACCAGGGAGTTCTCATCAGGCTCCGCCTTCTGGCAGGCCAGCCGGGCGCGCTGCCGGCCAGGGGCCGGCCAGGCACCGACGCGATCGGCGGGCACCGGGCTGGCCGGCCCGTGCCGGACCGGCGCCGGATGACGCCGGCCAGTACGCGGCCGCGAGCAGCACAAGCAGCGGGCCGGAGTTCGGGTCGGTGCCAGCGCCGGTGAAGATGCCGCCGCGAGCACGGCATACAGAATCACCGCGCCCGGGGCGCCGGTGACGAAGCTGGCGCCGGGCGCGAGCAAGCCGCCCAGCCCCTCGCCGAGCCACCAGACAGCGAGCGACCAGGGCACCGAGGCCGCCAGGGCGACCTTGACCGTGGCCGCCAGGCGATGCCGAGCGCGAGCAGCAGCTGCACGGCCACGAACGCCGAGTTGGCCGCGGCCGGATGCTGCCCGATCAGGTGGGCGGCCCAGTTCCCAGGCCCGGAGACGGCGGCTGGACTGCCCCGTGCCGCGGCCGTCAGCATCCGGGCGAAGTTCCGGCTGAACATGAAGGACTGCCCCTGCAGCATCGCATCGAGCAGCCAGAGCGATGCCAGGCCGAGCTGCAATCCGCGGCGCCGGCCGGCCTGCTGCCCGGCCGGCGCCGGCCCGCCGGCAGGTGCCTCCGGTCCGGCCCGGGCCGGCCGGGTCATGCCGCGCCTTCGCGTCGCCAGGCCCGGATCAGGAGTAGCAGCACGAGTCGCTGGACGCGTCCCCGCCCTCCAGCCTGACCTGGTGCGGCCGCCGGCCGCGGAGGCCCCGGCGGCCCGGCACGGGGACAAGGCCTGATCAGGATCCGGGAGGCTCGGGCACGGAGAAGCGCTCCATCAGCATCGACTGGCCGCGGAACGCCGGATTCCTGCGCACCTGCCGCTCGATGGTCGCGGCTGACAGCGTGTAGCCGAGGAAGAACAGCAGTGAGATCAGCTGGATGATGGCGGCCACCCAGACCGTGTTGAATATGGTGAGCGTCCAGTCGTTCAGCGCATGAAGGATGGCAGGGATGCTGATCCCGAGCAGCAGCAGCGGAACCCGGCGCCGGCGGTAGTTCACCGCCATGCCGACGAAGAAGCCGGAGACTCCGGCCCAGACCGCGTGCTGGAACCCGTCGACGAAGACCCGGAAAGCGAATTCCAGAGCGCCGACGTCGGCTTGGTTGCGATTCTGCGCGAAGTGGATGAGGGTGATCGCGTTAGACGTGTAGATCGACTGCTCGATCAGGCCGAAGGTCAGGCCGGCCACGGTCCCCATCAGCATCCACATCCGGGGGTCAAGCTTCTTCTTGCGCAGCTTGAGCAGCAGCATCGCCGCGATCAGGACAGGCAGCGCCTTCGAGGTCTCCTCGTTGTAGCCGACGATCAGTGCCTTCGGGAAGCTGAGCGTGCCTTTGGCCAGGTCGTCGTTGATCGTGATGGTGATGATGTTGATCCAGATCGCGACCCAGATGATGATCCCGATGGCGATATAGACTTCCAGCCTGCCGATGTGCCCGGGCCGGATCAGGTACCAGAACGCGATCAGCCACAGGGGCGCGACGTAGAGGCCGTAGGCCCAGCCGGGGGCACTCAGTGACTGAGCGTTGGCGAGCAGGCCCAGGTACAGCAGCGGCAGCAGCGCGTAAGGAATGAGCAGCAGCCGCAGGCCCTGGCGCCAGCCCTTGTCATGCAGCCAGCTGTTGATCGGAATCAGGGTCTGGAAGAACGAGCCCCGTTCGAGCCCCTGCTGCTGGCCTGCCACCGCCGGGCCACCGGGGTAACCAGGAACTCCCTGGTACCCGGGGAAACCGGGCATGCCTGGCTGGGCCGCGCCGCCGGGCCGGCCGGCGCCCGGGCCTGGCGGGGCCGCACCGGGATAGCCGGGCGCGGCGGCGCCGGGGTATCCCGGCGGCGCGGCCGCGGCATAACCGGGCGGCGGAGCACCGACGTTCGTGTGAGGTGCGGCCGGGCCGGCTTGCGGGCCGGCGACCGCGGCCAGTTCGGTAGGAGCCGGCTGACCTCGCAGCTGCGCTGACTCAAGTCGCAGCACTGGTCCCTGTGGCGAGGCCAGGGCCACCTCGGCCAGCTGGCCGATGCCGAATCTGGCGGCCGGCTGGCCGCCGTAGAAGGTCGCTGCCTGCCCGGCGTTCTGCCAGACCCAGCCGGACGCCTCCCAGGTCAGCTGGGCGTGCCTGCGGGAGACGGTCGGGTCGCTCACCACGACGTCGTTCTCCGAACTGCGCCCGATCCAGACTGTCGTCCCTGGCTGGAAGCTGTAACGCCGGCCGTTGAAGGTGACCTGTAGCTCGCTCATGTGCGGCGCCCTTTCCTGGTCAGCTAGCTGACGATCTTGCCGTGTGCGGACCCGAAGTCGATCGACATCGGCCGGATGCCGAGCCGTCGTTCCGGCTCTACGGATTTGGCTGTCTCCCCGATGGGCGTCATCGTCCAGGTGGCCGTGCTCACGTTGCGGAGCACGAGCTCCCCGGGCCGGGCCGGGTGGTTCTCCACGACGGCGACGATCGTGTCGTAGTCGCGGTTCCTGCTCAGGTGATGAGACGTGATCGTGGCCCCCGGCGAGAGCACGACTGTGCTGCCGGGCAATTCCAGCAGCTGCGGTCGTGGCGGTATCTGATTGCAGTTCCAGCAGCGCAGCCCGGGGTCGTCCGGATCGAAGAAGACCGATGCCTGGCACGAGCAGGTCGCGACGCAGTCGGCGAGCCGCACGAGCGCGCGCCGCCACACTCCCTCGGCTACCCGGCCGAGCCCGGTTGGATCGGTCAGGCCCGAGGTGAAGGCCTGCTCGAACACCGACCGGAAGAATCGCGGGTAGAGCCGCCACCAGACGATGACCGGGTCACCGGGCCGCGGCGGGTTGGAGTGGTCCTTCGGATCGAAGATGAAGACCGGCTCGGTGCCGAAGTGCCGCAGCGCCAGATCGGTCTCTGACCGGTGCTCTGACGTTGCCCACGAGTACGAGGAGTCGGTGCGCACGCCCTCGAGCGGATGCCCGTGCATGAACAGGTAGAAAAGGAAGACCGCCAGCGAGTGCAGGTCGGTGAGGCTGGACGGCGCCGCCTGCTTCCTGACCACCTCAGGCGCCATGAACCGCAGAGTTCCCCAGACGAAGACCTCGCCGCTGTCCAGGCCCACGTTGTCGTTGTCGATGATCGCGACCTCGGCATGGTCAGGATCCACCCACAGGTTCCCGAAGCTGATATCGCGATAGCACAGCCCGGCCGAGTGCAGCGCCTCGAAGGCGGCGACAAGCTGGCGGCCGATGGTGATCACCACCCGGAATGGCGGCTGCTCCTGCCGCGACACCAGCTGAGCGAACGATGAGAAGCGTGCCTCCATCTTGGGCATGACGTAGCCGAACCCGGAGAGCTCGTCGCTGACCACCATGTCGATCGGCCAGATGAACGCGCGGTGCGGCCGCCCCCGCTCGACCAGCGCCGCGATCGAGCGATGCAGCTCGGCCGACGGCGAGTACCGGTACCACTTGACGGCGTAGGGGGCGCCGCCGATGGTCACCGCGTGCACGACTCCCTGGCCGCCCTCGCCAAGGCGCTCGCCGACCGTGACCGGCGTGCCAGCGCGCACCATCCGCAGCGTCCTGCCCTGGAGGGTGAGCTGCTGGCCGCTCATCGGTCACCTGTCCACTGCGCTGGGTCCTCCGGCTCGGCGATCGCCGTGACAGGCTCGGTCGCGGTGGCCGGCTCGGTTGCCGTCGGTTCCGCGGCCCTCGGCTCGGCGGGCACCGGGGGAAGTCGCACCGTCGGCGGCTCGGCCGCCTGCGCGGTGGCCGGCCCGGCCGCCGTGGCCGCGTCGCTCGTGGCCTGCTCCGCGGGCACCCGGTCCAGCAGCATCGTGGCCGGCTCGGTCTCCGTTGCCGGCTCCGTCGCCGTCTCGGGCTCGGTCGCCGCCTCGGGCCCGGTCGCCGTCGGCTCTGGGGGCACTGGGTCCAGCCGCACCGTGTCCGGCTCGGTCGCCGTCGGCTCGGGCGGCACCAGGTCCAGCCGCGTCGTGATCGGCTCGGCCGGCCCTTGTCCGGCCGCGGGCCGGTCGTTCGGGATGGTGGCTGAGTGGATCACCGCGGGCACGGTCGTCTCCTCCGAGCCGACGTCCGGCACCAGCCCGCCAGGCCCGGCCATGGGCGTCACGGTCCGGCGCCAGCCGGGCGGTCCGAGCAGCAGCGCCACGGTGGTGTCGTCGGCGCTGCCGTCGGAGGACGCGCACCTGGCCGCCCACATTGGGAGCTGGGTAGCCAGCCAGTGGTCGTCCCGTTCCCTGAGCATCTCGGCGAGGTCCTTGCTGAACGCGTCGGCCCACTGGTCGGCAATCTGCGCGTTGCCGTACCCGTCCGTGGCGAGCAGGACGGCCGCGAGCGGTGCATGCCAGACGTCCACGACCGCGACCCGGAAATCCGAGCGGGCGTCCGCCCCGCACAGGCTGGTCGTGAACCGTCCGTCAAGCTGCGGATCATCGGGTACCGGCAGCGCGGCGCCGCCGTCGGCGCGGACTCCGACTATGTCACCGTCCCCGATCTGAGCGAGGACCAGCCACTGACCTACGGCCACGGCGAGCAGCAGCGTGGAGCCGTAGGCGATCGTCGGGTCGTCGCCGTCCTGACGTGCTTCCTGCTCCTCGTCGGTGAACGGATCGGCGGCGACGTCGGCTAGGACGGCGTCCCGCCAGCGCTCCACGACGTCTGGCACAAGGGTCTGCAGCGCCAGGTCGCTGATCTGGCTGGCGACCGGCGGCGCGTCGGGCCCGGCCTGAAGTCGCTCAGAAAAGACCTCGTCGTCTTCGAGCAAGGCGGCCAGCTCCTGACCCGCCTGGCAGCCGATGCCGACCGCCAGCGCCGATCCGCGGGCGCTGCGGGCGTGCCGCCAGTGACCGTGCCCGTCCGCGACGGCAGCCACGACGCCGTCCAGGCCGGCCGGCTCGGCGACGACCGCGTCCTGGTTCGGCAGCCTCGACGCGATATGAGCCGCGCCGCGCTGCGATGCGGTCAGCGCCAGCCAGCCGGTCCTGCGGCCCGGCGGTTCCTCGGGAGGAGTCGACGCTGGTGTGGTCATCACAGGATCGTGTCGTCGAAACGGGGTGGCGCACCGGAGCCGGGGTCTGACCTGTAACCCGGATCGGAGCTGCGCGCCGCCTGCCCGGCCTGGAGCAGCTGGGCGGCGAGAGCGCCGCGGTCGGCGCCGACCTCCGACATCCTGGAGACCGCGATCGACGCGGTGACCAGCCGGTCGGCGATCTCGTCGGTGCCGTCGGCGACCAGGACGGGGACGTCGGGGCTGCGGAACCGGTCGAGCGGCTCAGAGCTCGCGTCGCGGCCGATGGCAACGGCCAGGCGCAGGGCGGACCGTCCGGCCGCGGTGTCAAGCAGCGTGCCGAGGCCGAGCTCGAATCCGCCGGGCGGGTCCGTCGGCAGGCCGTCGGTGACCAGCAGGATGGCAGGGCGCAGAGCGCGGCGCTCGAGCCGGTCCGGCCCGAGCGATTCGGCGACGGCACGGAACGCCGGGCCCATGTTGGTCCGGCCCATCGGCACGTACTCGAGGTTTCGCCAGTGGGCACTCAGCTCGGCGACCGGAACCGGGTCGGGGACGTACCACTGCGGCACGGTCGCGAACGCCAGGATCCTGATCAGCAGCTGTGCCTGTAGCTGGTCCCGTTCCCAGTCGACGAGGTGCGGCAGCATTGATCGCAGGGCATAGTTCAGCGCCTGCATCTTCTCGCCCTTCATCGAGCCCGAGCAGTCGGCCATCACGATGAAGTGCAGCGGCCGCCGGGCGACTCCGCCGCCCGGCATCAGAGTCTCGGTCATCAGGGGGGGCCTGCCGCCGCCCGTGGTCCGGCCATCGCGGTCACCTCAGCCATAGTTCAGAGTCTTCCACCAGTCCACGAGTGTCGTGAGCGTGCCGCCGCTGGCGCGGTCCTCACTGATGAAGACGACATTCTGGGTCGGCATCGTCCAGACGATGATCGGATACGTGGCGGTCTTGGTGTGATCCAGGTAGCACTCGAGTACCTGACCGCTGCGTGACTTGTACTTCGGGTTGGAGTTGGCATGCCAGCCAACAGAGCCGTCCGAAACGCCGCTGGCCGGCGGGCAGAAGCTGCTCGCGCCCGATGAGCTGAAGCCGGTGTAGCTGTTGATGTGAGCGAACCCGGCGTAGTAGTCAGCTTTGCCGTCGAACTGGTAGCCCCACACCACGGTCTTGGTCGCTGTGGTCTTAGCGCAGAACGTGCGTCCGGTCAGGGTCGAGGCATTCAGCCCGTTCGTGATCGCCCGCACGCAGCTGGTACCGACCGGCGAGAGGCCGGCCGGGTTCATGATCGTGCTCAGCGGCTCAGGGCCGCTCACCGGGGGCGGGGTCGTGCTCACCGGCGGTGTCGGGGTCGGCGACTGCGACTGCGACGGCGTGGCCGGCGGCGACGAGCTGCCTGAGGCGTTGGGGGTCTTCTTGCCGAGGACGCTGGCAGCGACCACGATGATCACGACGAGCACGACGAGGAGGCCGAGTACGACGAACAGGCCGCGTCTCGACCGCTTGGGGCCGCCGGGACCGCCGCCGGGTATGCCACCTGGGCCATAGGGTCCGCCGGCGCCCTGCCATGCACCAGGTACCGGCTGCTGCACGCCGCCGTAGCCGCCGCCCTGGCCCGGGACCTGCTGCGGGTAGCCCGGCTGATACGCCTGGCCGGGCGCTGGCGGGATTCCTGGCTGGGCTGCCTGCGTCGGTCCCTGCGGGTATCCCGACGGCGCGGCCTGCTGGTAGCCCGGTGCCTGCGGGAACGCGGTCTGCGGCGGCTGAGCGTAACCGCCCCCCGGGGCCGGCGAGTAGCTCTCTGGCGGACCTTGCGCGAAGCCGGATGGCATCTGGGTTGCCATCGGGTCGAACCCGGCCGGGGTCCCGCCGATCGGGTCGAACCCGGGCGGGCCGGCCTGCAGCTGGCCGGCCTCGGTCGGCGTGCTGATCCCCAGCGCGATCGCGATCTCCCCGGCCACCCAGCTGCACGCCTCCGGCGTGAACGGGGTCGTGG
>Ga0209415_10005643_pt1 | contig 22435 bp, 16 predicted proteins | sample PeaSoiSIISIP2007_FD_187696 | JGI IMG/M metagenome (GOLD analysis project Ga0209415, IMG submission 187696) | Peat soil microbial communities from Weissenstadt, Germany - SII-SIP-2007 (SPAdes) (version 2) | ecosystem: Environmental > Terrestrial > Soil > Wetlands > Peat | place: Germany... | reverse complement strand
TCGGCTGGCTTTGCGCCGGGTCCGCCGTCGCGCTCGGACCGGGCAGGAGTCGGCTGTAGGAAAAGGGTAGACTTGTTACATGGCAACCGCGCCAACCCCACCCCTGGTTTCGGTCGAGGAATACCTGAATACCAGTTATCCGGATGGCGATCGGGAGTATCTCGACGGCCTGGTCGTGGAGCGTAACGTGGGAACGCCCAGCCATAGCGCGTTGCAGATGATTTTGATCGTCCGCCTGGCTGCGTTCGAGAAACCGCTCCGGATTGCAGTCCGTCCGGAGTGCCGCACCCGCATCGAGGAGACGCGCTACCGCGTGCCGGACGTTCTCGTCATGCGGCGGCCATTCCGTCAAAACGACCGCGTGGTCTTGGATCCCCCGCTGCTGATCGTCGAGATCCTGTCGCCCGACGACCGAATGCGAGAGACCATGCAGCGTTTCCGCGAGTACGAAAGGTTCGGTATCCCCCACATCGTGCAGATGGATCCGGAGGACCGGAGCACGTTTGTGTTTGTCAACGGCGACCTGGTTCGACGCGACCTGTCCAGCTTCGAAGTGCCTGACCGCGGTTCCCTACTTTTCGATAGTCGCGAGCTCCTGGCACGTCTCGACGAAGAATAGAACGCTCACGGCGCGCCTTCCCGGTCGCGAAACGGCTGTTCCGCTTCGTACAACGCGATCCTGGCCGCAATCTCGTCCGCCAGCGCGGGCTGGTTCTCTTGCGCCGCCCGTGCCTGGGCCCTGCGCGCCGTCAGCACCGCGTTGGCGAACTGCCTCTTCTCGGCGTACGCGGCCGCGAGCGTGTCCAGCATCCGCGCGTCCTTTCCGCCGGAGAGCTCGATCGCCCGTACCACGAACGCCAGCGCCTCGACCCCGTTCCGGATGGTCGCATCGGGCGAGGTCGCCATTAACCAGGCCGCCCGCCGCAGCGTCGGTGCGTTGTTCGGTTGCAGTTCGATACTGTCGCGCCAGTGCGCCAGGGCCTCCGCCGGCCGCCCCTGCGCATAAAGCGCGTCGCCCAGGCGGTCGTGGGCCTCCGCGTATTTCGGGTCGAGATCCAGAGCGTGCTGCCATTCCCGGATCGCTCCCTCGGCATCCCCCCGCTGGCTCAATACCAGCCCCAGATTGTAGTGCGCGGGCGCATACCCTTCGTCCAACTCCAGCGCTTTGCGCAGTTGAACGAGGGCTTCATCCGGCCTCCCCGCCTTTGCCAGGGCGCCGCCCAGGTTCGTTCGCGCCGCGGCGAAATCCGGCTTCAGCCCGACCGCTTTCTCGAATTGCGCCACCGCTTCCTCCACGCGCCCCGTCTGGAGCAGCAGCACGCCGAGGTCGTTGAATCCCCGCGCGGACGCGGGATCGGCCTCCAGCGCCGCGCGGAGCTTGATCTCGGACGCCTTTTGGAAATGAGTCGCCGATTCCTCCCGCTGGCCCGTCATGAGCAGCACGGTCCCCAGGTTGCGGTGCGCGATTTCGTCATCCGGGCTCAGTTCCAGGACTTGCCTCCACTTCGCAGCGGACGCCTCGTACGATCTGGTCCTCTCGAGGTACAGCGCGCTGTTGACCAGCCGGTAATAGTCGATGCCCGGCCCGCCGATTTGCCGCAAGCCATCCGGCGGGATGTTCACAAACTCCGGAATGTTCGCCGCGCGGTTGGCCGCGGTGGCGTTCTCGATCAGAATGGGCGGGCTGTCGTTGCCGTCCCGGTCGATGTGCGTGAGATACAGTTGCGTGTAGGGCGACCTGGCCTTTGACGAAAACACCAGCCAGCGGCCGTTGGGCGAAAAGCTGTGCCACGAATTCATCCGCGGCGTGTTGCACCGCATGCGCCGCGCCTGCCCGCCCGCCGCGGGCACGATGTACAACTGGCTGTCGGGACGCATCAGCTCCCCGTTGCGGCATTCGACCAACACCATCCATCTCCCATCCGGCGACACCTTCGGAAACGTATTGCTCATGCCGTTCCCCGACGCGCCGGCGATCGGCTCTGGCGCGCCTCCCTCGCCGTGGCGGAACGGAATTCGGTAGAGGTCGTACTTGAGTTGGATCTCGTTCGGGTCGTTGGCGAATTTCGCCAGCGGCACACCCGGCGGATTGGGGTCCGTGGCTTGGGCGCGGGCAAATACCAGGTACTGGCCGTCGGGGCTCCACACGGCGCCCATCTGCACAAACCGCGGGTCGTCGGCGCCCGGCAGCGGCCGCAGCACTCCCGTTCGGCGGCTGTACCAGCTCACAATCCCGCGTGTCGGATAGAACACCTGGAGGAACCGGTAATCTTTGAAATTGGCCACGTAGTAGTTGCTGGGAGGCTCTTCGGAGGCGGCAGACATGGAGGCCGGGTTGACCGTGGTTACCACGTACTGCCCGTCCGGGGAGACCTGCGACATGAAGCCGATACGCACGTTCCCCTTCAGCTTGCCTTCGGGCGAGCTCCACTGAATCACGTCCTGCTTGCGGATCGCCATCTCGCGCGCAACCGGCGCCAGGATGTACAGCCCGCGGTTGCCTTGCAGGCCATCCAGATCCATTCCCATGGTCTTGCCGTCCGCGGAGAACGAATGGCAGTTGGCGCACACCGGCAGGTTCTCCATCACCACCCGGCTCCGCGTTTCGGCTACATTGCGAACTCTCCAGGCGACCAGCGGCACCGCCTCCGCGGCCAGGGGTTTGATCGCGCCTTTCTCCAGCTCCGAGGGCATCAACGGCACGTCGCGATAGAAGATCGGTGCGCCCACCGGGTCCTTGGAAGTGCTGATGGCAACTCTTCCAAGGGAAACAGCCTCGTCCGGGGCGTCACCGCGAAAGCCCGTGATCCTCACGTTCGCAGCGCTCGCGACGGAATGCCGCTTGATGGCCTGCCACGTCGCCAGGTCCGGCGTCCAGGAATGCGCCGCCGCCAGTTGGGGCGTGAGCCTGGGCGGCTCGTTGGTGTCGGCGACGCAATCCGGATCGATCCTGCCGATGCGCATGCGCTCGCCCTTGGAGGTCGCGTGAATCGCCGCCGCGCCATCGCCGAACGCGACGTCGATCCGCCAGAAGGTAACGCCTTTTCCGCCATCCCGCCACAGGAACGTCGGGGGCGTGATCTCGGGCGGAAAAATCGATCCATCCTCCGGATAATCGATCGCGATCACTGCGGCTGCGCCTGCCCCATCACACACGCCCGCGGCCAGGGCCATCAGCGCGCCCGCGGCCAGAGCCATCAGGATGTCCGGCAGAAGAATCACCCTGGGCGACAAGCCGGGAGCGGGAATTACGGCGCCACTATGCCGCATACTCCTTGGCGTTGGCTGGCATGGAGAGCAGCACTTTGCCCTGCGGCAAAGAGGCTCTCAGCATTTCGATTTCGTTCGTGCCGGAAATGAGCGGCAGCGCGACTTGTCCTCCCTGGGCTGCCGAGCGGCAGAAGGCCATCATGATTTCGAAGCCCCGATAAGCACTGCCAAAATGGCACGGATGGACCCGCTGCTCGTCATCCAGCCAGTTGGCGATGTCTTGGATGTACGGCGGCATGTCGAGATCGTAGTTCATCGAGCCGCCGCCGGAGCACGAGACCTGCTTGGATACCACGCGCCATCCGCCGCCCGTCAGCACCTCGGCGAAACCGTCGGTGCCTTGGGCGCCGATGCAGCACTTGCGCCACCAGGCATCGACCTCCGGCACGTCCGGCGCGCCCGCCCCACATTCGAGAATGCCGTGTACCCCGTTCGAGAAGTGAATGAAGCCGGCGATGTAGTCGGGCGAAGGATGCGCATCGGCCAGCTTTCCCCGCCCCGAGGCCTGCGCCATGACCCATTCCGCCTCGGCTTCACCATTGAACCAGCGGGTGTAGTCGATCAGGTGCGAGAGCATGTGCATCATCCAGCCGGTGGAGGTTCCATAGACGGTGTGAACCCGTCCCAAAACGCCGCTGGCCACAGTCTCTTTCACCTTCTGATAATGCTGCCCGTAGCGATGTTGATGGCTGACCACCGCTTTCACGCCGCTCGCTTGCAGCAGGTCGCGGATTTCGAAACCCTCGGCGCTGGTCAGAGCCACGGGCTTCTCCATGGCGATAAGCTGTGCCCCGCTTTCGATTCCGATGCGGACCATTTCGGCGCGGATGTGCGGCAAGGTGCAGAAGCAGAACACGTCGGGCCTCGCCGCGAGAGCCAACTGGCGGGCGTCTTTCGATTTTGCCGCTACCCCCAGTTTGGCGGCGGCGGCGTCCAGTCGAGCCTCATCGATATCGCAAATGCCGGCCAGCTCGAAGCGCGGATTCGCCTGGAAGGTGGCGGCGTGGTGCATGCCCCGCTTGCCCATGCCCGCGACCACTACTCGATACCGGTCTTTCATGCGACACCTGCATTCCGGTCCCATTCGAGGACCTTGCCGATCGCGTAATCCACTTCCTCCTCGGTGAGCTCGGGGAACATCGGCAGGGAGATGCAGCAGGCGGCGTTGCGCTCGGAGTTCGGGATGCTGCCGGCGATCCGCGCGCCTTTGCCCCACGGATAACCTTCCTGCTGGTGAATGGCGATCGGGTAATGGCACTTGGCGTCGATGCCGTTCCCGTTCAGGAAATTCAAAAGCGGGTCGCGATGCTCCGCCTTCTTCGTTTCGATGACATACAGATGATAGACGTGATAGTATCCCGGCGTCTCATAAGGCAGAGTCAGATGGCCGGCGTCCTTCAGGCACGCCGAATAGCGGGCGGACCACTTCCGGCGAAGGGCGTTCCATTCGTCGATGTGCTTGAGCTTGGCGCTCAGAACCGCGGCATGAATGTCGTCGAGCCGGCTGTTGCAGCCCATGCTGTGGCAGGATCTCTTGTCCGAGCCATGGTTGCGCAGCTTGCGGACAGTGCGGTCCACCTTCTCGCGATTCGTAACCACGGCGCCGCCATCGCCGAAACATCCCAGGTTCTTCTGGATGATGAAGCTGGTGCACATGGCGTCACTCAGCTCGCCGATGCGGAACCCGTCGCCGCGGGCGCCGATCCCCTGCGCATTGTCCTCGATGACCAGGAGACCGTGCCGGTCCGCGATCTGGCGTATGGCCTTCATGTCCGCGCACTGCCCATAAAGGTGGACCGGAACCAGGGCTTTGGTCTTGGGCGTGATGGCTGCTTCGATCTTCGACGGATCGATGCAGTTGGTCCGCGGGTCGGAATCGACGAAGACGGCGGTGGCGCCCACCGTCCAGATAGCCTCGGCGGTAGCGAAGAACGTGTTGGTGGTGGTGATGCATTCATCGCCGGGACCGATCCCGAGCGCCTGGAAGGTGAGCCACAGAGCATCCGTCCCATTGCCCACGCCCACGGCGTATGGCATTCCGTTGTATGCGGCGAATTCCTTCTCGAACCGCTTCAGCATGGGCCCCATTACATATTGGCCCGACTCCAGGACTTCCTGAATGTTGGTATCGATTTCGTTCTTGATGTTATGGTATTGCCGGACGTGGCCGTAAAAAGACACATTCATGGATGGTTTCAGCATGCTTTAATATTATCTCCTTGAATTTAAGATATTGCAGCCTTGATGGGATAATCGGGCAGAGGACCGCGCTCATGAAAAACTCCAACGTACCGCCGGGCCTGTTTTGCGCAACGATGCTCCTGCTGCTCTCCGCATCGCTCCTGCCGCTTCGCGCAGCCGAATTCCGCGCCGGCGCCGCCCGCGTGGACATCACCCCGCCGCCCGACGCCGCGCTTCCCATGAGCGGCTACGCCGGCCGCACCCAGGGCTTCAAAGCCATTCACGACCACATCTACGTGCGCGCCATCGTGCTCGACGACGGAACCACCCAAGCCGCGCTCGTAACCTGGGAGCTCATCTTCGTCCCCGACGCGGTCTGGGCCGAGCTCTCGCCGCGCATCGCCTCCGAGACTGGCATTCGTCCCGAAAACCTGCTGCTGTCGGCCGTCCACGACCACTCCGCGCCAACACCCTCGCTTGCACCGGCCGCGCCCAAAAACGCGGCCTACACCAGGAGCGTGGAGGATGCCGCCGTGGAGGCCGTGCGCCGCGCCAAGGCGCAACTCCAGCCCGCGCGCTTCGGCATCGGCACGGGAACCGCCTATGTCAACGCCAATCGCCGCGAGCCGACGCCCGGCCGCGGATTGTGGCTCGGCTACAACGAAGAAGGGCCGTCGGACAAGACCGTCACCGTTCTCCGCTTCGACGATCTCTCCGGCAAACCGATCGCCTTCTGGATCAACTACCCCGTGCATGCCGTGGTCATGGGTCCCGATAACTACCAGGTCACCGGCGACCTGGCGGGAGCCACTTCACGCTTTGTCGAGCGGCACTATCTCGGCGAGGACCGCCCACGCAGCGATGCCGGCTCCCGCCTCCGCCTTCGTCCCGAAGAGCGCGCCACCGGCGACGGTCCCGTAGCCGTCTGGACCAGCGGCGCGGCCGGAGACCAGAACCCGGTTTCCACGACCACCGGCGAGGACTTCACGCTCGTCGACGCCCTCGGCAAAATCCTCGGTGAAGCCGCCGTCCGCGCGGCCGAGAGCATCCACACCGCAGCCGTGTCGCACATCCGCGGAGCCCAGCAGGTGGTCACCTGCCCCGGACGCCGCGTCGAGCCCGGTCCCACTCCGCGCGCCGAGTACAAGTTCAACGATACCGATCCCGTCAACATCCGCCTCGGTCTGCTGATGATCGACAATGTCGCGCTGGCCGGCGTCTCCGGCGAAGTGTTCACGCTGATAGCGCAGCGCCTCAAACGCGAATCGCCCTTCACCCACACCGTGATGGTGACCCACGCCAACGGCTCCAGCGGCTACATCCCCAACGACGCTGCCTTCGATCCCGTCAGCTACGAAGTCACCGCCTCCCGCCTCAAGCCCGGTTGCGCCGAAGGCGCCATTGTCAACGGCTTCCTCGACCTGATAGGCCGCTGACCGGTAGAGCCTGGCGCACGCTCGGCGACAACGACAATCAGGTGATCGTGACCGATCCGGATCGGGAAACGCGCACAACATAAGGGCCGGGCAGCTAATGGAGGACGAGGCACATCCGTGGCAATGCTGCCAGAAAGGCCGCGGCGATCTCGCTCCCTCGAAGGTTGCCTGCGGTCAGGACGAATACTCTCGCTTTGCTTGCTCGCAGGGCGCCAATCTCCAACGGACGATATCTCAACCTCTGATCCTTCGTGAGCACAACCCAGCCGCGTGCTCCGACCGTCTGGAGCCAGATACGATCTTCCTCGTCCCGAGCGAAATGGTCGTCGTGAATCTCGACGGCGAGACCCGCGTTGATCAGTTCCGTTCGGATTGGCTCTACGCACAGCGACCGGTCGATAAAGAATACGGTCCCATCAGGCGGCCTCGCAGCGGATGGCTTCTTCGATCGCACTGGTCTCCAGACGGAAGTCCTGCGCCAGATCCGCCACCGAATCGCCCGCCTTGTACCGCTCGTAGATGGCTGAAACAGGTATGCCGGTTCCGGCGATCACCGGGCGTCCGAAGGAAATTGCCGGATTCATGACTACGACGCGGGGGTCGGACGCGGGCGCAGCCGCCGCCTGCGTGTCCCGAGTGAAGAGATAGAGCTTGATCGGAATCCCCTTTGCGTCCCATTCAATTCGCTTGAGATAGGCGCCGATGATTTCCTTCATCGCGCGCTGGCCCTCCCGTGAGGCGTTGATCAGTTGCCCGTAGCGCTCGACGAACAGATCCAGACCGTCTGTCTGGAAGGCTTGGTTGATCAGTGGACGGTCGACTCGAAACTGGCGCCGCACGTAGTCGAGCGCGTTGCGCACCTTGGGGAGCTTTACACCGTGGCGGCGGCGAATGGCGGCCAGGACATGCGCCTCCACAAGGTTGATGAAGGACAGATATTGCCTCTTGGGATCGTTCAGGTGGATCAGCGGTCGGGACCGTTTCGACCGTCCGGCGACTGGGTACAGCCTCCCCGCCACCCAACTCCGCAAGGTTTCCTCCGGCATGCGAAGGTAGTGAGCCGCCTCAGCGATCGAGTAGGCGGGGAGCAGCCGAGGATCATTCGATCCGCACAACGACGATGCCTCTTTAAAGATCATCACTCCCCTAAACATTATCACCGTTTTCTGTAGTACCGACAAGGGCGATCCTCCCGCGGGAAGCGGCGGGACAGGTCCCCACCGTCCCGCCCCCCTTTGCATGGTAGACTCAGAAACCATGAAACGCCTGACGCTTCTCCTCGGTATGACTGCGTGTGGATGGCTGGGAGCCCAAATGGTGGCGAAGTATCCTGTGGCCAGGAAGGCCGGCCAGGTTGACGATTACCACGGGACCAAAGTCGCCGATCCGTATCGCTGGCTGGAAGACACCGATTCGGCCGAGACCGCGGTGTGGGTGGCGGCGGAGAACAAGGTCACCCAGGATTACCTCTCCAAAACCCCCCAGCGCTCGCGCTTCAAAGACCGGCTGACCACGCTCTACAACTACGAACGCTACCGGCGATTTGAAAAAGCGGGGCAGCGCTATTTGTTTCTGCGCAACGACGGCCTGCAGAACCAGAACGTGCTGTATGTCGCCGACGGGCTCACCGGCAAGGAGCGGGTGCTGCTCGACCCCAACACGCTGCGCGCGGACGGCACGGCGGCGCTTTCCGAGCATGTCCCCAGCATGGATGGCCGCCTGCTGGCCTACGGGCTGGCGGATGCCGGCTCGGACTGGTGCGAATGGCACGTGCGCAATATCGAGACTGGGCAAGACCTGCCGGATGTCATCCGCTGGAACAAATTCATACCGGCGGCCTGGGCGGCGGATCAGCGCTCCTTCTATTACCTGAAGTTCCCCGAGCCGAAGCCGGGGCAGGCGCTCCGCGATGCCAATCGCTTCTCGGAGCTTTATCTGCACAAGCTGGGCGAGCCGCAGTCTTCGGACGCGCTGATCTACGAGCGTCCGGATCAGCCCGAGTGGATGTTCGCTCCCGGCGTGACGGATGATGGCCGTTACCTGCTCATATTCATACAGACCGGCGATTTCGGCAAGAATCTGTTGGCTTATCAAGATCTGCACGCAAAGCCGCCCAAGACGGTGGACCTGATCCACGACCTGACCGCGGCCTATGCGCCCCTGGGCAACCACGGGACGGTCTTCTATTTCCAGACCACGGACCATGCCGCCAACGGCAGGATCATCGCCATCGACGTCGGCAAACCGGCCCGCGAGAATTGGCGCGAAGTAGTCCCCGAGCAGAAGGACGCCATCGCTTCGGCGCAGTTGGTGAACGATCGGATCGTGGTGTCCTACATGAAGGACGCGGCCAATCGGCTGGCGGTCTACGCGCTCGATGGCGGCCGCGCCCAGGACGTGCCGCTGCCGGGCGTAGGAGCGGTGGAGTTGTTCCCGGCGCACCAGAACGACAAGGAAGTGTTTTTCGCGTTCACCGGCTTCACCAGCCCGCGGATGATGTATCGTCTGGACACGGGGACCAGCAAGGCGGCGGCAGTGCGGCAAAGCAAGCTCAGCTTCGATCCCGCGCAGTTCGAGACGAAACAGGTGTTCTATCCCAGCAAGGACGGCACGAAGATTCCCATGTCGCTGGTTTACCGCAAAGGCATCAAGCTGGACGGACGCAATCCCACGGTGCTCTACGGTTACGGCGGGTTCAACGTCAGCGTGGTCCCGCAGTTCGACCCCTGGACGATTGCCTGGATGGAAATGGGAGGAGTGTACGCGTCGGCCAACTTGCGGGGCGGCGCCGAATACGGCGAGGACTGGCACGAGGCCGGAAAGGGCGATAAGAAGCAAAATGTGTTCGACGATTTCATTGCGGCGGGGGAATGGCTGATCGCCAACCACTACACGTCCACGCCGCGGCTCGCCATCTACGGCGGCAGCAATGGCGGGCTGCTGGTGGGCGCGGTGCTGAATCAGCGGCCGGACCTCTTCGGAGCGGCCATGCCGGCGGTGGGCGTGATGGACATGCTGCGCTTCCAGAAGTTCACCATCGGCGCCGCGTGGACCGGCGAGTACGGTTCCTCGGGCAACGCCAAAGACTTCCCCGTGCTCTATCGATACTCGCCGTTGCACAACATCCGGCCGGGAACACACTATCCACCGGTCCTGATTACGACCTCGGATCACGACGACCGCGTGGTGCCGGGCCACAGCTTCAAGTACGCGGCCACGCTGCAGGCGGCTCAGGCCGCTCAGGGAAGTCCCGCGCCGATTCTGATCCGCATCGAGACGCGGGCCGGGCATGGAGCGGGCAAACCGACTACCAAGATCATCGACGAATACGCCGACCGCCTAGCGTTTCTCACGCGAGAGTTGAAGATGGATCAGTAGGGTCCCCTCCCTCACGGTCGGGGCTCCGTTCGGAGCCGCGAGCGTCAGCGAGCGTTGTTCCTTAGCGGAGTCCGCCCCAACCAGCCACTGATAGAATGGTTGGACAATTCCAATGCCCATCGCTCCCGGAACTCGCCTGGGCCCCTACGAGATCACCGCGCCCCTCGGCGCGGGCGGTATGGGGGAAGTCTACCGCGCGCGCGACTCACGATTGAACCGCGACGTCGCCATCAAGACCCTGCCCGCCGCCTTCGTCGACGATCCCGGCCGCATGGCGCGCTTCCAGCGCGAAGCGCAGCTCCTGGCCGCGCTCAGCCATCCCAACATCGCGGCGATTTACGGACTCGAGGAATCCGGTGGCGTTCGCGCCCTGGTGATGGAATTGGTGGAAGGCCCCACGCTCGCCGAGCGCATCGCCGCCTCCGCGATTCCTCTCGATGAAGCCCTTGCCATCGCGCGCCAGATTGCCGATGCCTTGGACGCCGCGCACGAGAAAGGCATCATCCACCGCGACCTCAAACCCGCCAACATCAAGGTCACTCCCGAGGGCAAAGTGAAGGTGCTGGATTTCGGACTCGCCAAGGCCTTCGAAACCGAGCAAGCGGCCGACCCGTCGCTGTCACCCACGCTCACGCTCGATTCCACCCGCGCCGGAGTCATCCTCGGGACCGCCGGCTACATGAGCCCCGAGCAGGCGCGCGGCAAGCGCGCCGGCAAGCGCGCCGACATCTGGGCCTTCGGCGTGGTGCTTTTCGAGATGCTCGCGGGCCACAAGGCGTTCGCCGGCGAAACTATCTCCGACACCCTGGCCTCGGTGCTCAAAACCGACCCCGATTGGTCGCGCCTGCCCGCCGCTACACCGCCGCGAGTCCGCCGCCTGCTGCGCCGCTGCCTGGAGCGCGATCCTGGCAAGCGCCTGCGCGACATCGGCGATGCGTGGATCGAAATGGATGCGCCGGAAGAAACACCCGCGTCCCCTGGTCGCCCGCGAATCTGGATCGCCCTGGCCGCGATCTCATTGCTCGCTGCTATAGCCCTCGCCGTCATCCACTTTCGCGAGACACCGCCGGAAACACCGGTCGTGCGCTCCACGATTCTGCCTCCGGACAAGACCGTCTTCGGTGCGCCGGGTACTACTCCCTTCGGCTCGGGCGCGCCCGTCCTTTCTCCCGATGGGCGGCGCTTGGCCTTTCCTGCCACTTCGAGCCCTGGCAAATCCGCCATTTGGGTACGCTCGCTGGATGCATTAACGGCGCAGCCGCTGGCGGGATCCGAGGGAGGCACATTCCCCTTCTGGTCGCCCGACGGTAAGTCTCTGGGGTTCTTCGCCGACGACAAACTCAAGAGAATCGACGCTTCGGGGGGACCCCCGTTGACGCTTTGCGCCGCGCGCAACGGGCTCGGCGGCACGTGGAACCGGGAAGGAACGATTGTGTTTTCCACTTTTTCCGGCACTCTCCTGCGCGTATCCGCGGCCGGCGGCTTGCCCAGTCCCGCTACAGCCACCGACCAGTCACAACACGAAGGTATTCATGTGTTCCCCTGGTTCCTGCCCGACGGGCGCCACTTTCTCTACACGTCAGGCGCCCCGAGCGAATACGCCACTCTCCTTGGATCGATCGATGGTCCGCCAAGCCCCGGAAAACTGCTGGCGGGGGTTTCCTCCAACGCCGTGTATTCCGCGGGCGTCCTCCTGTTTGTGCGGGAAGGCACCCTGATGGCCCGGCCCTTCAGCCTTGCGGGCGCGACTTTCACCGGGGATGCGATTCCGTTGGCCGAGCAGGTTGCCATGGTCACTAACGCCTACGCCGGTTTCTCCGCTTCCGAAAACGGCACACTGGTTTATCAGCACGGAGCAGTCCAGGTGATACGACAGCTTGCATGGTTCGACCGTGCCGGCAAGCAACTCGCGCCGCTCGGCGAGCCGGCAAACTTTCGTCCCTTCAGCCTCTCCCCTGACGGCAAGAGTGTCGCCGTCGGCGTGTACGAAGCGGGAGCCGGCAGCCAGATCTGGATCTTGGATGCGCGCGGGATTCGGTCGAAGTTCACCTACGGCAAGGGAGTCGACAATGATCCCATCTGGTCTCCGGACGGCCGCACCATCGTGTTCGCCTCGAATCGAAAAGGCCACCGCGATCTGTATCGAAAGAATGCGGATTTATCGGGACAGGAAGAATTGCTGTACGAAGACAACCTGGATAAGATTCCGACCGGTTGGTCCGCGGACGGGAAATCCGTCATCTACTCCGCAGCCTCCGGCGGCGACAGCAGTGTCTGGGTGCTGCCCATCGCCGATCACCCAAAGCCCATCGCTGTGACCCGCACCAGTCCCGGCATGATACAAGCGCAGCTCTCTCCGGATGGGAAATGGATCGCCTATTCGTCCGGCGAGTCCGGGCGGACGGAGGTCTACACCGCAGCGTTTCCGGGCGGAGCCGGCAAGCGCCAGATTTCGACCAACGGCGGCGTGCGTCCCCACTGGCGTCGGGATGGCGGCGAAATCTTCTATATCGCCCCCGGTGGGAACCTGATGGCGGTGCAGGTGAAAGCCACCGGAACGTCTCTCGAATCCGGCGCGCCCGTCAAACTGTTCGGCCCCATCCCCGGCATTCAGGGCAACAACTACGACATCTCGCCGGACGGCCAGCGCATCCTCACCCTCGCCGTGCCGGAGGAATCCTTCAACGAACCCCTGACCCTGGTGCAGAACTGGCCAGCATCATTGAAGAAGTGAGTTACCCCTCCGCCAGCCACTTGCCGCGATTCGCCCGCATCATGAGGAACAACACGGCAAATCCGGCCAGCAGGCCGAGGGACGACCCCACACCCAACAACCCCGGCTTGAAGGAGTGCACCCGCAGAGTCAACGTGACGTTCAGCAGCACGGGGATCACCGCCGCGATCACCGGGAGCCACGGGCGGTTCAGCGCGAACAGGGAGCGCGAGCCGATCTCCATCAGGCTCCATCCTACGAGGCTCGGTCCCAAACCCAGGAACACCGCCGAAACCAGCGTGGTGGAATCCGCGGTGAAGTTGCCGTGCTGGAAGAACAGCGCGATGGCCGGCCGGCGGAATACAATCGCGAATGTGCAGCCGGCCACCGCCGCGAGCGCAGTCAGCGCCATGGTGCGATCAATCAGCCGGAATGCCTCGCGCAGGCGGAAGAGGCTCCGCAGGCGCGCGATCTCGGGGAGCAGCGAATTGGAAATCGGAGTGACCAGGAGCGCCATGGGCACGCCCACGCCGCGCATGCAGTAGTCCAGCGCCGCCGCCATTCCGGGTCCGGCGTGCGTGGCATAGGCGCGGGTAAACGTGATGTTCAAGCTGAGACCGGCGGCGTACACCAAGAAGAATGCCGGCTTGGCCAGGATGTCGCGCCAGTGGATCTCGCACTCGGCCGCGCCCGCGTCTTCCAACCCGCGGCGCGCCGCAAACCAGACAATGCCGAGCTGCGCCCAAACGCCTGTGGCATACCCGAGAGCAAACGCATAAACGCCGAAAAACTTCCACAGGCTCAACGCGGCGACGATCGTGATGATGTTGATCGTCGCCTGGTAGAACGCGGTCGGCGCAAAGCGGCGGTGGGTGTACAGCAAGGCGCATTGCACCGCACCGGTGCCCGCCGCCAGCGTGGAGACCGCCATGATGCGCAGAACGTTCACCGCCGTGCCGAAGTAATGCGGGTCGAGCCCCGGCGCCAGTGCTCGCATCAGCCACGGCGCGCTCAGCGCCAAGGCCGCCGCAATGGCCAGCGAGACCCATGAAAAGCAGCGGCTCAGCTTGAGGAACAGGGCGGTTCGCTCCCGCCCCGTACAGGCGGTCAGCATGGGAACGAAGGCAAACACCACGCTGTTGATCAGCACGGAGTTCAAGGTGTCCATGGGTCCCATGGCCACGGCCAGGGAATCGGCGCGGCTATGGGTCCCTAGCAAATAGGCGGTCACCGCCACGCGCCCGAAGCCCAGCAGATTGCCAGCCAGGACTCCGGCGACCAGCGTCAATCCGCCGCGCACCAACGGGCTATCCATCGCGCGGGCGAGAACCTGCTCCGAGCTTGCCGCCGGCGTTGGTTGCGTCGTATTCAGTGGCTCCTACGCCGTAGCGGCCCCGGCGCTTCTTGCCGCCGCCAGCGCGGCTTCGTAATTGGGGTGATCGGCCACTTCCTTCACGTATTCCGCATAGCGGATCTGGTTGTGCGGATCGATCACGAAAATCGCCCGGCTTTCGATGCGCAGCTCTTTGATCAGCGTGCCGTAATTGGATCCGAACGATCCGTTCTTGTGGTCGGAGAGCATCTTGACCTTGTCCACGCCGAAGGCGCCGCACCAGCGCTTCTGCGCGAACGGCAGATCCATACTCACGGTGATGATGTCCACATTGGGCATCTTGGCCGCCTCCTCGTTGAAGCGCTTCGTCTGGGCATCGCACACCGGCGTATCCAGCGACGGCACCACGCTCACAATGCGGACCTGGTTCCCGGTTTCTTTGAGACCGACGGGCTTCAGGCCGTTGTCCACCACGGCGAAATCGGGAGCCGCATCGCCGGCCTTCAGCTCGGGCCCAATCAAGGTGAGGGGATTGCCCCTCATAGTCGTCGCTCCTGCTCTTTCCATGATTCCTCCAGTTGTTGTGGGTGAATTCAATATTGTATCAACTCGGCGAACTGCTCCGGCTCGAAGACGGGCAGTTGACAGGTGTAATTGCGGCAGACATAGGCGCTGGCGCGGCCGTCGAGTTTCTCCATGGCTCCGATGGTGCGGATTCTGGCCGCCAGGGCCTGGCGCGTCGCGGGCGAATCCACCAGCAGTACGATGCGATGGGGCACGAAGCGCGAATAGAGGGTGCGAACGAGAGCGTGCGTGTCGGCGGCCTCTTTCTCACCTACGAGAACGATCTGCCGCGGCTCGCCCAACCGGAACTCGCAAGCCGCCAGCATTTGGGGAAGAGCTACGGGCGCCGCCGTCAATCGCGGCGCGAAGGCCGCCAGCGTCCTCTCGGCCGACTCGCGAAACAGCTCCCGGTCCGTAAACTGCGCCAGGCGCAGCAGGTTCATCAGCGCCACGGAATTGCCCGAAGGCTCGGCGCCGTCGTAATCCTCTTTGATCCGCATCACCAGGCTAGCATCGCCCTCGGCGGAGCTGAAGAATCCGCCCCGGTCGCGATCCTCGAACAGCTCCATCTGCTTTTCGGTGAGCCGCACCGCCAGTTCCAGGTGCCGCATATCGAACCGGGCTTCGTACAGGTCGAGGAGCCCTTGCGCGAAGAGCGCATAATCGTCGAGGAAGCCGGGAATAGCGGCCTCACCTTGGCGGTAGCGCCGCAGCAGAACGCCGGTTTGGGGGTCGTGCATGCGGGCGATGAGAAACTCCGCCGCGCGCCGCGCCGCTTCCGCATAGCGCGCTTCGTCGAGCACCGCGCCGCCCAACGCAAAGGCCGAAATCATGAGGCCGTTCCACGAAGTAAGCACCTTGTCGTCGAGGTGCGGCCGCACGCGCTTCGACCGTGCCTCCAGCAGGGTCCGTTCGGCGCCGAGCAGCCCCTGGCGAATTTCGTCCGCGGGCCGATCGAATTGCTCGGCCGTCTCCTCAATCGTCATCGCCCGGTAGAGGATGTTCCTGCCGGTGAACTCGCTGTGCGGATCGCTGGCCACATTGCCGCTCTCCGCGACCCCATAGCGGTAGCAGAACCAATCCGCAAGCGGCGCCTCGACCTGCCGCCGAATCTCTTCCGCGGACCAGATGTAGAACGCCCCCTCGCCCTTGACGTGCGGCTCCTCCGGGTCGATCGCGCTGTCGGCATCTTCGGCCGAATAGAAACCGCCTCCGGAATCGGTCATATCCCGCAGGACGTAGTCGAAGATGCCGCGGGCGGTCGCGGCATACTGCGAGTCGCGCGTGATCTGAAACGCTTCCAGGTAGGAAATGGCGAGCTGCGCCTGGTCGTACAGCATCTTCTCGAAGTGCGGCACGAACCAGCGCTCGTCGACGGAGTAGCGATGGAAGCCGCCGCCGAGCTGATCGTGCATCCCGCCCTTGGCCATCTCGCGCAGTGTCAGCAGCACCATGTCCAGCGCTTCCTGATTCTTCGTGCGGGCGTAGTAGCGCAGGAGAAAGTTGTAGACCGAGGGCCGCGGAAACTTGGGGGCGCCGCCGAACCCGCCGAGGTGTTGGTCGAAGGTGCGGCGGAACACAAAGTAGCCGCTATCCAGCACGCCCTTGTCGATGGCGCTTCCGCGCCCCGGTTCCACCGCGGCCTGCTTCTGAAGCTGCGCCACCACGTCGCGCGCCGAGTCCTCGATCTGGGCGCGGTCGTTGCGCCACGCGGTCGCGATCTGGCCCAGGATGGAGCCGAATCCCGGATGCCCCCAGCGGTTCTGCGGAGGGAAGTAGGTGCCGCCGAAGAACGGCTGCAACTCTGGGGTGAGCCAGACCGACATGGGCCATCCGCCTCCGCCGGTGGTGGCCTGCACGAAGGTCATGTAGATGCGGTCCACGTCGGGGCGCTCTTCGCGATCCACTTTGATGGGCACGTAATCGCGGTTCAGCAGCTCGGCGATTTCATCGCTTTCGAACGACTCGCGCTCCATGACGTGGCACCAGTGGCAGGTGGAATAGCCGATGGAAAGGAAAATGGGTTTGTTTTCGATGCGAGCCTTTTCAAATGCCTCCGGCCCCCACGGAAACCAATCCACCGGATTGTGGGCGTGCTGGAGCAGGTACGGACTCTTCTCGTTTCCCAGCCGGTTCATCAGACCGCCACCGTCTTCGGAGGCTTCGACAGGTATCCCTCTGCGTGCAACTTGGCTACCAAAGCAGCCACGGTTTGGCGCGCGCTCTCGGGCACGGGACCCACCGGCTTGCGGCAGACTCCGGCGGGCATGCCGGCCATGCGCATGGCCTCCTTCATGATGCTGGGGAAAGTGTGCAGGGCGTGCGCCGCGACCATTTCGCTGGCGAGAGCTTGCAGGCGTTCCGCTTCCGCGCGCCGCCCCTCTCGAATGGCCCAGTACAGATCCACGAACAACTTCGGCGCGACGTTGATGCATCCGGTGATGGCGCCCGCGCAGCCGCGCTCCAAGCCGGCCAGGATCAGTTGGTCCGGTCCCAGAAAGACCGCGAGCTCGCGGCCGGGCGCGCAAGTGCGGTACGCCACGGACTGCTCCAGATTGCCGCCGGAATCTTTCACGCCGACCAGATTTTCACACTGCGCTGCGATGCGCCCCAGAGTTTCAGGCTGCAAATCGACGCCGCCGTGGAGCGGGTAGTTGTACGCCATCACCGGAACCCGTACGGCCCGACACACTTCGACGTAATGCTCCACCAGTTCCTGGGGCGATGGCTTGAGGTACCAAGGCGTGACCGCCACCACAACGTCGACGCCCATCTCTTCGGCTTGGCGCGCCAGCTTCACGGTGTCTCGCGTGGTGACGCATCCCACGTTGACGTAAAGCGTGACCCGCCTGGCCACGGCCTGCCGGCAAAACCGCATGGCCACCTGGCGCTCTTCCATTTCGAGCGAAAAGAACTCGCCCTGCGAGCCGCCGGCGAACACGCCATCCACGCCGGCAGCGATCTGCATATCGATCAGTACCTGCCACGCGTCGTAGTCGATCCGTTCGTCCTCTCGAAACGGCGTCACCAGCGCGGGAACGATCCCCTGCAAGGAACGGTTTGGCACGTTTTCAGAATAGCAAGCGGGACAGAATAAGGTATGAGCGACGAATTTCGAATCGAGACCGACACTATGGGCGAAATGCGGGTGCCCTCTTCGGCACTCTGGGGCGCCCAAACGCAACGGGCGATCGAGAACTTTCCCATCAGCGGCAGGCGCTTCCCGCGATCGTTCATTCGCGCGCTGGCGCTGATCAAGAGCGCGGCGGCCAAGGTTAACGGACGGCTGGGACTGGTTCCCGTGGACCGCGCCGCCGCCATCGAAGCCGCTGCCGAGCAGGTGGCCGCGGGCCAATACGACGGCGAGTTTCCGGTGGACATTTTTCAAACCGGCAGCGGCACTTCCACCAACATGAACGCCAACGAGGTGATCGGCCGGCTGGCCGGCGCGCATCCGAACGACGAGGTAAATCGCGGGCAATCCAGCAACGACGTGTTTCCGAGCGCCATGCACATCGCGGCCGCCGAATCGGTGAGTGCCGGCCTGCTGCCCGCCATGCGCCAACTCGCGGCATCGCTGGCGCGAAAAGCGGGGGAGTTCCACGACATTATCAAGATGGGCCGAACTCACTTGCAGGACGCGGTTCCCATCCGCATGGGCCAGGAATTCAGCGGCTACGCGCGGCAGGTGGAAGCCTGCCGCAACCGCGTGGAATCGGCGCTGGGCGGCATCTACGAGCTGCCGCTCGGCGGGACCGCCGTGGGCACGGGTTTGAACGCGGCTCCGAAATTCGCTCGCGAGACCATCGCCGAGATCGCCCGCCGCACGGGCCTGCCGTTCATCGAAGCGCCCAACCATTTCGAAGCGCAAGCCGCGCGCGATGCCACGTGCTTCCTGAGCGGCGCGCTGCGAACCTATGCTGCGGCCCTGAGCAAGATTGCGAACGACATCCGCTGGCTGGGCTCCGGGCCGCGCTGCGGTCTCGGGGAGTTGAAGCTGCCGGCGGTCCAGCCCGGATCGAGCATCATGCCCGGAAAGGTGAACCCGGTAATCGCCGAGAGCGTCCTGATGGTCTGCGCGCAGGTGATCGGCTATGATGCCACGATCGCGTGGTGCGCCGCCGCCGGCAATTTCGAGCTGAACACCATGATGCCGGTAATGGCGTACGATCTGCTGGATTCCATCGAACTGCTGGCCGCCGCGAGCCGGAACTTCGCGAACAAGCTGGTGGATGGGATCGAGGCCGACCGGGGGCGCGCCGAGGGATTCGTGGAACAGTCGCTGGCCATGGGAACGGCGCTCGTGCCGGAGATTGGGTACGAACGGGCGGCGGAGCTGGCGAAGAGGGCGTACGCCAGCGGGCGCACGATTCGCGAAGTGGCGCGCGAGGAGACCGGACTGCCGGAGGAGCGGCTCAAGGCGCTGCTCGATCCCGAGAGCCAGGTCTGACCGAGCCATCATATATAAGGCCTGAATATCTGCTTTGTGCTATAGATAGGCATAGAGGTGGACACCGATGGCCACAGTGGAGATGACGGAGCCGGCGGCCGTCGCGGAATGCGCGGTCGAGCCGGGGTTGGACGAGGCGCTGACAGATCAGGAGCAGGAAGCGGCCGAGTTCATTGCCCGCCAGGTACTGGATCGGGGCGCGACGTTCTTTGACGGATAGGACTGGCGCTGTCGAAACACACCGGCGGCGAGACCGCCGGCGTTACCGTGACTAGCCGTTCAACGTCCACCCCGAGCGGTACGTTCGCTTGAGGTAGTCGTTGGCCTCCGGCGCATTGGTGACGCGCCCGGCCGCGGGGTCGTATTCGAGGCGCTTGCCCGCGCGGTGCGCCACCAGGCCGAGCAGCATCTGCTCGATCATCGAGCCGGAGTAATCGAAGTCGCAGTGGGTTTTGCTGCTGGTGCCGTGGACCACGCGGTTGCTCTTGCCCTTGCAGGCATCGATCCACTCCTCCTGAAAGAGGCTGTCGCCGGTGGAAATTGGGCGGCCGGCCTGTTCCGCCTGCAAGATCGCCTGGACGTTGGTATTCGGCATGCCCAAGTCGGGCGGTATTCCGCCTTCCATCATTTGCACGGCGGGGAAGCCGTTGGGCCCGACCTCGGCACTGGGCATCGCGGTGAAGCCCGCAGGAAGGCTTCGGCCGCCCGCCGCTCCACGCCCGCCCCCCGCTCCACGGCCGGCCGGCGGGGCTCCGCGTCCGCCCCCGCCGGCACCGCCGCGACCTCCACGTCCCGCCGCCTGCGTCACTTGTCCGGTGCCGCCGATCAGCGGCAACGTTTCCTCCTTGCCGCGCCGTTTGTAATAAGTGAAGTCGCCGTCATCGTTATTCGGAAGGATGATGCGGCTGGTGAAATCCGCCAGGATCGTTCCCTTGGTGCCTTCGAAAATCGCGCCATTGGGGATGTGCGATACGTCCACGTAGTTCCTGGGCGTGGGCGGCTTCAGCCCGCCCTGATACCACACCAGAGTGACCGGCCCGCGCCAGGAGTTGGCCGGATGATCGAAGCTCGCCTTCAGCTTCACGGGCGTGATATCGGGGTTGTACTTGTCGCTCACATCCTGGTCGACCTCGATGGCCGTAGGAGCGCCCGCATCGATCGCGTTCCACAGCAGGTCCATAGTGTGCGCGCCCATATCGCCCATCTGCCCGACTCCGAAATCCCGGTACATGTTCCAGAACAGGCAGTTCAGGCCGGAGGAGCCGCCGAAATACTGCGGGCTGTAGGGATGGTAGGGCGACGGGCCGATCCACTGCTCGTAGTGCAGGAACGCCGGCGGCATGCCTTCTCCCGGCGGGTATCCGGGACGCGGCAGCACGCGGGCGTCCCAGCCGTGTACGGTCTTCACCTCGCCGATGGCTCCATCCAGGATCAGCTCGCGCAGGCGCTCGAAGTTAGGATAGGCGTGGCGCTGCGTGCCGTGCTGCGTCGCGAGCTTGACTTTCTGCTTGAGGTAATTCGCGCGCACGGTGCGGACTTCCTCCACCGTGATTCCCAGCGGCTTCTCGCAGTAGACGTGCATGCCGCGACTCATGGCCCAGTTGGCAATGAAAGCGTGGTGGTGATCGGCGGTGCAGATGATCACGGCCTCGACGTCCTTCTGATCGAGCACCCTGCGCCAGTCCCAGTACGTCTTGGCTTTGGGGAAAATCTCCAGCGCTTCCTTGGTGCGATTGTCGTTCACGTCGCACAGGGCTACCACATTCTCGTTCTTGAGGACGTTGTAGTGGGCGGTACCCCGTCCCCATACGCCGATGAGGGCGATGTTCAGCTTGTTGCTGGGGGCGTTCTGGCCGCGCAGGGTCCCGCTCTTCAGAATGAGGAGACCGGCTCCGGCGGCCGCGGATTTCAGCAAGTCGCGTCGATGCATGGACACACGCGTAACACGGATACCGGTGGGAAGCAAGGGGTTGGAAGACGGGGTTGGGGGTGGGGGTCGGGGGTTGGGGGGTTGGCGGACGGGATGGCTTTCGAGGCTTTTTGACGAAACGAATCCATTTCTTGAGTTTGCTCTTTAGTTTCAAGTTGATGCATTGTGGATAAACTGAGGATAAAGGGCACTTGAGCGGTTTGGGAGATTGGCATCCGGGCCGGAAGGCGTCCTTCCGTCGTTTTTGGCTGCTCTGATGCGGACACGTCGTTTTCCATGCGATACCTCAAGTTTTTGCGAAGTCAGTAGCGAGGCACGGAAGGCCGCACTTCATCCTTCAATCTAAGAATAACTGCACGACATTTCGGCTTTCGGACGGGAATTGGCGCCCAAAACGCGCATATGGCTGAAAACAATCAGTCGATTTTTTTTCCGAGTTTCGACAAAGTCGTGTGACTCAGTTTTTGGGGTCCTGATATTTGGCACGGAGGGCGGCGAGTTCGGGGTCGCGGCGGTGGTAGCCGGTTTCGTTGATGAGGCGTTCGGCCTCTTCCAGATTACCCTTGGCGAGGTGGTAGTCGGCGAGGTGGAGGCGCATGCCGGAGCGGGTGGCGATGCGGAAGGCTTCTTCGAGATCTTGGGGCGTGCCGCGGGCTAGGAGGGCGAGGGGAAGGAAATCGAGTTGTCCTGAGCGGCGGAGGAAGTCGACAGCCTGGTCGAGATGGCAAGTGGACTCGACGGAGCCGGGGGAGTAAACGCGGCTGAGCGAAAGGTGGTCGAGACCGATGTCGAGGAGCCAGCCCTTGCGCTCAGCGATCCCGAGGGACTGCGTGGCGCGGCGGAGAACTTCCGTTTTCCCTCCCTTGCTCAACAGGAGATCGCAATATCGGTAGCCTCGCAGGGAGTAGAAGGTAGCGGACTCGGACTTCCATCTGATTTGGAGGCTCTCGGCCTCCTCAAACTGTTGCGAGGCTTCATTCGGGTTGCCCGACTGGTGAAGTGCATGAGCCAGAGTACAGCGCTTGGCCATGCGATGGAATGCCTCGCCACAGCGGTCGGCGAAGCCGACCGCCTGTCGGGCGGTAGCGATGGCCTCCCGCAGTTGCCCTAGCCCGACTTTCGCACATTTGAGGGGATAAAGCAGCCCGAGGAGGCTTCAACACCCTTGGGAGCGCACCTT
>Ga0209415_10005640_pt1 | contig 22438 bp, 19 predicted proteins | sample PeaSoiSIISIP2007_FD_187696 | JGI IMG/M metagenome (GOLD analysis project Ga0209415, IMG submission 187696) | Peat soil microbial communities from Weissenstadt, Germany - SII-SIP-2007 (SPAdes) (version 2) | ecosystem: Environmental > Terrestrial > Soil > Wetlands > Peat | place: Germany... | reverse complement strand
ATTTGCGAGCGCTTATGCGGCGCTTGGGCGCATGTATGGCGACATCGGGGAATCCGCTCTTTCCGCAGAGAATACCAGCAAAGCTTATCAACTGCGAGATCACGCCAGCGACCAGGAGAGGTTCTTTATTTCTCTTACCTACGAGTTGCAGGTTACGGGGGACCTGGAGAAGGCAAAACAGATCTGCGACTTGTGGGTGCGAGCCTATCCTCGTGCGTCGCTGCCCCACGGGCTGTTGGCAGGTGGAGTCTATCCTTCGATCGGCAAACGTGAAGAGTCCGTCGTGGAAGCCAAAATAGCTCTCGGTCTCGATCCGGACTTTTCCATTGGATACAGCCTTCTTGCCGACAGCTACCTGGCGCTGGAGCGCACCGATGAAGCGGAAAAGACTCTCCAGCGAGCGTCCGAGCGCAAACTTGATATCCCTGATTACAACGTCCAGAGATACATCATTGCATTCTTGAAAAACGACAAGACGGGAATGGAACGGGAAGCCGCTGTGCCTCGGGAAAAACCCGGCGCGGATGACTGGATGTCCAACGCCGAAGCGTTCGTATCGGCTTATTCTGGTCACCTGCAAGAGGCCAGGAAGATGTCACACCGGGCAGCGGATTTGGCTCGGAAGGCGGAGCGGCGGGATACCGAGGCACTCTACGAAGCAGATGCCGCGATGCGGGAGGCTCTGTTCGGAAACGCATTGGCCGCAAGGCAGAGAGCCGGGGACGCCATAAAGCTTTCAAGGAGCAGGGATGTGGCCTATGGGGCTGCCTTTGCGCTGGCTCTCTCCGGAGATTCTTCTCGATCTCAAACGCTGGCCGATGACCTCTCCCGGCGCTTCCCCGAGGATACGATAGTCCAATTTACATATTTACCGACGCTCCGCGCGCTGCTGGCGTTGAAGCGCGGCCAGCCGTCAAAGGCTGTCGAACTGCTTCAAACCGCGCTCTCTTACGAAAGCGGAACTCCGATCGAGGGCGGTTCTGAATTCCTTTTGGGCGCCGGTAGTCTCTACCCTGCCTATGTCCGTGGCGTGGCCTATCTGGCTGCACACCAGGGGACGGAAGCCGCTGCGGAATTCCAAAAAATTCTCGATCACCGCGGGACCGTGATCAGCGATCCCATCGGCGCATTGGCACACCTACAATTGGGCAGGGCTTATGCACTGTCAGGCGACAAGACCAAAGCGAAATCCGCCTATCAGGATTTCCTGACGCTCTGGAAAGATGCGGACCCCGATATCCCCATCCTGAAGCAGGCCCAAGCCGAATACGCGAAATTCAATTGACGCGTTGCCCCGCTCTTAAGAGCTCTTCTTAGGGCAAGCATCAAGAAATGTGAGATGGCCCGCAGTTGATTCTGAGATGGGTTCGGGCGAATTGACTTACCTTCCGCGGGTGTACCAGATGGAGCCCGGCGACCGGTAGTCGCGGCCTTCGCCCCACACGGCGTGAGTCGTGCCGGCGTTGTCAATCGCGATGCCGAAGTAGTCGCCAAACGGAAAGCGGAAGCCGGTGGGCAGAATGTAGTCATAGCCCCGGGCGGGGCCGGAAAGCTGCGCTTCGGCGCTCCAGATCGCGCCGCCGTTGGTCGAACTGCGATAGAAGGTATTCCACAAGGCGCGGTCCGGATGGTCCGGTTCCACCGCCCTCCGGTCCATCCACGCAATACGCACATCGCCGGACGCGCTCGCCGCGATGGCCGGAAAAGAATGGTCCACGCCCATCGCCGCCGAGGACACCCCGGTGCGAGCCGACCACGTCTGTCCTCCCGTGGTCGAAGACGCGAAGTAGATCCGCTCCGGACCGCCATTGAGTGGCCCGGCGTTCCACAAGGCATAGAGTGCGCCCGCCGCATCCGAAGCCAAAGCAATCTGCGCGCCCAGATAGCCCGTCTGACATGCCTCTTCCGCGCACGATGGCGGCGCAGCGGAATTATCCAGCAGGGTCGTGCTCCAACTGTGTCCGGCGTCGCTCGACCGGCTGACGAAAACGCCGACCGACCGCGACGACAGCTCGTCGTGCGCATAAGCCGTCCAGCCGAAGAACACATTCCCTGCCAGGTCCACCGTGGCTCCGCCTGCGAGCGACCATCCCGGAGGCGCATTCGGATTCAAATTCGTGGTAGTGAAGGTCTGTCCGGCATCGTGAGAGGCGGAAACAAAGAAGTTCTCTTCGCGGTTGAATCCTACATAGACATCCGCTCCCCGAACCGCCAACGCCGGCTTGTCGGCCTCTTCCCCGCCGCGCTCCGCCATGGCAAACGACCAGGTACGCCCGAAATCCAGCGACCGGGCCACGACAATGATGTGCTTGTGGTTCTGCAGCCAGGCCGCATATACCGTTTGCTTGTCCGCCGGGTCTACCACGATCTGCGCATCGAACTGGCCGGTGGGAAAGGGCAGCAAAACATGAGACGGCTGCCAGGTCGCCCCATTGTCATTGCTCAACAGCAACGCAATCGTCGGAGCGCCGCAGGCGTCACAATCGGGAACGGTGCCGTACTGCGGATAGAGGATATAAACGTGCCCGTGGCCGTCGGCCGCAATCGAGGGTTCCCACTGATCGCCGTTCCGGTAACCCATCCGCCTTTGGGGGGCAAAGCCGGAGACCGCCAGGGCGGCCTGAGCCACTGCCAGCGCGAGGAAAAACACGAGTGCAACCCGGTGCACACACCTCGACACGGCACGTGAGTGGTAATTTGGAACCACAGACCTGCTCCTGGGCACAACTCTGTTCGGGACTTTATCCTGATTAGCAGCGAGCGTCAATTCCCCATCTGGGCGGGTCGCAAGACTTTGCAACTTCGTGACTTTTTTCGCCCTCTGTCATCTAATTGGTGCGCTGGCAATAACATGCTGGGCTGCCATCATTTACCAAGGGAGCTATCCATGGCCAAGGCCACGTTCGCAGCAGGATGCTTTTGGGGGGTAGAAGCCACCTTCCGCCAGATTCCCGGCGTCACCTCCACAAGAGTCGGTTATATCGGAGGCAAGACCGACAATCCCACCTACAAAGACGTCTGCACCAACGGCACCGGTCACGCCGAAGCAGTCGAAGTGGAGTTCGATCCCGCCCGGGTCGGCTATGCCGAACTGCTCAAAGTTTTCTGGGAGAATCACGATCCCACCCAACTGAACCGCCAGGGACCGGACTGGGGCACGCAATATCGTTCCGCCATCTTCTATCACTCACCGGAGCAAGAGGCCGAGGCCAAGTCCTCAAAGGAATCGCTCGAGAAGGCACACCACTATTCGAAGCCCATCGTCACGCAGATCGTTCCGGCAGTGACTTTCTATCCCGCCGAGGACTACCACCAGCAGTATCTGGAGAAGCGCGGCCTGGCCAGTTGCCACATCAAGTAGTCGAGGCGCTCGCAGGCTGCCGCGGACGGAAGAAGAACAGCAGAATGAAACCGCCGAGATAGTAAGGGAAACTCTGCTGCAGGTTGCTGCCCAGAAAACGCAGGATCAGTCCGAACAGCGCCAGCGCCTCGCACAAGGAGTAGGTCGCGATGTAGCCCGTCCGCCACTGGTTCAGGCTGAGGCTGTCATCGGGATGCGTCACCAGGCTCTCCGCCGCGCGCAGCACGAGCGTGCGCCGCACCACGAAGATCACCCCCACAATGGCCACCCCCATGGTGGTGAAAAAATAGCTGAGCGTGGGGTTGACCGCCCGGGTTCCCGGCGCAATCACTTCTCCCATAACGCTGTACAGCACAATGCTGGCCAGCATCGCCCACTGCACCAAACGCAGGATCTTGAGCGCCTTATCCATTAATCGCAATTCTCTCGCAAATCAATGTTCCTGTCCGGGAGATTTTTTTGAGCCGGAATCCCGCAGAACAACATTTGTCATCCTCAATGGTTCGCCTGGAATCGTGGGAATGCAATCGTGGGAATGCCTAGTGCGCATGCCCCGGCCGCTCCAGACCTGGCCGGGCCCGCAGAAATATCTGAAAAGACACGGGATGGTTGCCGTACGCGGCATCGAGCGCACCCGGCTTTGAATAGACGGTTACATCGGCGCCCAATCCCAGCCGCCAGGCCCGGTCGGCAACCAGGTCCCGCACCCCGCCGAACGTATAGGCCCCAATCCGATATGGCGTGGAGGCTCCTGTGAAAAGCTCGTCCTTGTCCACTAGTTCCAGGCGCGAGAAGGCGAAGTTCCGCTCGCGGAAATTCAGCGTGGATTCGACCAGATAACCGTTCAGGCGGGCGCCCGTGGCCAGTTTGTGCACCCGGCCCCACACTGCAGTCGTCGCCCAGTTTCCCTCGGCGATTGGCCGGTTGTATTCCACCGACGCAGTCTCGCGCCATTGGCTGCCCGGTTCCAGCGCTTCCGGATGCTCGAGCCGCCCGATGCTGTACTGCGCCGTCCAGTTGTGTGAAAAAAATGCGTTCGCCCGTCCCGACCACGAATCAAGCGGCGCCAACTGGATGCTCCAGCGCTGTTCGTTCGGCTCGCGGCCGTTGAAAGCGGAGGCTTCGAGTTTGACGCGGTCAATGGTTAACCCGGTCGTCACCACTCCGAAACTGGTGTGCGTCGAATCCTGCAGATGGTGGCTGAGCGGCGCCATCGGCAACTCCGCGGCCGATGCCCGATGCAGATATGTCACCGGCCCCAGTGCCGGCTCCGCTGACGGACCGCCATAGAGTTCCCACGAGACCCTCTTTGTCAGTGGCAGGGTGTAGTACGCCGCCAGTTCCGCGAACACATTGTGCGGATGCTGATGGTCCACGAGCGGCTCGCCGTGATAGGTCTCTCCCGTCTGAAACAGTTCCGGGAAGCCGGGATGCGGCGAGGTCAGGGATTCGGCGGAAAACATCTGCCGGAACAGAATTGTACCCGCGCCCAGCTTGCGCTGCTCCATCAGCATGCCCCAGTTCACCGACTCGGCCTTGCCCGCCCCGCGCGGGCCGCCCTGCTGGTTGTAGTCCATGAACACGGCGCCGTGAGCCATCAGTTCCCAGCCGCCGCGCATCCACATCCATTCATAAGACGGCACCGAAGCCGGTTGCCAGGCCGTGCCTGATCCGGCGTGCGGCGACGGCTGAGCATTCGCCGCGTGCTCTTCCATTTCCATCCCCGGCATCTGCATCATAGACGGCTGCTGCCCCGTCTGCGCTGCGGCGCAGGCACCCCACAAGACAATCGCACCCACGGCAGCCAGCAAGAGAGTTCTGGTCACCCAACACCTCAGAGAAAGTTATTTCACAGCATTTGAGGAGGAAACGGCCGGGAAGGGCACGACTTTCAGTCGTGCCAGCCACAGCCGCACAAAGCGGGGCTTCAGCCCCTGCGGGCGCGCACCCTGAGCACCAATCCGGCCTCATCTTGCGGAGCGCCCGATCGAACAGAGTACACAAGGAGAAATCTAGATTCGCAGAGGAGCAGAACCGGGCGGACTGTCGGCGAGGAAAACAGATCGTACAGAAACTGTGCTCGCCAAGTGAAGGAGCAGAATGCTTTGCACGCTGGCGGAGGCTATTACCTGAATTCCGCAATAGAATCCTGCGGTCGGCATCGCGGCCTCGTGCCCGCTCACACAACACTGATGATTGACGGGCGCGCGCGAGGGAACCATTGGTTGATGGCTGTGACAGCCTGCAGGATGACTTGCCGCCGGCAACATAATCCCCTGCGCCGGCGACCAAGAAGCCGCGACCGCAACCATTACTACAACGGCGGCAATTTTCGGCAGGCGCTTCATCTACGTCCCCGTGATCTTGATGCGGATTTCTTCCGGCAACCGCTGGCGGATTTCCTTGGGCAGCCGATCATGCACGCGCCGGGCGCCTTCCTTGGCCGCATCGAGCACCGTTACCGGCGCCGGCGTCGCAACCGCCACGCCTAGCCAGATCAGCGCCGACAAGGCAAACCCGGCCAGGGCGACGATCTCCAGCCAAAAGGCGTGCCGCGGCCCGAAATGCCGGATCACTCCGAACGCCAGCAGGAAAACGCCGGCCGAAATCGAGGCCAGCGCAATCAGCGCCACGTCAATGATGCGGTGCATCTGCTGGCGGCTATGACACTGGTGACAGGCGGCAAGATGGCTTTCGTAGTCGCCGCGCATCTCCGGCGCCAGGCCGGAAATGTCGTAACGCCAGCCGGCCAGAATCTTACCTACGATCGGGTCCACACATTGAGGACTCATGGAGTGCCAGAACTGCGACTACAGGCGGATCGGCGCAAGCGCCTCAGTCTGCTCGGCCAGGAGCACGCGATTGTGGAACAGGCCACCCCGCGTGGAAAGCGCTCGTTCCGCCTCTCTCCGGGCTATTTCCGGATGATTGTTCTGCTCTGAAAGATGCGCCAGCACCACAAACGTCGCACTATTATCATAGTCGTTACTAAAGAAATCCGCGAGCGCCTCATTCGACAGGTGCCCCACCCGGCTCATCACCCGCTGCTTCACCGACCACGGATACGGCCCCACCCGCAGCATTTCCAGGTCATGGTTGGACTCCATCACCAGCACATCGCAGCCCCGCAGGTGATCGCGCACGCTGACCGGCAGATATCCAAGATCGGTGGCGAACCCAACCTTGATGCCTTCGGCGCGGAAGGTAAAACCGACGGGATCGGCCGCGTCGTGAGGAATGGTGAAGGGCTTCACCTCGATATCGCCGACCTGAAAGCGATGGCCCGATTCGAAGCGCTCGTATTTCTCCAGTTGCAGCTTTTCTCCGCGCTCATCCCGCAGCGCCCGCGCCCAGGCCTGGTGGGTGGCGCCGGTCATGAAGACTGGGATGCGCAGCCGCTTGGCCAGCGTTGCCAATCCGTGAATGTGATCGCAATGTTCGTGAGTGATGAGGATCGCCGCCAGCGAGTGCGGATCCTCGCTCAGCGCTTTCATGCGCTTGAAGGTTTCGCGGCCGGAGATGCCGGCATCCACCAGAATCCGGGTCCGGGCGCTGGCCACGATGGCGCAATTGCCCCGGCTGCCCGAGGCCAGCATGGAAACACTCATCCCCATGGTGGCAGCATACGCTTGCCCCCTGTGGAATCGCGAGTAACTTCTGTGGCTAGCCCAAGGCGTCCGCGGCCCTACTTTCCCTGTCGCAAATTGTCAATCACGCCGCGCATGATCGCTCCGCCATACGCGCCGGCGATTCCGGGCAGGAATGCCAGAAACGCTCCATACACCTGCGCCCGGGTAGGCTTCACGGTCTGAATCTTATAGGCCGCCAGCTCGGTCAGCGGAATGAAGATCCCCACCACCAACACCCATCGCCAGGGCCAGCGCGGCCGCATCAGACCGAGCATCATGCAAGCCGAGAGAACCAACAGCGCGGTAAACAGCAGATCGTTCACGACAACATCCGCGATGCCGGCGCCGATCCCGCATAGCGCAGCCAGCAGATAGCACCAACCATCGGCGAAGCCTCTGTTCAAAGTGAATGACCCCGCGCAGTTGACCACTGGCCCCTGGTCTCTAGCCCCTGACCCCTGTCAATACTCGTAAAACCCTCTCCCGCTCTTCCGCCCCAGCCAGCCCGCGTCCACCATCTTGATGAGCAGCGGGCACGGCCGGTATTTGGGATCGCCCAGCCCACCCTGCAGCACCCGCATGATGTCGAGGCACACGTCAAGCCCGATAAAATCCGCCAGCGTTAGCGGCCCCATCGGATGCGCCATCCCCAGCTTGAAGACCTCATCCACCGCCTCGGGCGTGGCCACGCCTTCCATCACCGCATACATCGCCTCGTTGAGCAGCGGCATCAGCACGCGGTTCGAAACGAATCCCGGCGCGTCGTTGACTTCGACGGGAGTCTTTTCCAACTTCACCGACAAATCCCGCACCGCCGCAAACGTTTCCTGCGAAGTTGCCAGCCCGCGAATGACTTCCACCAGCTTCATCACCGGCACGGGATTGAAGAAGTGCATGCCAATGACTCTCTCCGGACGCCTGGTCAGCCCGGCCAGCCTGGTGATCGAGATCGAAGACGTGTTCGACGCCAGAATGATCTCAGGGCGCGTGAGCCTGTCCAGGTCGCGGAAAATTTCCGTCTTGATCTCGAGTTTCTCCGTCGCCGCCTCAATCACAAAATCGCACTCCGCCAGCTTGGCGCGATCGGTGGCCGGCTGAATGCGCCCGAGTGCGGCATTCTTCTCCGCCGCAGTGATCTTCCCCTTCGCCGCCTCGCGGTCGAGATTCTTCCCAATCGTCTCCAGCGCGCGGTCCAGAAATTTCTGCTCCACATCGCACAGGACCACGGCGTATCCGCTGCGCGCAAATACGTGCGCGATGCCGTTGCCCATGGTGCCTGCGCCGACTACTCCCACTCGCTGAATGTCCATAACGATTGCCTCTCGGAAAACGTTCGAGTCTACCACTAAACCCTTGTCATCCTGAGCGAAGCGAAGGACGACAAGGCAGTGGCGGGGCGCACCGCGCATCTGTGCACGCGGGCGTATCATAGGAAGGCTGCTGTATCCGGGAATCGTCCCGCAGATCTGTCCCCATGCCCATCAAAACCATCATCGAACCCTTTCGCATCAAAAGCGTCGAACCGATCCGCTGGACCACCCGCAAAGAGCGCGAGCAACTCCTCGAAGCCGCGCACTACAACTTATTTCTTCTCCCCGCCGACGACGTGCTGATTGATCTGCTCACCGACTCCGGCACCGGGGCCATGTCCACCCATCAGTGGGCCGCCATCATGGAAGGCGACGAAAGCTACGCCGGCAGCAAGAGCTTCGACCGCTTCAAGAGCTCGATTCAGGACATCTTCGGCTACAAGCACGTCATCCCCACTCATCAGGGACGCGCCGCCGAGCGCATCCTCTTCGGCGTCACCTGCAAGAAGGGTGACGTCGTCCCCAACAACACGCATTTCGACACCACCCGCGCCAACGTTGAGTTTGTCGGCGCCGAAGCGGTGGATCTCGTCATCCCCGAAGGTCGCCAGCCCGCGCTCTCGCATCCCTTCAAGGGCAACATGGACGTCTCCGCTCTCGAAGCGCTGATCGCCCGCGTTGGCCGCGAGCGCATTCCGCTGGTCATGCTCACGGTGACCAACAATTCCGGCGGAGGCCAGCCGGTCTCCATGGAAAACGTGCGGGCGGTGAGCGCCGTGTGCCGGCGCCACAAGATCCCGCTCTACTTTGACGCCTGCCGCTTCGCCGAAAATGCGTGGTTCATCAAGCTGCGCGAAAAAGGATACGCCGCCAAAACGCCCAAGCAGATCGCCCAGGAAATGTTTCGCCTGGGCGACGGCTGCACCATGTCGGCCAAGAAAGACGGCATGGCCAACATCGGTGGCTTCCTCTGCACCAACGACGACTTGCTGGCGCAGCAGGAAAAAGACCTCCTCATCCTTACCGAGGGATATCCCACCTACGGCGGCCTCGCCGGCCGCGATCTCGAAGCCATCGCCGTCGGCGTGCAGGAAGCGCTCGAAGAAGATTACCTGCGCTACCGCATCGCTTCGACCGCATACCTCGGTAATCACATCGCGTCGCAGGGAGTGCCCATCGTCCAGCCCCCCGGCGGACACGCCATCTATCTCGACGCCCGCGCCTTTCTGCCGCACATCCCCGCCGACCAATTCCCCGGCGTGGCGCTGGCGGCGGAGCTGTATCTGGAAGGCGGAATCCGCTCTGTTGAAATTGGCACGCTGATGTTCGCCGGCGCCGCGCAGATGGACCTGGTCCGCCTGGCGATCCCAAGGCGCGTCTACACCCAAAGCCACATTGACTACGTGGTCGAAGTCATCCTCGAAGTCTGGAGGCACCGCGAAGCCATTCCCGGAATGAAACTGACCTATGCAGCGCCCTTTCTGCGCCATTTTACGGCCCATCTGGAGCCGGTGCCGGTAACGGTGGCGACGCGCTCCTGAATTCTGCCCACCAATTCTCTATTTGCCTCCTCGCAATAGGAGTACAATCTCCGTGACCTGATACTGTGTATCAGCGAAATCCCCAATAGCAAGACTGCCGCCTCTTTCTGATCGTTCGTGACGGCACGATCGACCCTCTTCTCTTTGGAAAGGCTGCAGCCATGAAAATCCTGCTTTACAACCCTGACAACGGCGTAACCCGCAATTTCATGCCCCACCTCTGGATGTTTCTCCTGCAGGCGCTGACTCCGCCTGGCCATGAGGTGCTGCTGGTTGACGGCAACGCCCAGCCCATGGACGAATCTCAAATCGCGCAATACGTCCGCGACCAGAAGATTGGACTGGTCGGCATCGGCGCGATGACGCGGATGATCGCGAAGGCCTATCGCATCGCCGATGCGATCCGCGCTACGGGAGTGCCGGTCGTCATGGGTGGACCTCACGTCACCGAAATGGCCGACGAAGCCCTTGGTCGCGACGGCGGACCGCGCCACGCCGACGCCGTCGCTCTCGGCGAGGCCGATGAAACCTGGCCGCTGATCGTCAATGATGCCGCATGCGGAAAACTCAAAGACATTTACAAGCCCGTGGATGTCTTTGGCCAGGAGCGCAAGCCGCCTCTGGACCCGTATCCCGTAATCCCGTGGGACAAGATTGACCTCCACCAGTTCAACCTTCTCCCCAAAGTTTTTCACCCGCTGCTCAAGGATGTCGGCGAAGGCTGGGGCACCTTTGGCATCATTCCCGTCGAATCTGGACGCGGCTGTCCCTACGGCTGCGAGTTCTGCACCGTCACCGGATTTTTCGGAGACTCCATCCGCTTCCGCACCAACCAAAGCGTCGTCAAAGAACTGCTGCTCCTGAAGCAACGGGCTCGCAGCGAGAAAGGCCAGATGGCGGTCTTTTTCATTGACGACAATTTCGCCATCAACGTGAAGCGCACCAAGTCGCTGCTGCGCGACATCATCGCCGCCGGCGCACAGGTGCACTGGGTGGCGCAAATCAGCGCCAACCTGTTGCGTGATGACGAACTCGTGGACCTGATTGCCGCTTCTGGAGGCAAATGGATCTTCATCGGCATGGAATCCATCGACCCCGCCAACCTCAAAGATGTGAATAAAGGATTCAACAAGCCCGGCGAGTATGCCGCGGTGCTGGAACGGCTGGCAAAACGGAACGTGTATGCGATCACGTCATTTATTTTTGGCATGGACAACGACACCACCGGTGTCGCCGAGCGTACCCTGGAACAAGTCCGCACCTGGCCCCCGGGATTGCCCATCTTCGGCCTGCTAACCCCGCTGCCCGCAACTCCGCTCTACAAGCGCCTCGAAACCGCCGGACGCCTCACGCGTCCCAAACACTGGCAGGAATTCATCCCCTTCGCCATGGCCCACACCCCGCTGAGAATGACGATCGAAGAGGCTCACGCCGAAGTGAAATATGGCTGGGCAGCCAGCTACAGCCCAGAGGCGCTGGCGCAGGCCGTAAACGCGCTCGACGACCAGCCTCTCGGCTACCGGATCAACATCTTTTTGGCGCGCCTATGTTTCCGTGGCATCTACTTCCCCATGATGGGCCGCTTCGCCTGGCTCAAAGTGATTGCGCAAAACCATCGCACCATCTTCAAGCTGGTAAAAGAAGCCGTCTTCGGCCGGAGTTCCCGCCCCGGCAATCCCAACCTCGTCCAACCCTATGAAGAGGCGGAACCGGAAGTCACTGCCGGGGTCGGCGCGTAGAAGTCTGCGGCGGCGAAATCGGCAAACTGACGCTTACTGCAAGCTACTTGATCCGCCGTGCCCAGTACTCAGGTCGCCTGCTGCCGTGCGCTACAGCCCAGATTGTGATTGCTGATTCCTGCTCTGAGTAGATGATGGAAAAAGGAAATCGCCAAAGCAGGAACCGTCTGGTGTTGTTCTTGCCTAGCGGCCACCGGTCCGGTGACTCGCGGATTGTCTCGGCGGCTCGACCTAGTTCTTCGATGAAGTCTAATGCGGCTTTAGGGCTGCGTTTCTGATACCAAGCAACCGCGCTCTTAACATCTGCGCTTGCGCCTTCGTGGTATTCAACACGCTTATCGCGCATTCACGATGGCCAAGAGCTCGCGATGCAGTTGTTCCCAAGAGACGGTCACGGCTTTGCCGGACTTCAGGTCGTTCATTCGCCGTGCCACTTCCACGTCCCAAGCCTCTTGCACGGACTGATCTGTCGTCTCCAGACTATCGAGCAGCGTATTCGCCAAGGCAGCGCGCTCGTCAACCGACAGCGCCAGCGCCCGCTTCAAAAGATCGGAAACCTCTGGACTCATCGCGTCATTTCTCCCTACCCTAAGTGTGCCATAAGTGCGCCGTACGCTGAGAGCTACTACTACGGTAGCATGCAAGGATGCCCAATCCTAACGTCACACATTCCTCGACGCTAGGATGAGTTTCGAAGACTTCGTGCAGTCACCGAAAATCCGCACAAGCTGACCTTGGACTCGGTTGCAACGGTATAATTTGCGCGGCAGGAGGCGCCCATGCCCTATTGTCTCTTTTTGCAGTGGGTTGTAGGAATGCTAAAGGTCGTCGGCGGGGTCTTTCTCCTAGCCGCGTTGATATTCGACTGGTTTACGCTGACGCCTTTGACCGGCGAGATACCGGACGCGGTTGTCTTAACCGCATGGGTTACGGCATTTGTTGCCTTGCTGCCGGGAGTATTTATTTTTGCCAAGCGCAGTTTATTGAACTCTTTGTTCACATGCGCGAGGCCTTGATAAAAATCGAGCTGAATACGCGCCGGCCCGAGCCAACCCCGCGTGCCACGCAGTACGAGGTGTAAAATAGACCTCTGAGACTCGAAAGGATCTCTCCCATGGCAACGCTAGAAGCCCCCGTCCGGCCGCGCACCAGCCTGCATCAGGGTCCATTCGTCACGGAACCGTTTTTCGATTTCCGCAATGAAGAGAACGCGCGCCGCATGCGCGCCGCCATTGCCAAAGTCCGTGCCCAGCTCGGACGCGAGTATGACCTCATCATCGGCGGCAAGCGGGTCAAGACCGCCGACAAGATCAAATCGCTGAATCCGTCCAAGCCGTCCGAGATTGTCGGCATCCATCAGAAGGCCGGCAAAGAGCACGTTGAGCCCGCCATGAAGGCCGCGCTCGAGGCCTTCGAATCCTGGAGCCGCACCACCGTCGAAGAGCGCGCCGGACTGGTCTTTCGGGTCGGCGACCTGATGCGCTCGCGCAAGATGGAATACATGGCGTGGCTGGTCTTTGAAGTCTCAAAGAACTGGGCCGAGGCCGACGCCGACATTTCCGAGACCATTGACTTCTGCGAGTTTTACGCGCGGGAAGCGCTGCGCTTCGCCAAGGCGCAAGCGCCCATCCAGCTTCCCGGCGAGCGTGACACGCTGCACTACATTCCGCTGGGCGTGGGCGCGGTCATTCCACCGTGGAATTTCCCCTGCGCCATCATGGCCGGGATGACCTTGGCCTCGATCGTCAGCGGTAACACCGTCATTCTGAAGCCATCGAGCGACTCGCCCACCATCGCCGCGAAGTTTATTGAATTGCTCGAGGAGGCCGGCATGCCTGAGGGCGTGGTGAACTTCTGCCCCGGCGCCGGAGCCAGCTTCGGCGACGCCGTCGTCGCGCATCCCAAAACCCGCTACATCGCTTTCACCGGCTCGCGCGAAGTCGGCCTGCACATTAACAGAGTCGCCGCGACCCAGGCCCCGGGCCAGGTTTGGATCAAGCGCACCATCCTCGAAATGGGCGGCAAAGACGCCATGATCGTGGATGCCGACGCCGACATTGATTCTGCCGTCGAAGGCGTCGCGCAGGCGGCTTTTGGGTTTCAAGGACAGAAATGTTCGGCCTGCTCGCGCGCCATCGTGGACGAGCGCATCTACGATAAGTTCCTCGAACAGCTCAAAGCCCGCGTCGGGAAGATCACCATCGGCGATCCCGCCGAGAACGCCGGCATGGGCGCGGTCATCAACGAAGGCTCGATGAAGACCATCCTCGGCTACATCGAGCAGGGCAAGAAAGACGGACGCGTCATCACCGGCGGCGAGCGCGCCCCCGGCGAAGGGTACTTCGTGAAGCCCACTGTGATTGCCGACATCCCGGCGAAGTCAAAGCTTGAGCAGGAAGAAATCTTCGGCCCGGTGCTCGCCGTCATCAAAGCCCGTGGTTTCGACCACGCGCTCGAAATCGCCAACGACACCGAATTTGGCCTGACCGGCGCCGTCTATACCAACTCCCGCGACAAGATTGAGCGCGCCATCCACGAATTCCATGTCGGCAACCTATACATCAACCGCAAGTGCACCGGCGCCATGGTCGGCGCGCATCCCTTCGGCGGCTTCAACATGTCGGGCACAGATTCCAAATCCGGCGGGCCGGATTACCTGTACCTGTTCACCCAAGCCAAATCGGTGGGAGAGAAGATTCTTTGAGCTATGGCACGGGATGCGGAACCACGCCGCAAAACGGAAAGGCCGCCCGCAGGCGGCCTTTTCTTACAAGGACATAGATCTTTACGTCGCGACTCCTGCCGGCGGTTGTGCCGGTGCCCCCGACGCGGTTGCGGCGGCGGCTTCGTTCAGGATGCGGTGGTGGATGGTGAACAGCGCCAGCTCCAGCCGGTCCGACACGCCGATCTTGTCATAGACGTTGCGCAGGTAATTCTTGATCACCTGCTCGGTCGTGCCCAACTGCGTGGCGATTTCCTTGTTCTTGTAGCCCTGCACGATCAGCGCCACGATGCGCAGTTCTTTGGCGGTCAGCCGGTCGCGGACGCGCAGCCCGACCATATCGTTTTCGGTGAGCTCGCTGGGGACGGCGACGTCCTGCACCCAGGTCTCGCCGCGCGCCACTTTGCGCACGCAGTCCACGAGTGCGGCGCTGGTCACGTTGCGGTAGACCACGCCGTGGGCGCCGTTGGCCATGTGCCGCTGCGCGCTCTCCCCGGTGTCGGCCAGAATGATCACCCGGGTCTTGGCCTTGTTCGCCGACTGCGCGATGGCGGCAAAGTCATTGTGGAAGCCCGCCGCCACTATCAGCACGGCGGCGCGGAACTTATCCACGGCCATGAACATCTGTTCCGGGGTTTGTGCCTGCGCTACGATGCGCATCTCGTCTTCCACGGCGAGCACTTTCGCAATTCCCGCCCGGAAGATCGCCTGGTTATCGGCCAGAATCAGTTTGAGCATTAGTCAGCTCCAGAAAGTCCGGTTCGTAAAGATTATGAGTTTCTGACGAACTCGTAAGAGTCAATCACGCATGCCACGCCGCGGCCTTCGCCGCTTTTGCCGGCTTCGTCGGCGCGCACCACCCGGCCTTTGCACTGGATGGTCACATGCTCCGAACCGCCTGTCATCTCGGGCGATAGCGTGATTTCAAATTCCACAGGCGACCCCACCTCCAGCGAGGCATCGGCGCGAATGTACACGCCCGCCGCGCTCAGGTCTCCGGTCATTCCCTTGGCGTCTCCGCCGGTTTCGCCTTTGTGAATCTTGATCGGCAATTCCAGCGGAAACCGTTTTCCAGTCCGCGCTTCTTCGGCCACAGGGCCTCCTCTGCGCTGGCCTGATCCTGATGTCTCTGCGAATGGGGCCAACGGCGTCAAATCAAGCTCCTGGCGGGCTATGGCCCGCATTTACTGCTCAGGGGCGGTTATATCATGGATGCTTCCCCGTGTAAAAGCCTGATAATCCTATTAGTTAACGGTAGCAACTAGATTCCCCCTTGAGCCAGGCCTCCAGATGAGCCCCGCTGCCACGCCCACTCCACCGCGTGATACTGTTTTTCCTACGGGGTTTTTCGATCCACCCACGGAGCACTGAAATGTCTAACCACTTCCAGCCCAGAAGAGGGAACGACCGAGCGCGGCGCTTGTACGTTGCAGGCCTTGTGGTTCTCTTGGCGGCCTCCGTGTTGGCTCAAACCAAGCCCGCCGCAAGCCCCCAGATGAAACCAGGCCCTAACCCCACGGCGGTTGAGGCCAAGTCTCCGGAACCGCCAGCAGTCCTGGCGCAATTGAACAGCGACCTGCAGAATCTGGCTGCGAAAGTGTCTCCGGCAGTAGTGCAGATTCTGGTTACGGCCTACGGGGCGGTTCATGAGGAATCCCGTTCCCAGACGGCGTTGATCGTTCGCCAGCACGCGGTCGGCTCGGGCGTGATCGTGGACTCCGATGGCTACATCATGACCAACGCGCACGTGGTCGAGGGCGCGCCGCGCATTCGCGTGGCCCTGCCGCTGCCCATGGGCGACTCCGGCGGGCAGGTTGCCGTGGGGAAGCGGCGAATCCTCGAGGCCCGGCTGCTGGGCGTGCACAAAGACTCGGATCTTGCGCTGCTGAAGATTGACGAGAAAGGTCTGCCTACTCTTCCTCTGGTCACCCAGCAGAGGCCTCAGGTCGGGCAGTTGGTATTTGCCATTGGCAGTCCGGAGGGACTGCAGAACTCGGTCACAATGGGCGTAGTCAGCGCGCGGGCGCGCCAGCCCGATCCGGCGAAGCCCATGACCTACATTCAGACCGACGCCCCCATTAACCCGGGCAACAGCGGCGGCCCGCTGGTGGATATGAATGGCGCCGTCATCGGCATCAACACCTTCATCCTGTCGCAGGGCGGCGGCAGCGAAGGCCTGGGATTTGCCATTCCGGCGCGTGTGGTGGAATTCGTCTATCGCAGCCTGCGCAAATACGGCCACGTGCATCGCGTAGAGATCGGGGCATCGGCGCAGGAGATCACTCCGTCGCTGGCGGAAGGCCTTCAGTTGGCGCAACACTGGGGCGTGGTGGTAGTGGACGTGGTTCCGGGCGGCCCGTCTGAGGCCGCTGGATTGAAGATTCAAGACATCGTGCTCACCGCCGATGACCGGCGGATTGAGACTTTGCCATCGCTCTGGTCCGCTCTGTATCTGCATCGCCTCGATCAGGTACTGAAGCTGCAAGTTCTGCGCGGTAACGAAAAAAAGATTCTCTACATTCCGGCCATCGAGCACCGCGACCGGATGGATCAGATCCTCGATGCCGCTGACCCGGAGAAGAGTCTCGTTCCCGCTCTTGGCATTCTGGCGATTGACATGACCGGCGACCTGCAGACTGCACTTCATTCCCTCCGTATTCAGTCGGGAGCACTGGTGATCGGCCGCGCGGCCGATCTGATTCTTCCCGACACCGGCCTGCAGACGGGCGATGTGATCCACCAGCTGAACCTGACACCGATTAGTTCGGTGGACGATCTGCGGGCGGCGGTTCAAAAACTGAAAGCCGGCGATCCCGTGGCCATGCAGGTGGAGCGGGACGATGGGCTGACCTATGTGAGCTTTGAAATGGAGTGATGCCGGAGTGTGGCGCGGGCGCCCTCGCCCGCGAAAGCACGCAGCACCACTCGGCATCCATTCTGAATCCCAAGCCTCGAGAATCCGCGCCGGCTCAGGGGCGCCCGCCTCACCACAAGCAATCCAATTCGCCAGGGCCTGCGTACTTCGGGTGAGGACGTTGAAAACGCCATGCCCGAATCCACAGAAAATACCCTTCAGTTTGATGTTGAGAAATACGTCCGCAACTCGAAGAAGGTGGACATCAGCGACCTGGACTTGGCGCAGGCCCTGAACTACCCGGTCACCGACGAGGAAGTGCGGGCGCTGACCTACATGTGCGATATCGAGTCGCATACCATCGTCTATCTGCGCGCCATCCTGAACACCTGCGCCATCGAAGATCCGCAAACCACGAGTTTCCTGAGCTGCTGGGCTTACGAAGAATTCTTCCACGGCCACACCATCCGCCAATTCCTCAATGCGATCGGAGCGCCGGTTTCGGCTACGCGCATGCTGGAAGTGCAGCAGGCAAGCTCGTTCACCGAGTGGCTGAAGGAACTCGGGTCCTCCATCCTGTGCCGGTTCTCGCGCTACTTCCATGGCGCTTACCTGACGTATGGAGCCATTTCCGAACTGTCCACGCTGGAAGGCTACGGCGTGCTGGCGCGGCGGACGAAAAATCCGATTCTGGCCGAGATCGTGCGGCGGTTGGCCAAGGACGAGCGCCGCCACTTCTCTTTCTACTACAACAAGGCGAAGCTCGAATTGCAGGCTCGCAATGCGCAACGGCTGACCAACTTCGTGATCCGGAACTTCTGGCTGCCCGTGGGCGGGGGGGTGAAATCCGACAGCGAGGTGAGCTGGATCCTGTCGTTCATTTTGGGAGATCCCGACGGCGAAGAGATCGCGAGCCGCATTGACGGCACCATCGCCCGGCTGCCGGGGCTGGAATGGTTTGACCGGCTGTCTCGCAGCCGTACAGAAGCCTTGCAGGAGATGGGCAGGGCTCCCCGCCGGCACTCGAACGCCAACTACCCGCAGTCCGCGCTCGCCGAGAGTCGCGTCTAGCTCACCCGGACCGGCTTGGGTCAGTTTGCCCCAGCGCTGGCCGAGGCGGATCGAGGCTTGCCCGAGTCTTCGATGAGGCTGCCCAGCGACCCACTGATCGCCTCCACTGCTTGCAGGTCTCCGGGGGCGAATGGGTCGGCGGCTCGATAGAGGGCCAGCACCCCGGCAACGCCGGCGGTTCCGACCAGCGGCACGGCGAGCGCAAAGCGCAGCGTGCTGTACTTGGTGGAATCGTTCAAATACCCCGGTTCGACCGAGGGGTTGCCGTTCAGGATGGGCTTGTGGTTTTGCACCACCCATCCCGACAGCCCTTCGCCTTGCGGAATCCTCAATCTGGAAAACAGCTTCGAGTTCTCCCCGCTGACAAACTCGGGGAGAAGTTCTCCGTTCTTCAAGCAGTAAATGGCGGTGGAATCGTGCGGCACCAGCAGCCGGACCCGGGACGAGATCAGGGAAAACACATCCTGTACACTCAGCCCCGATCCCGGCTGGCGATAGAGATCAAGAATCGTTTGGCCTTGCTGCCGGGCAGCAGAAACCAGCTTGGCGGTATCGCGAACCTCTGCTGCCGTCTTGAACGGTGCGTCGGCGGCTTCCGCGAAGCCGGCCGCCGGCGCCAGGCCGCGCTCCACCTTTATGTCGGTGGACAACTTCGGCGGAGCCTGCAGCGGTTGCTCGTTGGCCAGCCTCTCCAACTCGATATATCGCCGGTGAAGGATCGCGACCACCTTGGGGTCGAAACTCTTGCCGGAATCCGCGACCACCTTCGCCATGGCTTCATCCAGGGGCAATGCCTTGCGGTATTGACGATCGGAGGCGAGCGCGTCGAGGCAATCCACCGCCGCCAGGATGCGCGCTCCGATGGGAATCGCCTCGCCTACCAGGCCGTTGGGATAGCCGCTGCCATCCCATTTTTCGTGGTGCGCGCGCACGATCGGAACCACCGGATAGGGAAAGTGGACCTGCTCCAGAATTTCCGCGCCTACGATGGGATGAATCTTCATCTTCTCGAATTCGTCCGGCGTCAGTTTGCCGGGCTTGGAAATAATGTGCTCGGGTACGGCCAGCTTTCCGATATCGTGCAGCACCGAGGCGGCCCGCAGCGCTTCGGTTTCGTCTTCGTTCAGGCCCAGGTCTTTGGCCAGTTCCATGGCATACACGCGAACGCGCTGCAGGTGCTCACCGGTGGTCTGATCTTTCGCTTCAATGGCGAGAGCGAGGGCTTCGATGGTGCGCAGGTGCAGATGTGAGACTTGCTCGGCGTGACGCTTTTCCGTCTCCAGTTTGCCGAGATACAGACGATACGAGCGATAGAGCAGGTAGATCGGCGGCAGCACCAGCAGCGACGACTGCCATCCGATGTGCCCGTTCAGGAAACTCACCAGTCCGGCCGCCGCCGCCCCCACCATGTAGTAAGGAAACGACCACAAGTAGCTGTCGTTCCAGACTCGCGCGATGGGCTTTTCCTCGGTCAGCCCGATGATGGTAGACATCGCTCCGGTATTGCAGGCGAAGTGCGTGACCGCAGCTACCACGAGAGCGAGCGGTCCCGGAGCATGAAGCACATGCACGACCACCAGTTTGTAAGCCCCGTAGGCCACCGCGCTCGAAACCGTCAGCTGCGACCAGTTGAAGATCAACTGCAGCAACTTGACCTGCTGCAGGCGCCGCAGGTAGGCCTGGCCCAGCGTGCTGGCCAGAACAATCAGAAGCGTCTCGGGCAAACCCAAATCCAGGATTCCCAGCAGGGTGAACAAGAAGTTGACCGAAAGCGTCCCTTCAATGCCGGGCAGGGTTACCTTGAACGACGAAGCCAGTACGGCCGCGATCAGATAGCAGGCGAATTTTGGCAGATCGGTCGCAGTCCAGTGAGTGCACGCCAAGGCAAGGCTGGCTGACGCGGCCACCGCCAGGCCGGCAATGAATACATGGGCGGCGATGGAACGTGCCTTGGACATGAGAAATGCTTAAATTTTCAATGATTTGCGAGGTCATGTCCGCCCAAAACGTGACCTGGTGATTACGATGGTTTCCTTCAGCATAATCAATGGCTTATAAGTCTGTCCGGCTTCCAGGAATTCATTCGTCGATTGCCCTGAGACAGCTTGTCCCATCGCCGGGCGACGGGACAGAATGCCCTTTGCCCGGCAGGTTCGCGTCTCCTAAGTCGTTGAAAACTCAATGTGATTCTGATCACACTTTGGCCACGGGCCTGCACTTACTCAGGTTACTTGGGGCACGGTCACGCACCGTGGGGCGACTCGAGTGGGGAGAAAATGAAGAAGATACTGCTTCTCTTATTGATTGCAACCGCGCTGGTAGCAAATGCACCGCCGGCCTATGCCGGCCCGTCGAAAGTGTCCCCGGAACTGCAGGGGTACAAGTCGAGCCAGCAAACGAGAATCATCGTCCAATATGCTCCGGGAGCACAGATCAACTGCAACGGCTTGATCGGGCTGGTGGACTGCCTTGTGGGGGACATCACGAAGCTTGGCGGCACGATCCTGGCGCCGCTGCCCCTGGTCAACGGCGTGGTCGCTTTGCTGAATGGCCCCGGAATCGCGAACCTTTCGAACAACGCCAATGTCGTCTATATCAGCTCCGACCGGCTGCTGACCCCAACCCTCAGCAACGCCGCTCCGGCGGTAAACGCGTTCGCTGCGTGGCAGTCCGGCTACACCGGCGCCGGCATCGGCGTCGCGCTGATTGACAGCGGAGTCAGCAGCAATTCCGACCTGAACGGCGGTTTTCTCGGAATGTCGCGCGTGGTCTGGAATCAGAGCTTTGTTCCGGGCAATCCGAGCGCGAACGATCAATACGGCCACGGTACGCACATCGCCGGCCTGATCGCCGGCAACGGCGCCAGTTCGACCGGATCGCAATACACGCGCACTTTCAAGGGCATCGCACCTCAGGCCAACATTATCAACCTGCGCGTGCTCGATCAGAACGGCGCAGGTACTGACAGCGCGGTCATCGCGGCCATCAACACGGCGATTACGCTGAAGCCCTTATTCAACATTCGCGTCATCAATCTCTCCGTCGGACGCCCGGTGTACGAAGGCTACAAGCTTGATCCGGTCTGCCAGGCCGTCGAAGCGGCATGGAAGAGCGGGATCGTGGTGGTCGTGGCTGCCGGCAATAACGGCCGCTATCAGCCCACCGACGGCTACGGCACGATTACGTCGCCGGGCAGCGATCCCTATGTGATCACGGTGGGCGCCATGAAGACCATGGGAACGCCTACCCGGATAGACGACCTGATTGCCAGCTACAGTTCGAAGGGACCGACCGCGCTCGACGCCATCGTCAAGCCCGACATTGTCGCCCCCGGCAACCTGCTGGTCTCGCTCGAGGCGCCGAACTCTACGCTGTACAATCAGTATCCCGGCAACCGCGTGCCTTACAGCTTTTATGTGAACGGCGGCAGCGGCGCATCATCTTCCAATTACTTCACCCTGAGCGGCACCAGCATGGCCTCCGGTGTGGTCAGCGGAGTGGTGGCTGATCTGCTGCAGAAGAGTCCGAAGCTGAATCCCGATCAGGTGAAAGCCCGCCTGATGAAAACGGCGTGGAAGTCGTTCCCGGCATTTAGCAGCACCACCGACCCAACCACCGGGATCACCTACACCGATCAGTACGACGTGTTCACCATTGGCGCTGGTTATGTGGATGTGGAAGAAGCGCTCGAGAATACTGACCTGGCCCGTGGAACCGCGATGTCGCCGACCGCAACCTTCAACACCAGCACCAACAGCGTTTCCCTGACCGACAACCCGACTGCGGTATGGAACACCACCAGCGCCTGGTCAAACTCCGAGGTGTGGGGCACGTCGGTGTTCGTGAACGGCGACAACGACGCATGGGCGACCAGCAACTCAGGCAACAACGCGCTCTGGGGCAGCAACGCCATGTGGGGTACCAATGCCATGTGGGGCACTAACGCCATGTGGGGCACCAATGCCATGTGGGGCACCAACGCCATGTGGGGTACCAATGCCATGTGGGGAACCAACGTTTCAGTCGGCGAACAGTAAACTCTGGCCAGACAATGAAGAGGCCGCGAGCCATCGCGGCCTTTTTCATTTGCCTCGAATTCCGATTCGAAGCAGGCCTTAGAACGCGCTGCCGCCCCCGCCGCCGAAGCCTCCGCCGGAGAACCCACCACCGCCGCCAAATCCTCCACCGCCGAATCCCGAACCCGAGGAACT
>Ga0209415_10005638_pt1 | contig 22442 bp, 18 predicted proteins | sample PeaSoiSIISIP2007_FD_187696 | JGI IMG/M metagenome (GOLD analysis project Ga0209415, IMG submission 187696) | Peat soil microbial communities from Weissenstadt, Germany - SII-SIP-2007 (SPAdes) (version 2) | ecosystem: Environmental > Terrestrial > Soil > Wetlands > Peat | place: Germany... | reverse complement strand
AAACTGACCCACCACCAGATCCTTAGACTGTGCCAATTCCCGCAGATACTTAGCTTATGCATCAGGCTGCCAGGGTGTGCGCGCGCTTAAATACGAGCCCTGCCGCGCTGCTGCGCGCTTCCGGAGATCAATCATGTTGTACCGACTCTATTATTGGCCCGGCATCCAGGGACGCGGTGAGTACGTGCGCCTGGCGCTCGAAGAGGCGGCGGCCGACTACCTCGACATTGCTCTGCTCGATGCGAAGCACGGCGGCGGTGTACCCGCACTCGAGCGATGGCTGCAGGGCGCCGATATCGCGCGTCCGCCGTTCGCACCGCCGTTTCTGCAGGCCGGCAGGCAGCTCATCGGACAGACCGCCAACATTCTATTGTTTCTCGGCCCGCGCATAGGGCTGGTGCCGCGCGCTGCGGCGGGCAGGCTCTGGGTCCATCAGCTGCAGCTGACCATGGCGGATTTCGTGGTCGAGATCCACGACACACATCATCCACTGGGCGGCAGCCTGTACTACGAGCAGCAGAAGTCGGCGGCGAAGCGGCGCTCGCAGGACTTCATCGCCCATCGGCTGCCAAAATACTTAAATTATTTCGAGAAAGTCATCGACCGCAATCGCGCTCGAGGTCCCTGGATGGTGGGGCGCAGTCTGACCTACGCTGATCTCTCGATGGCGCAGCTGATCGCCGGATTGCAGTACGCATTTCCACGCGCCAGCCGCGCCCGCATGCGGCGCTGCCCGCGGTTGCGCTGCCTGCACGACGCTGTGTTCGAGCGGCCCAGAATTCAACGTTATCTGAGCTCCGGCCGGCGCCTGGCCTTCAACCAGTCCGGCATCTTCCGTCATTATCCGCAGCTCGACGCTTGAAGCCGCCCCGCTTTCAGTCCACTCGCAGAACGATCTTGCCGATGTGCTCGCTGCTTTCCATGAGTCGATGCGCCTGGGCCGCCTGCTGCAGCGGCAGCACTTCGTGAATTATCGGTGAGCACCGGCCGGCGCTCAGGACCGGCCAGACTTTGGCGCGCAGCTCGCTCGCGATCTCGGCTTTTTCGGCGGCGCTGCGCGGGCGCATAGTCGAGCCCATGATCGATAGGCGCTTGGCCTGCACGCGGCCGAGGTTGAATTGCTCCACGACATTGCCGCCCATGGTGCCGACGATCACGAGACGTCCATCCTTGGCGAGGGCCGCGAGGTTGCGGTCAAAATATTTGGCGCCGACGATATCGAGGATTACATCGACGCCGTGACCCCCGGTGCGCTCGGCAACGACTTGCTCGAACTGCTGCTCGCGGTAGTTGATCGCGACGTCGACGCCGAGCTTGATGCAGGCCGCAGCCTTCGCCGCGCTGCCGACGGTTACGAACGCGCGGGCGCCAAATTCACGCGCCAACTGCAGCGCGGTCGTGCCGATGCCGCTGGTACCACCGTGGATCAGAACGGTCTCGCCCGGGCGCAGCCGTCCCATTTGAAACAGATTGGCCCATACGGTGAAGAGGGTTTCCGGCAGCGCCGCGGCGCGCACCGCATCGAAGCCGCTGGGCCAGGGCAGCACCTGGCCCGCCGGCGCACGGCAGTATTGCGCGTAGCCGCCCCCATTGGTCAGGGCGCAGACCCGGTCCCCGAGCGCCAAACCCTGGACCTCGGGCCCCAACGCTGCGATCTCTCCAGCAACTTCGAGGCCGATGATGGCACTGGCATCCGCGGGCACGGGGTAGCGGCCCAGGCGCTGCAACACGTCGGGCCGGTTCACGCCGGCCGCCTGCACGTGTATGAGCACTTCCTGGCGCTGCGGCTGCGGCACCGGGCCCCGCGCCAGGTGCAGCACCTCGGGGCCGCCCGGCGCGGTGCATTCTATCTGATTCATCTGCTGCGGCAGAGACATGCGTCAAGTCTCAATTCGAGTGCGTCTGAGCGATGTTGAACACGATGCCAAAAGGGTCGCGAATATAGCATCGCGGCAGCGACGCGTTCTCTTCCTGTAGCGTGCAGCCGGCTGCCAGCAGCCGAGTTTTCGCGGCTGCCAGCTCCGGCACCAGCAATTCAAACACCGGGCCGTGCTCGCTGCCTTGCGCGACGTACAAGCGGAATGCGCCGGTCTCGAAGCCCATGAGCGTGTCGCTTCGATACACGACCGGAAGGCCCAGCACGGATCCATAGAATTCAATGGCTCGCTGCCACAGAGCCGTGCGAATGATGACATCGCGCGAGGATTCGAACGTGCGGTTCATGGTATCGCGCAGCACGAGATCGAGATGCTCGAGTACGCGGGGCCAGGCCTGTTCATGCCGGTGTCGGGAGGCATCGTCCACAAAGCCCGAATGGCTGAGGCGCAATGCCGTGCCTGCGCCACGGGGGATGAGCTCGACGCGGACGATGGTTTCGGCACCCCCGGTTCCGGCTGCCGTGACCCAGGTCAGCTCGATGAGACGCTCAGGCTCGAGCCGGATGAAGCGCCCATAGTGTGCGTGGCGCGTGCCCTCGTGCTCGGTTTCAAAGAAGAACGGCGCATCGACTTCCGGCTGCATGAGCACGCTGCCGGGTGCGGCGAACCAGCGATCGAGTTGTTGCGTCCAGGCACGGTACAGCACCGCGGGCGGCACACTCATCGTGCGCTCGACGGTGAGTCTGAAGGGCCGGGAAGACAGATCGGGCAGGATGACTGGCTTGGCCTTTTGCATGACCTGGGGATATATCCCGCTACGCAGCGCTTCGCAAGCGCAGCGCCGCGGTCCGGGTTGCTTGCCGCAGCGCATGCCATCATGCACCGTGTACCGCCCATATTCGATCATCCGCAATACACCCGGCATCGATGAACAGCCCCAGTGTTCACGCGCACCGCCGGCCTCTGGCGCTCGGAGGCGGCAGCCGCGGTGCGTTCATCGCCGAGCGAGCCGACATGCTCGCGCCCGCCCTATGGCTGGACTACGCGCCCGCCGTGAAAGACGCCTCCGTGCACCACACCGAGACACGGGTTGACGCCTAAGCCGTAACAGAGCTCGGCCGGCTGAGCGATACGCCAGAGCGCCAGATCGGCGCGCTTGCCGAGCTCGAGCGTACCGCGATCCTCCAGCATGCCGAGCGCCTGCGCGGCCACGCGCGTGGCGCCCGCCAGCGCCTCCTCCGTCGTCAGCCCGAACAGCGTACAGGCCATGTTGAGCATCAGCAGAATCGAGCTGCAAGGCGAAGTGCCGGGGTTGTTGTCGGTTGCGACTGCCATCGGCACACCAGCCTGGCGTAACAGAGCCACCGGTGGCGGCTGCGTCTGGCGCAGCGTGTAGTAGGCACCCGGCAATAACACCGCCACGCTGCCCGCATGCGCCAAGGCGCTGGCGCCGTGCTCATCGACATACTCCAGGTGATCAGCCGACAAGGCCTCGAAGCGCGCGGCCAGCTCCGTGGCCCCCATGTCGCTGAGTTGTCCCGCATGCAGATGTATCGGCAGCCCCAGCGCCTGGGCCGCGCGCAGATATTGTTCGCTCTCCTGCGTCGAAAAGGCAATCGACTCGCAGAATGCATCCACCGCATCGGCGAGGCCGGCGGCGGCCACCGCCTCGAGCCAAGGGCCACTCACGCGCTCGACGAATCCGCAGCGATCGTGCGCAAACTCCCGCGGCAGAGCGTGCAGGCCGAGATAGGTGGTACGTACCGATAGCGGCAAATGGGTAGCGATCTCGCGCGCCACCGCGAGCATGCGCGCCTCGGTGTCGAGATCCAGGCCGTAGCCCGATTTGATCTCGATGGTGGTCACGCCTTCAGCGCTCAGCGCGCGCGCCCGCGTGAGCGCGCTCGACAACAGCGCCTCGTGCGAGGCGTTGCGCGTGGCATCGACGGTCGATTGAATGCCGCCGCCCGAGCGCGCAATCTGCTCGTAGGAGACACCGAGCAGTCGCTGCTCGAACTCACCGGCTCGGTTGCCGGCGTAAACCAGATGGGTGTGACAGTCGATGAGGCCGGGCGTGATCCACATTCCCGAGGCATCGAACGAGCGTACCGGCTGCGAGGCGACGCGGCTGCGCGCCTCGAGCGCGGAACCGATCCAGACGATGCGCTCGCCTTTGACCGCCAGCGCCGCGTCGCGCATCGCGCCGTAGGCGCGCTCACCCGCGCGCATGGTGGCAAGATTGGCCCCGATCCAGACGCAGTCCCAATCGTGAGTCTCGCGGATCATCCGGGCGGCTCCTGGAGCTGCATTGCGCATCGGCAACGGATACGCGAAACTAGCCGCCCTATACAGGTATAGTCAACTATGCCCAGGTACCATGTGGATTCGGTGCTGTCCGCGGGCGGCTGGCTACGCGACGTCACCCTCGAGGTATCGAGCCACGGCCTCATCACTTCTCTGACGGCGGACACAGCGGCGGCGCAGGCGGAGCGCATCGACGGCATCCTCGTGCCCGGCATTGCCAACGCGCACAGCCACGCCTTCCAGCGCGCCATGGCGGGCGACAGTGAATTTCGCACACTCGCCCATGAGAGTTTCTGGACCTGGCGCGAGGCGATGTATGCACTCGCCAATGGCGTGCAACCCGAGGAGCTCGAGCTCATCGCCACGCAGCTGTTCATCGAGATGCTCAAGGCCGGATACACCTCGGTGGCTGAGTTTCACTATCTGCACCGCCGCACCGATGGCAGCGCCTACGAATCACACAACGCCCTGTGGCAGGCGATCGATGCCGCAGCAACCACCGCGGGGATAGCGCTCACCCTGCTGCCGACGCTCTATCTTAGCAGCGACTTCGGCGCGCAAGCGCTGCGGCGCGAGCAGCACCGGTTCCGGCTCAGCGTCGATGAGTTCCTGCAGGCCATTGCGCGACGCCGCAGCGACCTGGCGTCGCGCCCCGACGGCTTGCTACAGACCGGCGCGGCGCTGCACAGTCTGCGAGCCGTGCCGCTCGAGAGCCTGCGCGCGGCGGTAGCGGGGCTGCGAGCCATGGACGCGGCCGGCGTCATCCACATCCATGTAGCCGAGCAACTGCGCGAGGTACGCGCCTGCCAGCAGGCCACCGGACGCCGGCCGATTGAACTGCTGCTCGACACCGGCCTGCCGGATGAGCACTGGTGTCTGGTGCACGCCACGCATGCCACCGGCGCGGAGATCGCCGCCGTGGCGGCCAGCCGCGCCAGCGTGTGTGTCTGTCCGAGCACCGAGGGCAATCTCGGCGATGGCTTCTTCGACGCGGCGCGTCTGCTGAGCGCAGGCGGCCGGCTGTGCATCGGCTCCGACAGCCAGGCGAGCGTCAGTCCGGCCGAAGAGCTGCGCTGGCTCGAATATCAGCAGCGCCTGCGGCGCCGGCGCCGCGCGGTACTCGCCAGTCGCAGTGAGCCGCACGCCGGCGGCCGCCTGTGGCGCGAGGCGGCGCGCTGCGGTGCGCAGGCTTTGGGACAGAACAGCGGCGCAATCGAGGTCGGCCGCCGGGCCGACTGGCTGGTGCTCGAGCGCGAGCATCCGGCGCTCGCCGGAGCCGCGCAGGACGGCGTGCTCGATCGCCTGGTGTTCAGCGGCGCTCAGGCGGCGATCCGCGATGTGATGGTCGCGGGCCGCTGGGTGGTCGAGCGCGGCCGGCACCGGGCCGATGAGGACACGGCGCGCCGTTATGCCGCCTGGATGCTGCAGCGCGGGCGATTGCTCGCACCACATTGACTGTACATGTCTATACAGCCTAAACTAAAATCGTAAATTCGATTTTTGCGTCGGGTAACGAGCGCGATGCCAAAACGACACCTGGCGATGCAGCCGCTGTACCAGCAGGTCAAGGAGCACATCCTGACCAACATCGAATCGGGCCGCTGGACCACCTCCGCGCGCGTGCCCTCGGAGAACGAACTGGTCAGGGAGTTCGGCGTGTCGCGCATGACCGCCAACCGCGCGCTGCGCGAGCTGCAGGACGAGGGGGTGCTGGTGCGCATCGCCGGTGTCGGCAGCTTCGTCGCCAATCGCCAGGCCCATACGCACCCGCTCGAGATTCACGATATCGCCGATGAGATTCGCGCCCGCGGCCACGTGCATCGCGCCGAGGTGGTCGCGCTCGAGCGCGTGCGCGCGGTAGCGACGCTGGCCCAGGATTTCGGCGCCGCTCCCAGGACCGAACTGTTCTATTCCGCCATCGTGCACTATGAAAGCGACGTGCCGATTCTGCTCGAGGACCGGCATGTACTGCCGCGCATAGCTGCCGATTACCTCAAGCTCGACTTCACGCGCGTGACGCCGTACGAGTATCTGATGCAAGTCGCGCCGCTGCAGGCAGCCGAGCATCTACTGCGCGCCGTGATGCCCGATGAGCGCACGCGCAAACTGCTGAAGATGAAGCGGCACGAGCCCTGTCTGCTCATGATCCGCCGCACCTGGACTGCCGGGGTGATTGCCTCGGTGGCGCGCCTGCACTATCCCGGTTGCCGCTACGAGATGTCGGGACGGGTTCAACCGCGAGGCTCCTCCCATGCTTAGTCCGATAAGCCCACGAGTGATCCGCGCCGCGCGCGGCAGCACGCTGAGCGCGCGCCACTGGACCACCGAGGCGCCGCTGCGCATGCTCATGAACAATCTCGACCCGGAGGTTGCAGAGAACCCCAACGAACTGGTGGTCTACGGTGGCATCGGCCGCGCCGCGCGCGATTGGAACTGCTATGACCGTATTGTCGAGACGCTCAGAAGTCTCGAGCAGCATGAGACGCTGTTGATCCAGTCAGGCAAACCGGTGGGCGTGTTCACGACGCACGCCGATGCGCCGCGGGTGCTCATCGCCAACTCCAACCTGGTGCCGCACTGGGCGACCTGGGAACATTTCAACGAGCTCGATCAGCGCGGCCTTGCCATGTTCGGCCAGATGACGGCCGGCTCGTGGATCTACATCGGCAGTCAGGGCATCGTTCAGGGCACCTACGAGACCTTTGCCGAGATGGGGCGCCGCCACTTCGACGACAAGCTCGGCCGCCAGTGGATACTGACCGCGGGCCTGGGCGGCATGGGCGGTGCGCAGCCGCTGGCCGCGACCATGGCCGGGGCCAGCATGCTGGCCGTCGAGTGCCGTCAAAGCCGAATCGCCAAGCGTCTCGAGACCGGCTACATCGATGTGCAGGCGCACTCGCTCGATGAAGCGCTCGAGATCATCACGCGCGCGTGTGCCGGAGAGCGTCCGGTATCGGTCGCGTTGCTCGCCAACATCAATGACGTGCTCGATACGCTGCTCGCGCGCGGCATTCGCCCCAGTGCCGTGACCGATCAAACATCGGCGCACGATCCGGTCAACGGCTACCTGCCGCAGGGCTGGAGTGTCGAGCAGTGGGATCAACAGCGCTCGTCCGACCCGAATGGCACGGCCGCGGCAGCCAGTCATTCGATGGCACATCACGTCGAGTGCCTGCTGCGCTTCCGCGATATGGGCATTGCGGTATTCGACTATGGCAACAACATCCGCCAGGTCGCGCGCGATCAGGGCGTCGCGCGTGCCTTCGATATCCCGGGGTTCGTGCCGGCCTACATCCGGCCGCTGTTCTGCCGCGGCATCGGCCCGTTCCGCTGGGCTGCCCTGTCCGGCGATCCCGCCGATATCGCCAAGACCGATGCCAAGGTCAAAGAGTTGATCCCCGACGATGCGCATCTGCACCACTGGCTCGATATGGCGCGCTCGCGCATTCAATTCCAGGGCTTGCCGGCGCGCATCTGCTGGGTAGGGCTCGGTCAGCGGCATCGCCTGGGATTGGCCTTCAACCAGATGGTGGCCAGCGGCGAGCTCGCGGCACCGATCGTCATCGGACGCGATCACTTGGATTCCGGATCGGTCGCCAGTCCGAATCGCGAAACCGAGGGCATGCGCGATGGCTCCGATGCCGTGTCCGATTGGCCGTTGCTCAACGCGCTGCTCAACACCGCCAGTGGCGCCACCTGGGTCTCGATCCATCACGGCGGCGGTGTCGGTATGGGCTTCTCGCAGCATGCCGGTGTGGTCATCGTCTGTGACGGCACGCAGGCTGCGGCCCAGCGCATCGCGCGCGTGCTCTGGAACGACCCAGCCACGGGCGTCATGCGCCACGCCGATGCCGGCTATCAGATCGCGATCGACTGTGCGCGCACCAACGGTCTGCGGCTACCGATGGTGAGTGCACGGTGAGCCCGTGACGCTCGCGATCGAGCTCCGGGCCGGCCAGCTGTCGCTCTCGACGCTGCGGCAGATTTATGCGCAGCCGACCGCGCTGAGCATCTCGGCATACGACCGCGCCCGCATTGAGGCCGCGGTCGCGCTGGTCGACACCATCGTCGAGCGCGGTCAGGCCGCGTATGGCATCAACACGGGTTTCGGACTGCTCGCACAGACGCGCATTCCGCCCGAACAGCTCGAGCTGTTACAGCGCAATCTGCTGCTGTCGCATGCCGCCGGCGTCGGTGAGCCGCTTGCCGATGCGGTCGTGAGGCTGGTGCTCGCGCTCAAGATCAATTCGCTCTCGCGCGGGCACTCCGGCATCAGCCTCGCGGTCATCGCGGCGCTGCAATCGCTGCTGGCGCACGAGATCTACCCGGTGATTCCAGGCCAGGGCTCGGTAGGTGCCTCGGGCGATCTGGCACCGCTGGCGCATTTGAGTGCGACGCTGCTCGGTGTCGGCGATGTGCGCATGCATGGACAGGTGCTGAGCGCCGCCGAAGGCCTGCGGCGAGCGGGCCTGGAGCCCGTGAGGCTGCGTCCCAAGGAAGGCCTCGCGCTCATCAACGGCACGCAGGTCTCCACGGCACTGGCCCTGGGCGCCTTGTTCCGCGCCGAGCAGCTTTGGGCCGCGGCCGTGCTTGCCGGCGCGCTCTCGGTCGATGCCCTCAAAGGCAGCGATGCACCCTTCGACGCTCGCATCCACGAGAGCCGCGGACAGCCCGGACAGATCGCCGCCGCGAACGCCTATCGTGCCTTGCTGTCGGGCAGCGCGATTCGCGCCTCGCACCTCGACTGCTCACGCATACAGGATCCGTACTCGTTCCGCTGCCAGCCGCAGGTCATGGGCGCCTGCCTGGATCTGATCCGCAACTGCGCCGCGACGCTGCAGATCGAAGCCAATGCCGTGACCGACAACCCGCTGCTGTTCGTCGATGAGGCGCAGGTGCTCTCCGGCGGCAACTTCCATGCCGAACCGGTTGCCTTCGTTGCCGACACCATGGCGCTCGCCATCGCCGAGATCGGCAATCTGTCCGAGCGCCGCATCGCGGTGCTGGTGGATCCGAAGATGAGCGGACTGCCGCCGTTTCTGGTCGAGAACAGCGGCGTGAATTCCGGCTTCATGATGGCGCAGGTCACCGCCGCAGCACTGGTCGCGGAAAACAAGACGCTGGCAGCACCGTGCAGCGTCGACTCGATACCCACCTCCGCCAATCAGGAGGATCACGTCAGCATGGCCACCCACGCGGCGCGCCGCCTGGAGCGCATGCTCGACAATGCCGCAGCCGTGGTGGGCATCGAGCTGCTGGCCGCGGCGCAGGGCATCGATTTTCATCGCCCTGCCCGATCCTCGCTGGCGCTGGAACGGGCGCATGCGGCGATACGCGCCGAAGTGCCTTATTACGCCGCGGATCGATATCTCGCTCCGGATATCGAGCGCGCACGGCAATGGGTGCGCTCCGGCAGCCTCACCAGCGGGCTTGCGCATCTGCTGCCTTCGAGTGCCGCGTGAACCCGCCGCTGTTTGAGAGGCATGGCGGATCGCTGCCCATCGTTATCAGCTTTCCGCATTCCGGCACCTATGTGCCCGAGCCGCTGCGCGCACGCTTGACGCCAGCCGCGCTCGAATTGCCCGATACAGATTGGTTCGTCCCGCAGCTCTACAGCGAGTGCCTCGGGCGGCTCGGGGTGAGCACGCTGATTGCAACCCACTCGCGCTATGTCGTCGACCTGAATCGAGCGGCGGACGGATCCGCGCTCTATCCGGGCCGGATCGAGTCAGCGGTGTGCCCCAGCGAGACATTTTCCGGCAGTGCGATCTATCGCGCCGGGCAGGGGTTATCGGCGAGCGAGATCGCGCCGCGCATCGAGCGGTACTGGCGACCCTACCACGAGGCGCTCGCCGAGCTGCGCGATGCGGCCCTGGCGCGCCATAAGCACTGCCTGATTTGGGATGCGCACTCGATCCGTTCGCTGGCCCCGCGCTTGTTCGATGGCACGCTGCCGCAGCTCAATCTCGGCACCTGGGATGGTCGCAGCGCCGGCGCCGAGTTCGTCGCTCGCGTCGTCGGGCTGCTCGAGGCGCAGCAGCACTTTTCGCATGTGGTCAACGGCCGCTTCAAGGGCGGCTACATCACGCGCCACTACGGCGCGCCCGCGCAGCACGTGCACGCCATGCAGCTCGAAATCGCGCAGCGCGCCTATATGTCGGAAGCGACTGCACCGCAATTCGACCCCGCAGTCGCAGCGCCCCTGAGCGCGCAGCTGGTGCAGATCATCGCAGCGCTGCTCTGAAGCAAGGCGCCAGCGCAGCTAGCGCGCAGCGCCCTCATGCTGCAGCCACCGATCGACCGCAGGCAGGCGGTTGCGGCGAATGTGCGCTCGATAACGCACGCTGGCCTGCGCCTTGCGCACCTCCTGACGCGCCTGCGGCGCAATGTGGGCGGCCGCGAAGCGCTTGAGCTCATCGAGAACCTTCATGTCCGACGCCGTATGCAATAGCGAGGGCAAGAAAAACGTTCTGGACTCAGGTTCGAGCGTGGCGGCGATCGGCTCCCAATGCGAAGCCGCAAATTCAAACGCCAGCCGCGGATGCCGCTGCGCCGCCTGGCGGATCATCCCAGGCACCAGTGTCGGCGGCGGCTCGCCCGAGACTGCCAGCTCGAGGGCCTGGCGAATCAGCGCATCGTCCCGCGGCGTGGCGAGCAGTCGGTAGAGCTGCTGGCGCTCGATCTCGCTTCTGGCTGAACGCACCATGGCATGCAGTTGGTCCCAGGTCTCCTGATCGGCCATCAGCGCGACCAGACTCAAGGCAGTGTCGCGAGCGGACGCGTCGAGACTCGATGGATCCGAGCGATAGCGCTGGTACTGCAGCCGGGCGCGCATCAGCAGCGTCGGATCGCCAAATTCACCCAGTGCCATCGCCAGATCCGAGCGCAACAGCGCTACGTTATCGGCCTCGCCCGGCTGCTGGTCCCAGCCGATGCGGGCAAGGATGGGATTGAGCACGGCGCGCGCATAGCTGCGAAATGCCGCCTGCGTCGGCAGACCATCGTAGGCGAGATCGAGATTCTGCAGCTCGCCGACCAGCGCCGCGGCAACTTCCTGACCGGCCTTGACGGGGAAGTGCTTGGTGAGATTCATGAAAGCGGCCATCGGCTCGATACCGACAGCGGCCAGACTGGCGGTGTCGTTCAACACCCCGAGCTGATCGGCAGTTGCAAGGTCAGCAAAATGCGCGGTGATCGCTGCGAGGCCCGCGCTCGAGTAATGACTGCGGAAATAGGCGATCTGCCCGGCGTTCAATATCACAGCGTCGCAGCCGGACACCTGCATCGCGACCGCACGGGCTCCGGCAATGACCGCTTGCGCGGGCGGGCCGTCAATGGCTGCGGCGGTGACCGGAACATGCCAGATGCGAGCCTGGGTCGAATCCGCATCGATGGCAAAATGTCCCTGCGCCAGTTGCAGTGTCGTCATGCGATCGCTGCAGCTCGCGGATATCTCGTTGATCATCGGCACGCCCGCCTGCAGCGTCAGATCATGCGCGATCGGGGCAATCGGCCGCGTCGAACCCTTGTCAAGCTCGCGCCACAGATCCTCCGTGACGGCGTTGGCGTAAGCGTGATCGTGCATGTAGCGACGTACTCCGGCGCGAAACTCATCCTCACCAAGGTAGGTCTCCAGCGTCCGAATCACCTGCGCGCCCTTGTCATAGGTGATGAGGTCGAACGCGTCGTCCGCCTGCATGGCGTCGTCGATGGGCGTGATGATCGGATGGGTTCCATCGCGCGCATCAGTCTGCATGGCCGCCTGCTTGGCGCGCATATTTTGTAACCATTCGTGCCAGGCCGGGTGAAAGTGCTCGGGAACCTTGTTCTCCATCCATGTGGCGAAGCCCTCGTTGAGCCACGCGTCGTCCCACCACTGCATCGTCACGAGGTCACCGAACCATTGGTGTGCCATCTCGTGCGCGATGACCTCGTAGACCCGCCGCCGGTCCTGCTCCGTGGAGAGTCGCGGATCGATCAGCAGGTCGCGCTCAAAACCGAAGATCGCCCCCCAGTTCTCCATGGCGCCGAAGATGGCGCTGGAACCGGGACCCGCGACGAGATCAAGCTTCGGCAACGGATACGTCGTGGCGAAGTAATCGTTGTAGTAAGGCAGCATGTCGACTGCGGCATCGAGCGCGAATCCGGCGCTGGCCGCATCGCCGCGCGTAACGACGACCCCGATGTCTACACCGCCGACCGTGCGATGGACCCGCTCGAAATCGCCGGCGGCAAAGAACAGCAGATAGGGGGACATTCGGGGCGTGACGCCGAAATGCACGCGCTTGAGGCCGCCCGGCAGCGTCTCGGTCGAGACCACGGGCATATTGGACAGGGCCATTTGCTCCGCAGGGACGGTCGCGATGAGCTCAAAGGTGGCCTTGCGGGCGGGCTCGTCCCAGCAGGGCACGAAGCGCCGGGCATCGACGTTTTCGAACTGCGTGTAGAGCGCCCGCCCCTTGGCCGCGGCGCTGTCGTAATCGAGCGCGAACAGCCCGGACGCCTGCTGATAGATCTTGCCATGGTAGCGCAGTTTGAGCGTATGGCCGCCAGGCTCGAGAGTTTGATGCGTGGTCAAAGTCGCGGTCTGCCGGCGCTCGTCATAGCTGATCACCGGCGCTTGCGCGCTGCCGGAAAGCGCTGCGCTGTCGATGACCAGATCGACGCTATTGAACACGATCTTGTCGGTAGGCTCACGGACCGTGACGTCGATCTCCACTGCGCCTCGGAAAGTCAGTGCCGTGGCATCCGGCGTAAAGTCGATGCGGTAGTGCTCGGGTGTGACCGAAGCAGGAAGTACCACGCGCCGCGCGAGCGCGCTCGCGGCGAGCGCCGGGGCGGCCGGTGCGGCGGCCGGCACCATGACCGAAAGGGTCAGCAGCATCGCGGTGATATGGTTGAGCGCTACCGCGCTCAGGCTGACGGTAGGGGCTTTTGTCGCTCGCAATGCCGACTCCGCGATGACACTACTTAATCGGGATCTTAGCTTCTTTGCCGTCGCGCGCGCGCGCCTGATAGGCGCTGCCGGTGCGCCAGAACATGCACCAGCAGCCGCCACAGGCGCCCCACTGGGATGCCTCGATCGTACGCTCCCGGGCGACTGTCCCCAAGGCCGACAACACCGAGGCGATGAGCGGCGAGCACTCGGCGCCGGCTCGAACCGTCGCGTAGATATGGCGACTGGGTCGCGATTCGCCAGCTGGCGGCCGCACCACCACACCGCGCAAGGCGCGCGCGCAGGACAACTAACTCAAGCGGCTCGCGTGGACCGGAGGTATTGCGTTGCTGGTGGGTCTGTTGCTCTCGCCATTCGTGGCGCGGCTGTTACCGTTCGGGTGGGATGAAGGCGTGGCGGCGAGCATTTTGAACACCGATCGCTGGAATGTCGGAATCGCGTTGATGAAGTCCACCAATCCAGAGGGATGGAATGCTTTGGCGGGCGAAATGAATTTGGTCGAACCCAACCATGCGCTGTTGACCAAAGCGGCGGCCAAGGCGAAGAAACCTCAACCGTGTAAGATCGTTGTGCCGGCGCCGTGATCTCTCGGTACGCGTGACCATCCCCCGACGAAAACGGGCTCATGACAAAGCGCAGGCGGTTTAGGCGCCACCGGGATGCCCCAAAGACTCCGTCACCCAGACGGTGTAGCACGCCAAGTGAAACTTGAAGGTCCTGGCAGGCAAATCACCGGCTAAAACGCACTCGACTTCGTCAAACACGACCGGCGCACCACATAGCGCGCAAGGCTCACCACTGCCCTGGCCATCCCGCATGAGGCCCGGGCGATCTGGTGGCAATTCCCCTGCCTCAATACGTTCGTGTGCAAGTCGCCGCAGATTGACTGCTCGTGTATGCATCTCAGGCCCACTGACAAAGCGTACGAATTGTTCGCTGCTTCGCACTCTAGGACAAACCGCCGGCATTTAAATAGGCAGACATGCGTCCGTTTTCTTGTCGGAAGATTCCTGCTTTCCTGCCGCTACGCTGTCGCTGCTGATGTAAAAGGTAGGTTAACGCGTCGAGGCCGTGAAACTTCACCGCATTCCGGGGTCATCGCCTTGCGCTGCTTCCTGCGCAGAAGGACGCGCTGCGAGCAATCGCATCAGGGCAGCGTAGTCGAGCGGTTTCACCAGGTGGGCATCGAACCCCGCGGCCTTTGACTTCGCCCGGTCTTCGTCTCGTCCAAGGCCCGTCACGGCGATGATGACAACATTCTTCGACCACGGTTGTTGTCGGATGCGGCGGCACACCTCATAGCCACTGAGCTTGGGTAGCCCGACATTCAGCAAGATCACATCGGGTTGGAGGCGCTCGGCTGCCTTCAGCGCCTCGAGGCCGTCGTTTTCGGTGTGTGTTTGGTGGCGAGCAACTTGCAGCAACATCGCAAGAGAGGCCGCCGAGTCGGTATTGTCATCGACGATCAGAATGCGTCGCAGCGGTATCTCGGGCTCCACCACCGGGTTTAGCGTCTCGAGGCGGTTCCCTTCAGCGGCAATGGGAAGGCGAATAACAAACTCGCTCCCGCGACCTGGGCCATCGCTCAACGCCTTGACCGATCCGCCGTGCATCTCAACCAACCGCTTCACCAGCGACAGGCCGATCCCCAGTCCCCCTTGCGATCGCTCCAAGGAGCGATCCACCTGCATGAACATCTCAAAGATACTGTTGAGCTTGTCGGCGGGGATGCCCATGCCAGTGTCTTTGAACTGCACGATCACCTCATCGCCCTCAAGTGCGGCACTGACCTCAATACGGCCGCCCGGCTCGGTGTACTTGCAGGCGTTATGCAGAAGATTGCCGAAGATTTGCACCAGACGCGCCGGGTCGGCCTGCACGTAGAGGGGCTCAGGGGGCAGCGACACGTTGATCTGATGACGAGCCGATTCGGCCAGCGGTCGACACGCTTCGATGGACTGCTCAATGAGGGGTGCGAGTTCGACCGGCTCACTGCGAAGGTCAATCCGATTGCGAGCGATGCGGTTCACGTCGCTCAGGTCATTGACCAATCGCACGAGTTGGTCCAGCTGGCGTTCCATCGAGTCGCGCACTTTCTGCAGCTGATCGGGGTTGCCGCCCGCGCGCTTCAGTAGCTCCAGTCCGTTGCGTAACGGGGCGAGCGGCCCGCGTAGCTCGTGGGCGAGCAATGCGAGGAATTCATCCTTGCGCCGATCGCCCTCTTTCAGTTCGATCATCAGCTCGTACGTCTGCCGCTCGATGCGCTTGCGCTGCGTGATATCACGCACGATGCCGGTGAAGTAGCGGCGGGTACTGAGTGAAAATTCACTCACAGCTAGCTCAAGCGGAAAGGTGCCGGCGTCCTTGCGACGGCCCCGAACTTCCCGGCCGATGCCGATGATCTTGGCCTCGCCGGTGCGCCGGTAATTGGCGAGATAGGCATCGTGTGCGCTGTGGAACGGCTCGGGCATCAGAAGCTTGACGTTGTGACCGATAACCTCTTCGGCCCGATAACCAAAGAGTTTCTCCGCAGCCGGATTGAAAGTCTCGATGCTGCCCCGCTCATCGATGGTCAGAATGCCATCGATGACATGATTCACCACTGAGCGGATGCGTGCCTCGTCATTAGCCCGCCTCTGCTCCTCTTGCCGACGCTCTGTGATGTCGCGAAAGACCAGCACGCAGCCGACGATGACCCCCTGATCCAGGATCGGTGCGGCACTGTCATCAATGGGACGTTCGCTGCCGTCCTTGCGAATGAGGACGGTATGGTTGGCCAGTCCCACGATAGCGCCCTCTCGGAGCGATCGCTGTGCTGGATTCTCAACGCCCTCTCGCGTGCGCTCATTGACGATGCGAAACACCGCTTCGAGCGGCTGGCCTAGCATCTCCTGCTGCGACCAACCGAGCAGCGCTTCGGCGACGTGATTTACGAAGGTGATGCGACAACTGCTGTCGGTCGTGAGCACTGCATCGCCGATGCTGGTCAGCGTCACACGCAGGCGCTCGCGCTCTGCGGCGAGCTCATCCGCCGCTTGCTGCCGCAAGCGCAGGTTTCGTCTGGTGAGCGAGAAAGCAAGTAACAGGAGCACACTGCCGATCAGTGCAGCAAGTACGATCGAAACCATAGTGGTGCGTGCACTGTGCTCGGACTCATTGGCGCGCCGGTTCAACAGCTCGTATTCTGCCCCTTGCATCGCCGCCACTTGGGCGCGGGCGGCGTCCATGAGGACCTTGCCCCTGTTGCTGCGGACCAGCTCCAGGGCGGCGGCGCGGTCGCCCGCTTTGTTTAGCGCGATGGTCCGCTCGAGCTCACTCAGCTCTAGTGCGATGTTCTGCTCGAGAACGGCGAGGCGAGGCTGCTGGGCGGCGTCGGTAAGCAGGAGCTTTAGGCGAGCAAGGTCGGGCTGCACACGCGCAGTCGCATCCCGATAAGGCTGCAAATAGGCCTCATCTCCTGTTAGCAGATAGCCCCGCTGCCCCGTCTCAGCATCCTGGAGTGTGGAGAGCACCGTCACCAGTTCGACGATGGCCTCGTCGGTGTGCGCGACCGTTCGATCGTTCGCGATCAGATGCCGAGCGTTCAGATAGCCCAGCAGCCCGCCGCTGATGAGGACCGCCAAGGTGAGCGCAAAGGCGAAAACCGCCAGATCGCCGCGACGGCGCACCTAGAACATCCCTATTCTGGAATGTCGTGGCGACACGAGTCTTCAACCGACTGTGCTAAAAGCGGCCAGCCGCACGTGCCCGTAGGCTCCAAGTAATCTGGGAACTTTCTCAGACGCCATATTGAGTATGATAATCAGTTAGTAAGGCATTACAATCTATGTTTAAAGCATCATGGTGGCGGATCTCGCCTTGATTACCGCGGCGCAATTACGCGCAGCTCGCGCCTTGCTCGGCATGGATCAGCGCGCGCTCGCGCACGCCGCTCGGTTATCGCCCTTACGTGAGGCGGCGGGCAAACGCGGTCGGGTACCCGCACGCTCGCGGCCAGCGGGGTCGGCAAGATCTGCCATTATCATCAGCGGCGGCCGATCAACCTAGGCACGCGCGGCGTGTGAGTTCGAACTGTCGGTGCCGGTGGTCGCCTTGTCGTGCGCAGCACCTCTCCTGGTCGCGTGGGCGGCAGATGATCGATTGGCCAGATCGTCACACGGCCGCACGGCCGTCACGCTGAGCGTTCAACAATCATTCGATGCGCTGGCCAATGCGGGCAATCTCTTGGGGAGGACGGAACGGCGCTCAATGTCTCCCGTGTCGTTGGTCCAACAGAATTGCAGCTGGAGATGCCTGGTGAACCACCCCTCATGTCAAGGTAGTTGCCGCACTCGCGGATCGCGCAGCGGCTTCTTCTCGGGGCCTGGATTCAGATGCGCGTTGTTGGCGATGAAGTGCTCGTGAGCTTTCGAGAGCGCGGCTAGCCGGGTTTGCACAGTAGCGATTGACCGGGGCCCCAGTTGCGCCTTGTAACCGCGCTCCACCAAAAGAGAATCGATCGCCAACGGCAGCGCCGGCCGTCCTGGCCAAGGCCAAGGACCTGGTGGCCAGCGCTGCAGCGGCGATTTTGAACCTCCATCTATTCAATCACTTCGACATACAGCAACACCCCCTATGAGGTGCCGGAGCACCGCCGGGGCCAGGCGTTAAAGCGCTTCGAGCACCTATCGACGCGCAGTGGCGGCCGCGACACCGATGCCCACGATCACACCGGTCGCCGCGGCCAGTCCGATCGCGGTCCATGGCCGATCGTGCACGTAACCATCGGTGACGCTGGCCGCCATGCGTGCACGATCACGGAGCGTGTCGGCGGTATCGCCGACAGCCTGGCGCACGTCCCCCAACGCACCGGATACCTTGCTGCGCAGGCGCGCGACATCGGCGTCGCCAACGTTGGCCACTCTCTTCACCAGGTCTTCTACGTCGGCTAGAAAGGTACGCATCTTTTCGCTCGCGTAATCCTTCACATTGTTTCCGCGGCGCCGAAATTCACTGGCAGCGTCCGTGCCTGCCCGATGCAGACTCTCGACAGTGTCGTTGGCGTTCGCATTCATACATATCTCCAGTTAGCAACCAACAATGGCGATGCCCAAGAAGACGAGCCGCTAGTGGAGCGTCGCGCGCACCTTGCCTCGAGTCAGACGATTGAAGTTTGCCACCACGCAGTGCTCCGGACGGCTCATTTGTTAAATCGAAATCGAGCATGGCATTGTGTATTGGACTATATAATCGGCAGCCTGTGACAAGCGTTGTAGGATCAAGCTCACAGTGAAAAATCGGTGATTCGCTCTGGCTATGTTTCGCGAGCGGCCGTTCTCGGGGTCGCCGCCATCGCGGTAGGGACGCGCATCTCTGGGCCCCCCAGGTCGCCAGGAGCGGTCACCGCCTCCCGGCTCCCACAGAACGTAGCGTGCGGATCTCGTCCGCTACGTTTGCCGCGGCGGGGACCGGAGACGTGGCATGGTTGAGATACAGTGGCACTCGCAGACGAAAGTGCGAGCAACAGCGAACACAAACTTCAACCTCCCCCGGCGCGCCAGTCCTCGACCCTACCTGGGAGGGTGTGGAGGTGCGATTCCTCTGCTCTACTCGACATGCCTCGGCAAGGCCGAAGCGGCGGGCGCAGCTGCGAGTGTTGTTGCACGGCGATAGCGAGGCGGTGTCGCAGCCCAGGGTGGCGCGATGCAGATTGTCGCCTCGTGGGGGCGCGTGCAGCCGCTGCATTGACCGCGCGGCGGATCCTGCCGTTAAGCGCCTAAATGCTGTAGGAAGGCTCCCACTACGCTGCAAAACTTGCTTCGTGGTGCTCTGGAATTCCTTACATGATGCGATTTAGGCTGGGAAACGTCGGTGCCCTCTGACAAGAAGCCACTCGGTAGTCCTCTGCCCTGACTCTGTCATGTTGATTAGCATATTGCCAATATGATTCCTGGCGCGGGGAATCGCACGCATGATTTCGAGAGCGCAGCATTGTGACCGACAGCAGAAGCTAGGATGCCTAGTCACGCTCTTAGTCCTGCTTTCGTTTAGCGTGAAGGCTACCGCGCAATGTGTATCCGATTCACCGCGTCCGGCAACTGCTCCAGGCACGGCGACCGCCAATCATCCGGGTTCCGTTAAGTCGGCACTTCGGAGCACTGCGAATCTCTCTAATGCCGACTGGCAGCCTGGCTGTCGACAGGGTACTTCCGCGCAGGCGATCGCTGGAGATCGTCTATCAATGTCAGTCGCCAACCGGTTGTCTATGGATGCCGCCAGCGTAGTGATTGCCCACAAGATACGCGCTCAGATGGAACGACGATTTGAGACGCAGGCAAATAATGAGGTGGAAATGGGTTCACCTGATGCGTCGCGATTCGATGTTCATTGGCAGAATTCCCAGGGCCCGGCCTGGCTGCAAGATGTCCCGGACTGGGTGACCAGCAACGCCAGGAATTATCGACGTCGGGGCTTGCCCCTGGTCCATTTGTGGGAGTCACCGCATTACCTCGTGGCTTTGGGGCTCAGTAACCACGGGGTACCGGGGGTCTACTTTACGCAAAAGCTACCGTAGCGGCCGCGGTTAGACTGGTGCAAGTCCACATCGCGAGCGGCCCCCCCCCGACTACTGCGCCGCCGAGCGCCGGGTTCTTTTGACCGCCAGCAGTGCGATGGAGTGATTGTCAGACCAACCAGCAATCCCTCCGGGGAAAGAAATCGCGTGCCTGTAAAAGATTTCATCGAATTATTGTAGATGGACATGATGGAGCGTGTCATGCACAGTCCCGCCCACTGACCACTCCGTAACCGGGAACACCCATGCAGCGCGCACGAACGCAGAGCAAATTGCATGCCGCCGTCATTGGCATCGTCGGCGAGCGCAACGAGCGCCATCCGCTGCACATGGCGAGCGAGCAGGCGCTCACGGATGGTCCGGATCCGCCAGCGATTGAATGGCTCGCGACCGATCGCATAGCCGCCTGGCCCGCAGCGGCGCTGTGGCGCTACTCGGGTTTTCTCATAGCGCCGGGAAGTCCGTATCGCAACATGCAGGGCGCGCTGACGGCCATCCGGTTTGCGCGCGAGAATCGCCTGCCGTTATTGGGAACCTGCGGCGGATTTCAGCACCTGATCGTGGAATTTGCTCGCAACGTCGGTGGCGTGCCGGATGCCGAGCATGCGGAAACGGATCCGGGTGCTGCGCATCTCGCCGTGACACCGCTGCACTGTTCGCTGGCAGGCCAGATCCGTCCCGTCCGCCTGGTCGCTGGCAGCAGAGCAGCCGCTATCTATGGCGCGACCGAAGTGCTCGAGCCGTTCTATTGCAATTATGGACTCAACCCCGACTACCGCCCGCTGCTCGAATCGCACGGCCTCAGCGTCAGCGGCGTCGGTCAGGACGCGGAGGTTCGGATTGTCGAGCTGTCGGCGCACCCGTTCTTCGTCGGCACGTTGTATGTGCCGCAGGCACGGCATAGGCCGGGCGCAACTCATCCACTGCTCAGCGCGTTCGTGGCTGCAGCCCGGCTGGCGCAGCCTCATGCGAGCATGCAAGCGGCCGCGGCGAGCGATTGATGCGCCGCCCGCGTTCGCCGCGCGACGCGCAGTCATCCATACCTATACTTCGGTTGCCAGCCGGCGGGTCCTTCGGGCAGCAGATCGAAGAAGTGCCAGACACTGCAGAAGTCGTCACCGGGTCCGAGCTGAGTGTCCGATACGCGCACCACGTCATCGCCATACCGCTTGAACACGGAGACGCCGGGCGTCCAGCGGCCGCCCGGTGCATAACCCATGTCCTGCGCGAAGCTGGTGCCGGCGTGCGAGAGCAGCGGAAATCTCCAGCCGCGGCCTTGCGCAAACTGCCGCTGCTTCTCCGGAGGGTCGGGCGAGGTCACCACGAAGGCCGCGCGGTCGCGCAGGTGATCGTACACGCCGTTGAAGCCATCGGCCCACATCGTGCAGTAGACGCAGCCCGCGCCCATGTTATGGATCACGATGAGCGTGTCCTTGTCGCCGAATAGTTGCTGCAACGGCACCGCCATGCCGTCGGAAGATTTCAAGGAATAGTTCCTGACCGGCTCCGGCTCAATAGTCTGCTGAGCCGCTCGCAGCTCCTTACGCAGCTCCATGATGCGTCCGCGCAGCTCACTCATTCGGTTCTTCGAGTCTGTGTAGTTCATGTCTGCTCCTTGCGTTTCGAGCGTATCGATGCCGTTGCCCTGCGCGATGCTGCTGATCGGCTCGGGCGCGGGAGGCGCCGCGCGCTGCGCGCGCCGTCCAGTTCCGCAAGCCATGCCGCCAGAGTGTCGAACTGTGTCTGCCAGTACTTGCTGTAACGATTGAGCCAGACCGCCGCGGCATAGATCGGCCCGGCCTCGAGACGGCAGCGGCTGATACGGCCGGTGCGCTCCTGCCGCACGAGACCGGCGCGCACCAGCACCTGGATGTGCCTCGATATCGCCTGCAGCGATATGTCGAACGGCGCCGCAATCTCCGATACGAGCTTATCGCCCTGCTCCAGGCACAGGAGAATCGCCCGCCGCACGGGGTCCGCGAGCGCCGCAAATACTTCGTCCAGCTGGACATCATCCAGACTCGCAGCAGGCTTCTCGAGATCGACCAGCTTCAGTCGGGCGCTGCTCATAGTAGCGACTATTATATCAACAGAGTTGTTGATATTCAACAGTACGGTTTATAATTGAGTCGCGCGCCCTTGCCGACTTATGCGACCGGGACTTCATGCGCGACCGAGTAGTAGCCCAGCAGTCGGGCCGCGTCAAAGATCAAGTGGCGGGGCAGCTATCGCCGACTGCGACCGGCCGTGCAGAGGCGGCGGCGTCCGGCGGCGGAAAGGTCTGGCGGAATGAGAAGGCTTGCGCGCTCGGGCCTTCGGCTCGCAACAGCTGTAGCTTTGCGATCGCTTCCGCGACGCTGGGCCGGTGCCCCTTGGGCACCCACCACAGCACGAGAAACGCCTGGTCCATGCGCTCGAACCATTGCTTGCGGCGGCGCATGAGCTCCACGTGCGCGGATCGGTAGACATAGTCGTTGAGAGACTCGACATCTCGCCAGACAGACATGTTCACAAGCATGTTCTCGTCTTCAAACGGTCGGATCGCGGTGGCATCGCCCTGTTCGGTTTGAAGGCGCCAGAGAAATCCCGGCGAGCGCTCGGCAAGTGCATTGATGCGCTCCAGGTTGGCAACGAAATCCGCCATGACCGGCGAGTCCATCGGGGCCTTGATGGCGCCAATGTTCAGTTGGGCTAACTCAAACGCGGTCACTGTGGCGCTGCCCATAAGCTGTCCCCCTCGGGAAACTATACC
>Ga0209415_10005637_pt1 | contig 22446 bp, 20 predicted proteins | sample PeaSoiSIISIP2007_FD_187696 | JGI IMG/M metagenome (GOLD analysis project Ga0209415, IMG submission 187696) | Peat soil microbial communities from Weissenstadt, Germany - SII-SIP-2007 (SPAdes) (version 2) | ecosystem: Environmental > Terrestrial > Soil > Wetlands > Peat | place: Germany... | reverse complement strand
CTTTCGCGACCTGGGCCTGGTGATCATCGACGAAGAGCAGCGCTTCGGCGTCCGCCACAAAGAGCGGCTGAAGCAGATCAGCAAGGGCGTGGATGTGCTCACCATGAGCGCCACGCCGATTCCGCGCACGCTGCATATGTCGCTGCTGGGAATCCGCGACATGAGCGTGATTGAGACTCCGCCCAAGGATCGCCTGGCGATTCACACCGTGGTCGCGCACTTCGATCCCGAGCTGATCCGCGCCGCCATCGATCAGGAAATTTCGCGCGGCGGCCAGGTTTATTTCCTGCACAATCGAGTTGACACGATCTATTCGCGCGCGGCCATGATTCAGCAACTGGTTCCGAACGCGCGCATCGGCGTCGGCCATGGGCAGATGGGAGAAGATGAGCTGGAGCGCGTCCTGCTCGGCTTCATGCGCCACGAATACGATGTGTTCGTTTCGACTACGATTGTCGAAAACGGACTGGATATTCCGCTTGCGAACACGATCATCATCGAAAATGCCGAGCGCCACGGCCTTTCGGAACTGTATCAGCTTCGCGGCCGCGTGGGACGGTCGAATCGCCGAGCGTATGCGTATTTGCTGGTTCCGCAGGATACCGAATTGACTGAAGTGGCGCGCAAGCGCCTCGCCGCGCTGCGCGAATTTTCAGATTTGGGCGCGGGTTTCAAGATCGCCGCGCTCGATCTGGAACTGCGCGGCGCGGGAAACCTGCTGGGTGGCGAGCAGCACGGCCACATCGCCGCAGTCGGCTTCGACATGTATCTGAAGATGCTCGAGCAGACCGTGCAGGAGTTGAAGGGCGAAGAGACTCCGCTCGAAATTCATTCGGCGCTGAATCTTCAATTGGATATTCGCATTCCGCCCGAATACATCGCCGACGAGAATCAGCGCCTGCGCGCTTACAAACGCATCGCTGACGCGCGCGATGCGGAGCAGGCCGAAAAAGTTCGAGCTGAGCTAGCCGATCGCTACGGTCCGCCGCCGGATGCTGTGGAGACGCTGGTTCGGTTCGCTCTGCTGAAGACGGCGGCCGAGCAGGCGGGCATCGAGGCGATCGACCGCCGAGGAGGCGCCTTGCAGATCAAGTTTCATCCCGGCTCGAAGATCGATCCCGCGAAGCTGATGGGACTGGTCGCGTCCCGCGAAGGCGCCCAGTTCACGCCGGCGGGTGTTCTGCGCCTGCCGTTGCCCGCCACCGAAAACGCATCGACGGTGCTTGATTTTGTGAAGGGGTCGATTGAAGCGCTGGCGTAGTATTTTTTCACACCCGTGTCAGAAATGATCCATAACCGCGTGCTTGCGCGCGCGGCTCGGCCAGTTGGCTGATACGACGGACACCCGCAACCGAGCCGCGACCGCGAGGGAGCGGTTGAAGTCGCCATTCACAGCGGCTGCGTCTTTCAACGGGCCGAACCAACTTGCGAGGTCTGGCCGCTGGCGTGCACTATAATCTGATTATGCGCAATTGGCTCCTCTGCCTAGGTGTGACCGGATTTATCGCCTATGCCGCCGACGTGGCTGTCATCGAAGAGATCGTCTGCAAAGTCAACGGCGACATCATCACCCGTAGCGAACTGGAGAAGGACCGTCGCGATGCCGAAGCTGAGTTCCGCCGCGAAGGGCTCACTGCAAGAGCGCTTGCGGACGCCGTGTCCGTGGCCGCGCGCAACGTTCTGCGCGAGCGCATCGACCGCCTGCTGCTGATCCAGAAAGGCAAGGAACTGGATGTCAAAGTCGACGGCGAAGTGGCCAAGCAGATCGCCGACATTCAGCGGCGCTCCGGCATCGCCGATCCCGAAAAATTCCAGCAGTATGTTCACGAGCAATCCGGCATGCCGTATGAAGACTACCGGAACGAGATTAAGAACAAAGCTCTGATGGATCACGTGATCCGCCAGGAAGTGTCGAGCACCATCAAGATCAAACGCGAAGACATGCAGAAGTATTACGACGAGCACAAGAGCGAGTTCCAGCGCCAGGAGCGCATCTTCCTGCAGGAGATTTTTATCTCGACCGAAGGCAAGGACGGCGGCGGCGTTCTAGCTGCCCAGCGGAAGGCCGCGGATCTGGTGGCGCGCGCCCGCAAAACGGAGAAATTCTCGGATCTGGCGCAAGCCAATTCCGACGACGCCAACGCGGCCAACGGTGGCGAGATGCCCGCCATGCAAAAAGGCGAGCTCCTCAAAGTCATTGAAGACGCGGTGTGGAATCAGCCGCGCGGCTTTGTCACCGAACCCATCAAGGTTCCCGCGGGATTTTATATTTACAGAGTCATGGAGCATCAACAGGCCGGCCTCGCGGATTTCGAACAGGTGCAGAATGAAGTGGAAGACCGGCTGTTCCGCCCTAAAATGGATCCGGCGCTGCGCGAATATCTGACCAAGCTGCGCCTGGATGCATTCCTCGAGATCAAGCCTGGGTATGAAGACTCGGGCGCCGCGCCGGGCAAGAATACCGCCTGGGTGGATCCCGCGCAGCTCAAGCCGGAAACGGTAACGAAGGAAGAAGTCGCCGCGCGGACGCGTAACAAGAAGTTCCTGGGGATCATTCCGATTCCCGGCACCACCACGAAATCGACCGGCACGTCGTCTTCGAAGTAGCGTGAAATCCCCTTACGTCAACGAGCTCGAACCGAATCAGGCCGTTACCGGACTCTTTCTGGTTTCTCACAAGGACGTTCGCCAGAAAAAATCGGGCGACCCTTATCTTTCGCTCACGCTGACCGACCGCACCGGCGAGCTGGACGCCAAAATGTGGGACAACGCGGCGGAAGTGATTCACGCCTTCGAGCGCGACGATTTCGTCCGCGTGAAGGGCCTGTACCAGATCTTTCAGAACCGCCCGCAGCTCACGGTCCACAAGATTGCCGCGGTCGCGGAGGCGGAAGTCGATTTCGCGGATTACTTCCCGGCCTCCACACGCGATCGCGACGAAATGTTTCAGGAGCTGCGCTCCTGGATCGCCTCCGTCGGCAACCCGCATTTGAAAGGCCTGCTCGAAGCGATCTTCGCCGATGAAGCGGTCGCGCTGGCGTATCGCACCGCGCCGGCAGCCAAGTCCGTGCATCACGCCTGGCTCGGTGGCTTGATCGAGCACGTTTTATCTTTGTGCCGGCTGGCAAAGTTTACCGCCGCGCATTATCACGACATCGATTTCGACCTGCTGCTGACCGGCGTAATCCTGCATGACATCGGCAAGATTCACGAATTGAACTACGCCCGCGGCTTCAGTTATTCCACGGAAGGCCAGCTCCTGGGCCACATCGTCATCGGCATGCGGATGATCGACGAAAAGCTGCGGCTGCTACCCGATTTTCCGGCTCCTTTGCGCGATCTGGTGCTGCACATGATCCTCAGCCATCACGGCGAGCTGGAATTCGGCTCGCCCAAAGTGCCGCTGTTTCCCGAAGCGATGCTGCTGCATCACCTGGATAATCTCGATTCGAAGATGGAGTGCATGCGCGGCATGATTGAGAAGGATCGTCTGATCGACGGCGCGTGGACTGGCTATAGTTCCGCGCTCGACCGGAGCATCCTCAAGAAAAGGCGTTACCTGGAACCGCAAGCCCAGGAATCCCGGCCTCCGCAGCCACTGCCCAAACCGCCTGTGCCGAAGCGAGCTCCCGATCCTTCGTCGCCGTTCGCGGCCAAACTTCAGAACGCGCTGACTCGCGAACAGTGACCGCCATGAGACGCCCCGCTCCGCCGCGCGACATTCCCCCGCCGCTGGAGCTCGAGTGCCTCAAAGCGCTGTGGTCCTTGGGCGAAGGCCGCGTCCGCGATGTGCGCCAGGTGATGGTGGGAAATCGCAACCTGGCATACACGACGGTAATGACGGTGCTCGAACGCCTGGAAAAACGCGGCGGAGTCTCGCGGCGCAAGAACGGCCGGTCTTTTATTTACGTCCCCAAAGTCTCCCAGGAAACGCTGCGTCGATTCGCCGTGAAGGAACTGGTCGACAGCTTCTTCGGAGGATCGGAAGCAGCGTTAATGGAATTCCTGGCCAAGCCGCGGCAGCCTGACGCGGCGCTGCAGAACGACCCAATGGACGCAGCCCTGCTCTAATGCGCTAACCGAGTCTTTCGGCGATCTCTTCCCCGATCGCCAGCGATGCGGTTGCACCCGGGCTCGGCGCATTCACCACGTGCAATTCGCCGGGACCTTCGACGAAATGAAAATCCTCGACCAACGACCCATCCGGCGACATCGCCTGCGCCCGCACTCCCGCGCCGCCCTCCACCAGATCGTCCGGCTGAATTTCGGGAACCAGCCTTTGCAGCGACGCGCAGAACAGCGCGCGGCTGAAGGATCGGCGCGTTTCGTCCCAGCACATTTTTGGATATTTTTTCAGGAACCTCCACAATCCTGGAAACGAAAGCGCGTCGGCAACATCGCCCACGCGAATGTCGAATTTCGTGTATCCCTCCCGCGCCAGGGCCAGAACCGCGTTCGGTCCCGCTTCGATTCCGCCGTGAATGAAGCGGGTGAAGTGGACCCCCAGGAACGGAAACTTCGGATCGGGCACGGGATAAATCAGGTGCCGCACCAGATGCTGCCGCTCCGGCCGGATCTTGTAATATTCGCCGCGAAACGGAATAATCCGCACATCGCGAGCCCGTCCAGTTAGTGCCGCGACGCGATCCGAGTGCAGCCCCGCGCAGGTGACGATCTTGTCGCAGGCGTAGTCGCCCGCCGAGCTGATCACGCGCCATTCCGATCCATCCTGCCGAATCGCGGTGACCTTCGCATTCACGATCACCTCGCCGCGAATTTCCTTCACCAGCGCAGCGCACACCGCCGGATAATCGGCGATGCCTTCTTCAGGGACCCGCACCGCTTCGAGACCCGCCGCGTGCGGTTCAATCTCGATCAGCTCTTCGCGTTTCAGAAGACGCAAGTCGCGCAACCCGTTCTGCTGGCCGCGTTCGAAAAGCGCATGCAACCGTGGGATTTCCTCCTCGCTGGTGGCGACCACCACTTTTCCGCAGATTTCGTGCGCGATCGAATGCGTCTGGCAGAACTCCACCATCTGGCGGATTCCACGCACCGTCAGACGGGCTTTTTTCGAACCAGGCTTATAATACAGCCCTGAATGCAGCACGCCGCTGTTGTGCCCGCTTTGATGCCGGCACACACCGGATTCCTTTTCAAGCACCGTCACCTTCGCGTCGGGAAACCGCTGCCCCAACCGGTAAGCCGTCGCCAACCCGACGATTCCTCCGCCGACAACTACGATGCGCGATCCCATCGCTTTATCATAAGAGAGCGTGACTGCTCTCCGAGCGCTGCTCGAAAATCTTATCGATTACGCCGGCCTGTTCCCACCCGCCGCTCTGCCGATGGCGGAAGCGGTCGAGAACTATGCGCGGTATCGCGATTCAGCGGAAAGCTGGATGCTCGGGCGTTTCGTAGTGCCCGCCGCGCGGCTGCATGAATGTTCAGCGAGTCCGCTCAGCGTGCTGGTTGACGACGTGTCAAATTTGCCGCCGGAGATCGACACCATCGAGGTCAAAGGACCGATACGACAAATTCGAAACGTCACAGCCTACTTCGAAATTAGCGATCTGTCTTTGATTCCGGCCATCGCCGCCGCCGGCGCACGAGCGAAAATCCGCACCGGGGGAATCACGCCCGAAGCCTTCCCGTCGGCGACGTTCATCGCCGAATTCATCCTCGCCTGCGTCCGGTACAAGGTTGCGTTCAAAGCCACCGCGGGGTTGCATCACCCGCTACGCTGCTATCGGCCTCTGACGTATTCCGCGGGCGGCCCATCCGGCTGGATGTTCGGATTCCTGAACGTCTTCCTTGCCGCGGCACTGGCGCGCAGGTCCGTCGATCCTGAAACTCTGGTGGGGCTGCTGCACGAAGAATCCCCCAGCGCGTTCCACTTCACTGACGATCGAATCACGTGGGCCGGCCACATCCTGACGACCCGTGAAATCGCCGATACCCGCCGCGAGCTCGCAATCTCGTTCGGCTCATGCTCTTTCGAGGAGCCGGTCGCCGATCTCAAAGCCCTGGGAATCCTTCCCGTATGAGCCTCAACGAAACGCACGCCCCCGATCTCCGCAGTTGGGTGGAATCCGCCAACGCGCCCGATACCGATTTTCCAATCCAGAATCTCCCGTTCTGCGTGTTTTGTCACAGCCGTGGTGCGCCGCGTGTCGGCGTCGGCATCGGGGATTCGATTCTGGACATTCCCGATTATCAATCGCTCAACGCGCTAATGTCCGAAGGCCGCGCCGCCGCGTCGGAACTGCGCCTGAGGCTGAGCCGGGTCCTGCGCGCCGATAATCCCTACCCTCCGCGAGCGCTCCTGTTCCCGATGTCCGAATGCGCTCTGCTCCTGCCCGTCGAAATCGGCGACTATACGGATTTCTACGCCTCCATTTTTCACGCGACCAACGTCGGCAGCATGTTCCGCCCTGACAACCCTCTGCTGCCGAATTATAAATATGTGCCGATCGGCTATCACGGCCGGGCTTCATCGGTCGTGGTAAGTGGTACACCTGTTCGCAGACCAGCGGGCCAGTTGCAGGAAGGAAGCGCGCCGCCAGTCTTCGCGCCCTGCCGTCAGTTGGATTACGAAAGTGAGCTCGGTTGCTTCGTCGGCCGGGGCAACGATCTGGGCCATCCCGTGCCCATCGCCGAGGCCGAGGATCATTTGTTCGGCGTCTGTCTCTTGAATGACTGGTCGGCCCGTGACATTCAGCGCTGGGAATATCAGCCGCTCGGCCCGTTCCTGGCCAAAAGTTTCGCGACCACGATTTCCCCGTGGATCGTCACTTTCGACGCTTTAGAACCGTTCCGCGTGCCCCGATTTCAGCGCCCTGACGGCGATCCGGACCCGCTTCCGTATCTCGATTGCGAGCAAGATCGCGAACGCGGCGGCATCGCGCTGAATATCGAAGTGTGGTTCTCAACCGCCGCCCTGCGCACCGAGGGAATCGCGCCGATTCGTCTCAGCCGCGCCCGGTTCGAGCAGATGTACTGGACGCTCGCCCAGATGCTCGCGCATCACACCAGTAACGGATGCAATCTTCGTCCCGGCGATTTGCTCGGCAGCGGAACGATTTCGGGTCCCGGTAAAGGCGAGCGCGGCTCCATGCTCGAAGTAACCTGGCGCGGGACGGAACCCATTTCCTTGGCGACCGGCGAATCGCGAAGATTTCTGGAAGATGGCGACGAAGTGATCCTGCGCGGCTACGCCGAACGCGAAGGCGCCCGCCGAATCGGCCTCGGCGAGTGCCGCGGTGTAGTAACATCTGTTTAGAAACCGCTATATTAACCGCTTTCTTTGGTCGCGCAGGCCAATAAGCGATCTTTTTTCGACACTAACAGGTACACTAAAAAAGTAAATGCTAATCGTAATGACCGCGCAGGCCTCGCCGGCCGATATCGAGCGCGTGTGCAAGAAAATCGAAGCCCTCGGTTTCCGCCCGCACCCTATGCCGGGCGCGCAGAAAACCGCCATCGGCATCACCGGCAATCCGGGACCGGTGAATCCCGCCGAATTTGAGGATCTCCCCGGAGTCGCCGAAGCCATTCGCGTTTCGAAGCCCTACAAACTGGTCAGCCGCGAGGTCAAATCCGAGGATTCGATTATCTACATCAAAGGCGTGCCCGTTGGCGGATCCGAGCTCGTATTCTGCGGTGGCCCCTGCTCGGTTGAAAGCCGCGATCAGATCCTCGAATCCGCTCACGCCGTCAAAGCCGCCGGAGCTCAGCTCCTGCGCGGCGGCGCTTACAAACCCCGCACTTCTCCCTATGCCTTCCAGGGACTTGGCGAGCAGGGATTGAAAATGCTGGCCGAAGCTCGCGCCGCCACCGGACTCGGCATCGTCACCGAAGCCATCGACGTCGAAACTTTCGATCTGGTCGAAAAGTACGCCGATTGCATTCAGATCGGCGCGCGCAACATGCAGAATTTTTCGCTGCTGCGGCGCGCCGGACGCTCCCGCCTGCCGGTGCTGTTGAAGCGCGGCATGTCGTCGACGCTCGAAGAATTCCTGATGGCCGCCGAATACATTCTCTCCGAAGGAAATTACAACGTGATCCTGTGCGAGCGCGGCGTGCGCACCTTCAACGACCACAGCCGCAACACTCTTGACCTGACCGTGGTTCCCGCGGCTCAAAAACTGAGCCATCTGCCCATCATTGTCGATCCGAGCCACGGCACCGGCAAGCGCGATCGAGTGCATCCCATGGCCATGGCGTCCATCGCCGCCGGCGCTTCGGGGTTGCTGGTCGAAGTCCATCCCTCGCCCGATAAGGCTCTGTCGGACGGGCACCAATCTCTTTACCCCGCACAGTTCGCCGAAGTGGTGCGCGACTGCCGTGCGATCGCCGGGCTTCTGGCCCACCGCCGTTCACCCGAACACGCCCACGCCTAAGTGCCCGACGATTATTCGCCCGCCGATCTCGCCCGCGCAACCACTATTCCCTCGCGCTGGTATCTTGATCCGCAGTTTTTCGAGCTGGAACGCGAGAAAATTTTCGCGCGAACCTGGCAGCCGGTGGGATTCGCCAAGCACCCCGCCGAGCCCGGTTCCTATCTCGCCGCCGAGATCGCCGGCGAGCCCATCGTCGTTACACGAGCCAAAGACGGCGTGCTGCGCGCATTCTCCAACGTCTGCCGACACCGAGCCTCGGTCATCGCCGCCGGCCACGGCAGCGCGGCGTCATTACGCTGTCCGTATCACGGCTGGACCTACTCGCTCGACGGCCGCCTGCTCGCGTGTCCCGAATTCGAAGGCGTGCTCGATTGGGATAAGTCCTCCGTCTGCCTTCCCCAATTTCGAGTGGAAACCTGGGGCCCCTACGTTTTCGTGAATCAGGACCCTTCCGCGGCTTCGCTTGCCGAAGTTTTCGGCGCGATCCCCGAAGAGGCCGCGAAACTCGGCTGCCCCGTCGACCAGCTCGAATTTCATCAGCGCCGCGACTATGTGATCGAGTGCAACTGGAAGGTTTACGTCGACAATTATCTGGAAGGCTATCATCTGCCCGCCGCGCACCCCGGCCTGTTTCGCGAGCTCGATTACGCGCGTTATCGCGTCGATACGCACCGCTACTATTCATCGCAGTTCGCGCCGATTCGCCCGCCTCGACCGGGCCAAGAGAATCGGCGCTATGAATCGGATGGTCTCAACGCGCTGTATTACTGGGTTTTTCCGAACTTCATGCTCAACATCTATCCGGATAATCTCAGCAGCAACATCATCGTTCCGCTGGATGTTCACCGCACGCTGACGATCTTCGAATGGTTCTCTTATCCCGGCTCGGCCGTTCAGCCCGAGACGATCGCTTTCAGCGATGAGATTCAGCAGGAGGATATCCGGATCTGCGAATCGGTGCAGAAGGGGTTGTGCTCACGCACCTACGACACCGGCCGCTTCTCGGTGAAGCGGGAAAACGGGGTCCATCATTTTCATTTATTGCTGGACGAATTCGTGCGCTAGCCCGCGTGGGCGTCCCACGTCCTCGGTCGCGGCCGCCAGCGGTGAACGGGTGTGCGCCACCAGTTCAATATTCACGCGGGGGCCGTCTCGCCGCACCGTAACCGCGCCCGCGTTTTCCAACTCCCGCAGATGCACATCCAGATCTTCCTTGGATTTTCCGAGTTGCAGACGCACGTCCTGGGCGTTCAGCGGAATTTGTCCGGTGGAAACATCCATGCGCAGGCACAGCAGCGCATAGAGTCTGAAAGCGCCGTCGGACAGCCGGGAGATGGCCCAGTTCAGGGTCTCGATCGCGGCCGCATCTCTCACGGTGGTATCGTGCTGCCGCGACGATCGTGGCGGAGCGGCTCGCGCCAACCGTATGGCCGATTCCAGCTCCAGGTGATTGACCGTCGAAAATCTCAGCATGAGCGACGCGACCAGGTAAAAACCTGTGATCACCAGCTCGATGGCGTCATCGGTTTTCGCGCCGAGCGAAAGCGCCACCAGCCCCGCACCCTGCAAAATGCGCAGTCCCTGCCACACGGCCAGCAGCCCCAGCACCCCGATCAGGAATCGATCCGAAGCCTGCTGCGGGCGCTTTCTTTCGAGAGAAAAGCAGAAGAAAATCGTGATCAGACAGAGCACGATGGATACCGCGGCGAAAGGCTTCACCAAAAAGATGTGCCAGATTAACAAGACATTACCTTCTGAGCAATCATCGGCACTTCGCGCGCGCCGTCGGATGCGGTGTTAGTACCATTCCTCCCTTAGATCCACTTAGAAATTCCCCTTAGAAAAAGAAGCCCCTGGCCCGCGTGTTAGAATTCGCGTTTATGGCATTTTCACTCAAAGGGAGGACCGCCCTGGTCACCGGAGCCGGGCGCGGGATCGGCAGAGCCATCGCAATGCAGCTTGCCGGAGCGGGAGCCGCCGTCATGCTGAACGACATCGACCGCGAACCGCTGATGGAAACCGGCTCGCTGATCGATTCCGCGGGCGGCGCGGCCAAAGCGCTCCCCGGCGACGTCACGGCGCCCGAATTCCCTCAGAAACTGGTCGATTTCACCGTCAACGGATTCGGATCCATCGACATCATCGTCAATAACGCCGGCTACACCTGGGATAACGTGATCCAGAAGATGACCGACGAGCAGTTTCAGGCCATGCTCGACATCCACCTGGTCGCGCCCTTCCGCATCCTGCGCGCCGCCGCTGGATTCATTCGCGAAACCGCCAAACGCGAGATCGCCGAAGGACGCCTGGTGATGCGAAAAGTGGTCAACGTCACCTCTGTTTCAGGAGTCGACGGAAACGCCGGCCAAGTCGCGTATGGAGCCGGTAAAGCCGGCATCAACGGAATCACCAAGGTGATGGCAAAAGAGTGGGGACGCTACAACGTCAACGTCAACTCTGTGGGATTCGGCTTCATCGAGACGCGCCTGGTTCAGTCGCTCGATTCGAAGGACGCGACCATCGACATGAAAGGCCATAAAATCAAGGTCGGCGTGCAGCCGGCTATGCGAGAAGCCGTGAAAGCTGCGTGCCCGCTGGGCCGCCTGGGAACGCCGGAGGAAGCCGCGGGACCGGTCCTGTTTTTCTGCTCTCCCCTTTCTGATTACGTGAGCGGCGAAGTGCTGATCGTCAGTGGAGGGGCACGCTCGTGAAATACCTGCTTTTTGCCGTCGCATTCACCCTAACGGCTCAGGAGAAGCCACTGCCCGAGGGCGAGGGCAAAAAAGTGGTGGAAAAGCTTTGCCTGGACTGCCACGGTTCGGAAAACTTCACCGACAAAAAACGCACCAAAGACGAGTGGGAGGCGGTCATCAGCGACATGGTCGAAAAAGGCGCGCAAGGCACTGATAAGGAGCTCGACCAGGTGGTGGCGTATCTGACCAAGTACTTCGGCAAAGACAAGGCCCACCGCTAACCGTTATGCCCACCTTTAAAGCTTTGATCGCCAACCAGCAGGACGGGAAGTTCACGGCCTCCATTCAGGAAATCGACCGCGCGATGCTGCCGCCGGGGGAAGTACTGGTGCGCGTCGCCTACTCCAGCCTGAATTACAAGGACGGCTTGGCCGTAACCGGGAAGCCCGGCGTAATTCGTAGATTCCCGATGGTCCCCGGCGTCGATTTCGCAGGCACCGTGGAAGAATCCAGCGCGGCTTCGATTCGGGTGGGCGATGAAGTGGTGGTCACCGGATGCGGCACATCGGAGATTTTCTGGGGCGGCTATGCCCAATACGCCCGCCTCGACGCCGAGTTCATCGTCCCGGTTCCCAAGGGGATGACACTGAAGCAATCCATGGGCATCGGAACCGCCGGATTCACTGCCATGCAGTCCGTGATGGCGCTGGAACAGCACGGGTTAGCGCCCCACGGTCGCGACGTCGTGGTCACCGGGGCCGCCGGGGGTGTCGGCAGCGTCGCCATAGCGATTCTGGCCCGGCTCGGCTACAGGGTGGTCGCGTCCAGTGGACGCCCGGAGCTCGAATTCTATCTCCGCTCGCTGGGAGCATCGGAAATCATTGGACGCGAAGTACTTTCCACGCCCTCCAAGCGCCCTCTCGAGCCCGAACGTTGGGCCGCCGCCATCGACAGTGTCGGCGGAGAGACACTGGCCGGAATCATCCGCACGCTGGCCATCGGAGGCAGCGTCGCGGCGTGCGGATTGGCCGGCGGACCCACGCTCAACACCACCGTATTCCCGTTTATCCTGCGCGGCGTCAACCTGCTGGGCATCGATTCATCCAGAGTCCCCAACGCCCGCCGTCGCGAGATTTGGGCCCGCCTGAAGCGCGATCTCCCATTGGACCTTCTCGACAGCATGATGGTGGTCGCTCCGTTCGACAAGGTCTTCGCAATGGGCGAGCAGATCCTGGCGGGCAAAATTCGCGGCAGAGTCGTCGTCGACGTCAACGCCTAAGCGCGAGACTGCGCTAAATAACCCAAACTACACCCGACCGCAGATTCTTGCATCCAACGGCTATATATGATAATCTCTATAGACAAATAGAGTATGGCTGCCGCTGACACCATAATCGACCTGCAAACTATTGAACAGGAATACGATAATACCGTTCGGCACGACATCGAACTGTTCCGCACCCAGGCTCAATCTTTTCTTGCCGGCCAGATCAACGACGATCAGTTCCGGCCGCATCGGCTTCGGCGCGGGATTTACGGCCAGCGCCAGCCCGGGGTTCAGATGATCAGGACCAAGGTCCCCGGAGGACTGCTGACCGCGCGGCAAATGCGAACTTTGGCACAAATTTCGGACGATTTTGCCGGTTCTAGGGGTCACATTACTACCCGTCAGAACATGCAGTTCCACTTCGTCCCGCTGGCCCAAGTGCCCGATCTTCTGCATGCCCTTGCCGATGTGCGCATGACGACTCGGGAAGCATGCTACAACACGGTTCGTAACGTCACGGCGTGCCCGATGGCTGGTCTTCATCCGGATGAGCCTTTCGATGTTCAGCCGTATGCCCGTCGCCTCGCTTTCGCCTTTCTACACAAAGAGTTAACCGACAATCTGCCGCGTAAGTTCAAGGTCGCGTTCTCCGGCTGTCCGGAGGATTGCATGGCGACGTCGATCAACGACGTTGGCCTGCGGGCGGTGATTCGGGACGGGGTCCGTGGATTTCGCATGACGGTCGCCGGCGGCCTCGGTCCTCTGCCAACCGAGGGTCGCCTGCTGCATGAATTCATCCCTGCCGAGGACGTGGTCAGCCACGTGGAAGCCGTGATCCGGGTCTTCAACCGCCATGGGAATCGCAACAACAAGAACAAAGCTCGCCTGAAATTCGTGCTCCGGGAGCGGGGATTCGAGTGGCTCCGTGACACGATCGGCGAAGAGTACCGGGACATTTTGTCTCATGGCGGGATTCCAATGCCTCAGGATGTCCCAGAAGGCTTCGGTGGATTCCAGCCACAAGCACCACCGCGCGGGACAGGCGCGGGGCTGCCGATCTTCGAATCCGCGACTCCCGATTTCCGCGAATGGCGCGAAACTAACACCCGGGCACAGAAGCAGGCCGGCTATTCCATCGTCACCGTGAAGATTCCACAGGGCAATCTCACCGGCGATCAGATGCGCGGACTGGCCGATCTGTCGGAGCAGGCTGGAGACAGCTCTATCCGCTTCACAATGAATCAGAACGTCGTGCTCGCCTATGTCCCCATGGGCGCGTTGAAGCGCGTGTACGCGGCGCTGAAAGAGCTCGGCCTGCACGAATCGGGCGCGGATGAAATCAGCGACGTGATCACCTGCCCTGGAGCTTATAGCTGCAATCTGGCGCTGACCAAAACCATGGGACTGGGTGCGGCGATTGTCGAAGTGGTTCGCAATGATTCAGATCCGCAGGTGCGGCGCCTGCGCATCAACGCCAGCGGTTGCCCCAATTCCTGCGGCCAACACTGGATCGGCGATATCGGTTTCTATGGCAATGCGCGCAAGATCGACGGCAGGGAAGTCCCGTATTATCTGATGCTTCTGGGAGGCACGCAGGAGCAATTCGGAGTCGCAATCCAGAGCCTGCCCGCGCGCCTGGCGCCGACTGCGGTGGCACGCGTGATCGAGCATTTCAAAGAGAATCGCCACCCCGGGGAATCCTTCCGCGAGTACGTCCTGCGTCACAAAGTCGCAACCTTTCGGCAATTGACGGCGGATCTCGTCAAACCCGCCGAGCTCTATCCGGAAATGTACAAGGACTGGGGCGACGAGATCGATTATTCGCTGGAACTAGGCCGCGGCGAGTGCGCCGCGTAGCCTCGGGGAAAGGCGCGCGACCCACCACTCCCTGCGGTCGCGGCTCGTTTTTCGGTATCAGCTGCTTTTGTGAGCCGCGACCACAGAGAGCGGTCGGTATAGCTATTCTTGAATCAAGCGCTAGCTGCGTTTGGAACTGCGCGCTGAGACCGTGCGAACCGGTTCCATTGCTGCGCCGCTGGCTGCGGCGGCCGCTGGAATCGTGACCGAAGTATCCACCAGGCGAGCCATGTCGCTGACCGGCAGTCCTTCAGCTTCTTTCGCGAAACTCAGGGCTTTGGCGTTGCTGTCGAAATCCACGCGGATCCAGTCTCCGCCGCGGACCTGGTCGGTAGCGATCAGGTTCGACATAGGCTGCACCAGCAGCCGCTCTATGGCGCGCTTCAAGTGGCGTGCGCCGTACTTCATATCGGTGCCTTCTTCGAGCAAGAATCCCTTGCTCGAATCGGACAGAGTGAACACGAACGCGCGGTCGTTGGAGGTGTTGAAAATCCGCTGCTGGACGAGGTTCAGCTCGATGTCCAGAATCTTCTTCAACTGCTCCGTGCCAAGCGGCTGGAAAGTGACGATTTTGTCCAGGCGGTTGATGAACTCCGGCGTAAACTTCTTCCGGGCAGCGTCCAAACCGCTGCGGGCCAGCTTGCCGGTGGTCTTTTCGTCCATCACTCCGGCCGCATGCTTGTCGCGCGATTCCTGCACCCCGAAGCCGAGCCTCGGCGAAATGATGTTGCTCATTTCGGCCGCGCCCAGGTTGCTGGTCATGAAAATCATAGCCCGCGAAAAGTCCACCTTGCGGTTGTCGCCCAGCGTCAGCGTAGCTTTGTCCAGAATGCCGAGCAGCAGGTTCCACAGCGCATCCGACGCTTTTTCGATCTCGTCGAACAGCACGAAACTCAGCTTCATGGTCTCGGTGTGATGCTGGTTCAGCACTTCCTGAGACAGCAGCGGATGAGTTTCGCGATGCCCCAGGTATCCCGGAGGCGAGCCGATCAGCTTCGCGATCTCATGGCTGTGCTGAAACTCCGCGCAATCGATCTTGATGACCGCGCGTGGATTCTTCAAGAGCGCTTCAGCGGTAGCTTCGACAATGCGCGTCTTTCCGGAACCGGTGGGCCCCAGGAATAGGAAATTTCCTATAGGACGGCCCGGAGCGCTCATCCCGGTCAGATTCATCTGGTAGATGTTGACGATTTGCTCAATCGCTTCATCCTGGCCGATGATCATCCTGCGCAAATTTGTCTCAAGGGACATGGCCTCCCGGCCTGTTTTTGCCGGATCCAACGGAATGTTTAGCCGTACCATTTTATCTACCGCCTTTCTCGAACCCCTGGGACCCGGCTGAACACCCGGTCCCTTCTTCCACAAACTCTCAGGCAACCCAATTGCCACTTTTTTAGATGCTCCTCAACGCTGCCCGATTCGAGCAGCCACATTTATCTCTTCGGCCTCGCCGGACGAACTTCTATTCGGCTGATCAAGGTTCTTTTTGGCATCTGTAGGAGCATCCGTACTATTTCGGCAATGTCTTCCGGCCAGATTTTCCAGTCTGAACCATCTGCCGGCTGATGGCCGTTGAATTCGGTGGCCACGCTTCCCGGCATGATGTAACTGACACGCACATTGCGATTCCTCTCATCCAACATCACGGCTTCGCTAAATCCGTTTAATCCGAACTTCGATGCGTTATACGCCGCCCCGCTTGCAAACGGATTCGCCCCTGCCAAGCTACTTATATTGACGATGTACCCGCCGCCCGCGGTTCCCAATCTGAACAAAGCTTCACGACAGCAATAGAACACACCCGTGAGATTTGTCTCGATGGTGTACTGCCAATCCTGTATTGACAGTTCCGAGACGGGACGAAACACGCCAACTCCCGCGTTGTTGACCAGCACATCCAGCCGGCCGAACTCGCCGTCGACAAACTCAAACAGCGCGCGGACCTCATCATAGTTCCTAACATCGGCGGCTTTGCCCTTGACTTTAAAGCCGGTCTCCGCCGTCAATTCGGCGATGGCGCGATCGACGGATTCCTGACGCCGTCCACATATTGCCACCGCACTCCCTTCTTGCAAAAGCATTTTCGCGATGGCGCGGCCGATGCCGCGCGTCGCGCCGGTGACCACAGCAACCTGATTTTTCAGCGTTTCCATACCTTCCAGAGTAAAGTGATGTAACGCGCCCAGTTGTTTCCATCCGCTAAGATCAATATTGAATGGAATCCAGCATTTTATGGCTGCGCATCGCGGCATGCCTGTATGGCGTGGGGCTGCTGCATTCGATGCTCGCCATCACCATGAAGAATCCGAAGCTGTATCCGGTTGCGCTGGGCACGTTTCGGGTGGCGGTGGTGCTGCACGGGGTCGCGCTGGTGGAAGTGTCCATGGCGTATGGCCGTCTGCCGCTCGACAGCTTGTTCGAAACGCTCAGCGTATGCGCATTTCTGGTGGCGCTGCTGTTCCTGTTTGTCCAATGGCGCTATCACTTCACCAGCACCGCGGTGGCATTGTTTCCTCTGATCTTCATGATGGCGCTGGCGGCGTCCATGCAGCAGCCTTCGGCCACCTGGCCGAACGTCGGCGTGAAAGACGCGTGGCTGGTGGTGCATATCGTATTGGTGCTGGCGGGATTTGCGGCACTGCTGCTGACCGCCGTCGCGTCGGTGTTCTATCTGATGCAGGAACGGCGCTTGAAAGCCAAGCGCAGCAGCACGCTGCTGGAGCGGCTGCCGCCGCTCGCAACGCTGGATAATCTGGTTTCCGCCTCCATGGGATTTGGATTCGTGCTGCTGACGCTGGGCGTGATCTTCGCGATCACCTGGGCATCCGTCGAATATCAGACACGCTGGATCACCTATCCGAGCGTGCAATTCTCCTTATTTACCTGGGTGCTTTGTCTGGTAATGATCTTCCTGCGGACCTCGGCCGGATGGCGAGGACGTAAGGCCGCCGTGATGGCGCTGGCCGTGCTCGGCTGCGCGGTGCTGACGTGGGTGGCGCAGGTTGGGCTTAGACCGGCTCTCGAAAAATGAAGCTTTTCATCACAGGCCTGAATCATCGCACCGCTCCGGTGGAAGTGCGGGAACGCCTGGGGTTTGAAGAAAAAACCCTGGCGCAGGCTCTGGGAAATTTGAAACAGCGTCCCGGCCTGCTGGAAGGCATGATTCTATCGACTTGCAACCGCGTCGAGATCACCGTAGCGGCGGAAGAGCAGGCCGACGCCGAAACATCGGTGGAGCATTTTCTCGCCGAATCGCGGGATGTGAAGCGCGAGTGGATGTCGCCGTATCTGTATCGCCACGACGGACCGGCCGCGATTCGTCATCTCTTTCGCGTGGCTTCGAGCCTGGATTCCATGGTCGTGGGCGAGCCGCAGATTCTGGGCCAGATGAAAACGGCCTACGCGCTCGCCAAGGACTGTGGCGCCATCAGCGGGCTGCTGGACCTAGTGCTGACGCGAGCCTTCAATGTCGCCAAACGCGTCCGCTCGGAGACCGACATCGGGCAGAGCGCGGTATCGGTAAGCTACGCCGCGGTGGAACTGGCGCGCGAGATTTTCGGGTCGCTCAACGGGAAACGCGTGCTGATCGTGGGCGCGGGAAAAATGGCCGAATCGGCCGCGCGGCACCTGCGTCGAGCCGGCGTCTCCGAAATCCTGGTGACCAATCGCACCCGCGAGCGCGCCGAAGCCATGGCCGAGGAGTTTCAAGGCCGCGTGATCGATTACGAAAGATTCTACGATTCGCTGAAGGACGTCGACATCGTGCTCACTTCGAGCGGCGCGCCGCACTTCATTCTGACGCGCGACCAGATGCGCGGCGTGATGAGCAGGCGCCGCAACCGGCCCATGTTCCTGATCGACATTGCGGTTCCCCGCAACATCGAACCGGCCGTGAACGAGATCGAAAGCGTGTTTCTGTACGACATCGACGATCTGTCGAAAGTCGTCGAGATGAACCTCAAGGGCCGCATCGAGGTCGCGGTCCAGGCCGAGGACATAATTCGCGAAGAAGTGGAGCGCATGCTGATCCGCTTGCAGACGCGCGAAGTGACGCCGACTATCGTCAGCCTGCAAGAGCAACTGGAGCTGCTGCGCGCCAACGAAGTCGAAAGGCAACGGGGCAAACTGGGCGCGCTGACTCCACAGCAGGAAGAGGCGATCAATGCCATCACCCGCGGAATCGTGAACAAAATCGCGCATGGCCCCATCACGGAGCTGCGCCGCCAGGCCGGCGATCCGGGCCGGATTCACATGGTGAGCCTGATCCGCAAGCTCTTTCGCCTCGGAGAAGGATAATGCTGACCATAGGATCGCGCGGTTCTCAACTCGCGCTGTGGCAGGCTCGCCACATCGCGGCCCGGCTCGGCGAGATGGGCGCGGAGACGCGCATTGAGATCATCAAAACCACCGGAGACAAGATCACCGATGTGCCGCTGGCGAAGGTCGGCGGCAAGGGACTGTTCACAAAAGAAATCGAAGAAGCGCTGCTCGACCGTTCGATCGACATTGCCGTGCACAGCCTGAAAGACGTGCCCGCGGAGCTGCCGGGCGGCCTGATTCTCTCCGCGATTCCGGAGCGTGAAGATCCGCGCGACGCATTGATCGGGCGTCCGCTGGCCGAACTCGGGCCGGGTTCGAAGGTCGGAACCAGCTCTCTGCGGCGTTCATCGCAGTTACTGGCCTTCAACCCGAGTTTGGAGATAAATATGTTGCGCGGCAATGTGGATACTCGCCTGCGCAAGCTCGCTGAAGGCCAGTATGACTCGATCGTGCTGGCGGCGGCGGGTTTGCGGCGCCTGGGTTGGCAGGACCGCATCCGCGAGCTGCTTTCTCCCGAGATCATGTGCCCCGCGGTGGGCCAGGGCGCGCTGGCGATTGAGACGCGTCACGACTGCGGCGAAGCGGAGCGCCTGGTTTCGAAACTCGACCATGCGGCCAGCCGTGCCGCCGTCACGGCCGAACGCGCGCTGCTCGCCACGTTGGGCGGGGGCTGCCAGGTCCCGATCGGCGGCTATGCCGTGGTTAACGGCGCATCAATCCAACTACGCGCGATTGTCGCGTCGCCGGATGGATCGCGGATCGTTCGCGGAGAGCGCACGGGTACGGACGCCGCTTCGCTTGGCGAAGCTCTCGGATGCGAGCTGCTCGACCGCGGAGCTCGCGAAATTCTCGCACAAGTCTACGCGCAATGAAGGTCTACCTGGTTGGCGCGGGACCCGGCGATCCCGGTCTGATCACCGTCAAGGGCCGCAAAATTCTGGAACGCGCCGACGCGATCCTGTACGATCATCTGGCCAACGATCGTCTGCTGGATCTCGCGCCTGCGAGCGCCGAGCGGGTATACGTGGGCAAAAAGCGATCGACGCATGAATTTTCCCAGGAAGAAATTTCGGCGATGCTGATCGAACGGGCACGCCGAGGATGGAACGTCGTGCGGCTGAAGGGCGGCGATCCATTCATCTTCGGCCGGGGCGGGGAAGAGATCGAGGCGCTTTCCGCCGCCGGGATTCCGTTTGAAATCGTGCCTGGAGTCACCACGCCGCTTGGCCTAGCCGCGTATACCGGCGTTCCGCTGACACATCGCGAGCATACTTCGGCGGTCACGTTCGTCACCGGACATAACGTGGAGGCGATCGACTGGTCGAAGGTCGGCGCGGCGGAAACCATCGTGCTGTTCATGGGCCTGGTGAATTTTCCGGCGATCGCGCAGGAGTTGATCGCGCGCGGGCGTTCGGCGAAAACTCCCGCGATGGCGGTTCGCTGGGCCACGCGGCCGGATCAGCAGACCATCACCGGCACTTTAGAAGACCTGCCCCGAAAGATCTCTGACTCGGGGATGAAGCCGCCGGCGACCATCGTGATCGGCGAAGTCGTAGCGCTGCGGGACCGCTTCAGTTGGTATGAAAAGCTGCCGCTATTCGGCCAGCGCATCGTCGTGACGCGCGACCGCAGACAAGCCATGGAGCTCGCCGAGCCGATTGAAGCGCTGGGTGGAGAAGCGCTGCTGCTGCCGGTGATCGAGATTCGGGAAGCGGCGGATCCGGCGCCGCTCGATCATGCAATTTCGCAATTGAATTCTTATGACTGGCTGATTTTCACCAGCGTGAACGGCGTGAAATATTTTCTCGATCGCCTGGATCGCTCCGCGGTGGATCTGCGTTCGCTCAAAGCCAAGATTTGTGCCATCGGTCCAGCGACCAAGGCTGCGGTCGAAGCGTTGCATCTCAAAGTCGACAAAATGCCCGAGGAGTACGTCGCGGAAAGTCTGGTGCAGGCGTTCGCATCGGAGGATCTGAACTGGCGTCGGATTCTGTTGCCTCGCGCAGCCGTGGCTCGCGACCTGGTTCCCATGGAACTGAAGCGTCGTGGCGCGACCGTGGACGTAGTAGAAGCGTATCGCACCGTGATTCCTGAAGACGCGGCGGCCCGAGCGAAGGAAATTCTGGCGCGCCGCCCGCATTGGATCACGTTCACCAGCTCATCGACCGTGAACAATCTGGTCGAAGCGGCCGGAGCGGATGCATTGCGCGGGATAAAACTCGCGTCTATCGGTCCGATCACGTCGCACACGATTCGCGAACATGGGCTGGAAGTGAATCTGGAGGCGAATCCACATACGGTGCCGGGCCTGATCGCCGCGCTTATCCGGCCATCATCCTGAACAGGCCTTTGAACATGGTGATGCCGCCGAAAATCACCGGGCCCCAGGCGATGAAGAAAATCGGCAGTCCCATCGCGAAGGTGCCGGCAGTGACGGCGACTCCGATCACGACGTACAGCGCGCCTTTGGCGGCGGCTTGCGCGCCGGCTTTGCGGAACGCGGCTTTCTTCACTTTGCTGGCTTCATCGACCAGCGCGCGGGCGCCCGGCTCAGGCATTCCTTTGCTGATGAGATCGTCCATCACGGATTTGGTCGATTTTCCATTGGCGAGCGCGATCAGCGTCTCGTTGTAAAGTGAATCCATCGTCATTTCTTGCGTCACGGTTTCTTTCTCCTGTCTTCACCCGGCGCAATCGCGCGAGCCGTATTATCTGACGACGCAGAAAAAGGGAATGTGTCAAAACCCGCGGGATTGACCGCTCCCTCTGGTCGCGGCTCACTTAAGTTGCTGCTGGCTGAGAGCCGCGACCGCAGGAACGCGTGGATGTGGGCTCTTAGCGAAGACTGACCTTGAATTCCCAGCGACTCGAGCGGCTTGATTTCGTTGCGGCATGTCACGCCGATCAGTCTGCGCAGGTTCTGATACACCACGCGACCGCGCTAAGCTCCCGGGAAAACTCTGCGGCCGTCCAGATACGTTTCGACGATCTCGACCCCGCCGTCATGCGAGCGAAACCGGACCAGATCGGCTCGCTCGCCGTTGCGCAGGCCGCGCTGCCTCGAAACGATGCGGCCGATGCGCGCAGGGTTGATGGTTGCCATGGTGATCGCTTCCACCAGGCTCACGCCCGCGATGCGCATCGCGTTTTCGATGGCGCGATCCATGCGCAGGCTCGATCCCGCGAGTCGCGTGCCTCCAGCGAGCACCACGCGACCTTCCGCATTCAACTCGACCTCAACTTCGCCTAAAACATAGCGGCCCGGCGCGCACATCGCCGGCATCACCGCGTCGGTAACCAGAACGCTGCGCTCGATCCCTTTCGCTCGTAGCGCGATTCGAAAGAATGAATCCGGCAAATGAATGCCATCGACGATAAAGCTCGCCGCCAGCCGATCCTCGCCGAGCTGATCCCAGATGTAATTCCAGCGCGGCAGAACCGCATGCGCGCCATTGCCGAGATGCGTCGAAAGCGTGGCACCGGCGCTGACCGCGTCGCGAATCTGTTCGCGGCTCGCGCCGGTGTGGCCGATGCTGGTTGCGACTCCATCGCGCGCCAGCGTTTCGATGTAACGCGTAGCGCCAGGCCATTCCGGCGACAGCGTAACTAGTCGCACATTTCCGCGCGCCGCCTCCTGCCAGCGGCGATACTCTTCGATGTCGGGAGGCCGCACCCAACGAACGGGATGCGCCCCGCGAGGACCATCCTCCGCGGAGATATGCGGCCCTTCGACGTGAAACGCCTCCATCGCCGCGCCGTCCTCCAGCGATTCGCGAGCCGCCGCCAGATTCCGCAGCGCGCCCAGCATCCGATCCGGCGCGCCCGTGATCACCGTCGGGAAGAATCGCGTCACCCCGGTCGAAAACATTACGCGAATCGAGCGCGCAATCTCTTCATGCGGCGCGGCGGG
>Ga0209415_10005636_pt1 | contig 22450 bp, 18 predicted proteins | sample PeaSoiSIISIP2007_FD_187696 | JGI IMG/M metagenome (GOLD analysis project Ga0209415, IMG submission 187696) | Peat soil microbial communities from Weissenstadt, Germany - SII-SIP-2007 (SPAdes) (version 2) | ecosystem: Environmental > Terrestrial > Soil > Wetlands > Peat | place: Germany... | reverse complement strand
CTCTGTATCGAAATAGATCTCCGAGCCATCTTCGGACCACGTGGGATTGTTGACGTGCGTTGCGTCCAGGAAACTCCATTTGTTACTGACGAAATCGAAAAGCATCAGCCGCTGTTCCTTGATTGTCAATGCACAAATATACTGGCCCTGCGGTGACCATCGAGGGGTCCACAGACCTCCTGAGCCAGGTAATGTAGAAATAGAATGAGTCTTGAGGTCAATAATGTGAATCATTTCTGTTCCAAAGGGATGCTGGAAAACGGGAGGCACGTCGCCGAAGGCGATCTGCCTGCCATCTGGCGACCATGTGGGCACGCCTTCTTCCGCGGTTCCGGAGGTCAGTGGTTCGAGTTCACCACCGCTACTCGGCAGGAGAAACACCTTGTACGGCTTGCCCGGAGCGCGGGCCCGAACAGCAAAAAACCTGCCGTCGGGCGACCAAGAATATCCGTCAGTCTCCCAGGGAGCGAATGTTAGCTGCTGCTTTTGAGAGCCATCTGCCCTTTCCCGCCAAAGTTCGTTTCTTGGGGAACTCAGATAGGCAACCCATTGGCGATTTTTTGAGAAGATTACCCACGCTGCAGCTATTCCATCCAAAAAAGGAACAAAAGACTTAACCTTCGTGTCGTAACGTACCAATTCTTCTTGGGATTGCTCGCCGACCGCGAACAGATTCTTGCCGTCCTTACTGAATATGGGCGTGCCATAGCCTATCGGTCCAGAGGTCAGCGGTAATGGAGAGCTTCCTCCCCAGTTCCAGAATCCCGGCGTTTCTCGAAGCAGCCAGAGATCAGACCGAGAGTTCGGAAATGACTGGAAGACAAAGTACTTCCCGTCCGGCGACCAGACTCCGCAGCATTGGTGCGGCGGCTGCGTCCAATTTGGGAGTAAGGGATGGAGGTTCGTTCCGTCGGCCCGAATTTCCCATAACGTATTCTCAGGTTGATCCTGCCCGCGCACGGTAAGTGTGAAACGGAGCCTCCTTCCGTCAGGGGACCAGCGTATCCAACTAACCGAGCCCGGCATGTTAGCCAGTTCTCGTGCTTCACTGCCATCGGCATTCGAAACGTACAGCCGATATTCCAGAGTGTAAGCGATGAACTGCTCGTTGGGTGACCAACGAGCGGATTCTGCCCGTACGTTCCCGACACGTCGCGGCGACCCTCCAAGGATGGGCATGATCCACAGGGGCCCGCCGCCACGGTCGATTGGAGCCTGGACCACGAGCGCGTCCGATCGCTTCGAGGAGACGTCTTGAAGCACAAACGGGTAGGGAATCGCTGGCACCTTGGCCTCTTCTCCTCCCTCGACGGGTACGGATGCCAAGGCCGGTGCATCTGGGTAGGTATCAGTGAAATATAGTCGAATGCCGTCTGTCCACATGACGGACTCGGGTTTGAATTGTCGGCTGTGTGTAAGCGACCTCGACGCGGTGACGCGCGGCGGGCTTGCTGGCATCCAATGTCGGAACTGGGTAAGTATAAGCGCCGCGACAAAAAGGCTGACCGCCGTAACAATTGCGGCAAACCGTCTTATGGATAATCTACGGTGAACTGGAACGTGGTCCGTCCGACCATCCTCCGTCGGCGCGAGGGTTTCCTGAGTTTTGGCACTACTCACGTCCTCAGGAGGACTTAGCGTTTTGACCGGAACGGCCATGCGGTAGCCTAACTTGGGCAGTGTCTCTATAAACTGCTCCCCGTCCGCGTATTTGCGAAAAGCGCTCCGAATCGAGCTGATTTGAAAGGGAATGTTGCCATCTTCGACGAAGCGTCCTTGCCAGACCTTCTCGTTGAGTTCCTCTTTTGTGACAAGGCCTCCTCTCTTTTTCACTAACTCTCGAAGAACGGAAGCAGCGATTGGTGTTAGCGGGATACGAGTGCCGCTTGCGGACAGGATCAGGTTCCTGGAGTCAAAGCAGAAGGGCCCGAACTCGTATTTTTGTGTGGTTTCTTCCAACATGGGCAGCTCTAAGAAATCTCTGCGACAAAATTAACCTTTTTCAAAGGACGGCTTGCTTAAGGGTGTTTAGCGTATACCACGTTCTGTCTGAAGGACACGCTACATTTTGGCGGGCTCTTTGAGACAAAACGTTTGGCTAATCCAATTTGGAGATGACCTATGAAAATGCATCACAAATATTTGTGTACGTTGAGCATGGTTTTGCTGGGAATTTCTCTGATTGCACCGACAGCTCGTCCGCAAGCTTGGACCTCCGATGGGCCCCTTCCGCGGGCGCGCCAGTCAGCCGTGCTCGACCCCAATTCCAATCGCACGATCATTTTTGGTGGTGGCTTTGCTGCGCCTTACATCGGCTCGCCGACTCTGCTTAATGACGTATGGGTACACCATGGCACTGACTGGACAGCCTTGACGCCGACGGGCGACGTTCCGGCCCAGAGACAAGGACATTCCGCCGTCTATGACCCCAACTCGAACACTATGATTGTTTTTGGAGGCGGTGAAGGAAATACGTCGCCCTGTTCGAATGAGGTGTGGACGCTCACCAATGCGAATAACGAGGGAGGAACCCCTGCGTGGGTGCAGCTCTTCCCTGCGGGCAGCGGTCCGGCCCCGCGTATGCTTCACGGTGCAGTCTATGATGCCAACACCAATAGCATGATCGTCTTCGGCGGAGAGGACTGCTTTTCGACGCTCTTCAATGACGTTTGGGTACTTTCCAACGCCAATGGATTGACTGGAACCCCTGCTTGGACGCAACTCAGCCCATCCGGCACTGCTCCGAGCCCTCGAGAAGTGTTCGGATCGGTCACATACGACGCCGTGGAGAATCACTTGATCGTGTTTGGCGGCTTTTTTAATCCCGGTCTTGGCAACGACGTTTGGGTGCTCTCAAGTGCCAACGGTTTAGGCGGCACTCCAACTTGGACGCAGCTTAGTCCGACCGGAGCACTCCCTCCTGCGCGGACGGAGAATTGTAGCGTTTATGATCAAGCTAAAAATCGCTTGGTTATTTTCGGGGGAGAGACTGCGACGGACCTGCTCGGCGATGTCTGGGTCCTGACACATGCAAACGGTGAAGGCGGAACATCAGTCTGGACAGAGACGAGTGCTCCGCAACCCTTTCCTGGCGCCCGCGCAGACCACTCCTGTGTGTACAACCAAGCAAGCAACACGATGACAGTTTTTGGCGGCTTCATCTCAAATTTTGCCGCAACCGTGAGTGATGTTTGGGAGCTAAAAGCTGCAAGTAAAACCCCTTAAACCGAATGCGGCAGCAAATAGCCGGGTTCGTTTTCGAAGTTTCGACAGCAAGCGGCGGGTGCTGGAGGAGGTGCACACCCTTTCGGCACCGAGAGTACCCGCCGCTCAGTGCTGCGAAATCTCGCGAGTAGATGTTCGAGGCAACGGTTAGGCGCGTCGTCGACCATAGCTGTGATAACGTTTGCACTCAGCGGAGCGATGATGGCAGAGCATTCGAGCGGAAGAGGGACGTCACTCGTGGGGAAAGTGGCGCTGGTTACTGGCTCGGCGAAGAGACTTGGCAGGGCGGTGGCGCTGCGGCTGGCGGAAGAGGGCGCGGACTTGGTGATACACCACGGCAATTCGCATGCCGAGGCGCAAGCAGCCGTTGCGGAGATTGAGAGGATGGGGCGGCGGGCTGTGGCCATCTCCGCGGATTTGCGGAAGGTGGACGAGATTCGCGGGCTCTTCGAGAAGGCTGGGAAGGAATTCGGGAGGCTGGATGTATTGGTGAATTGCGCCGCGAATTTTTTACCTGCGAGCGTTATCTCGACGACGGAAGAGATTTGGGACGCGTCGCTGGATACGAATTTGAAGGCTGGATTTTTCTGCGCGCAAGCGGCTGCGCCTCTGCTACGGCGAACGAAAGGCGTGATTGTAAATTTTGCCGACGTTGGCGGATTGCAAGGATGGCCGGGGTACATTCCGCATTCCATTTCGAAGGCGGGCGTGGTTATGTTGACGAAGGTGCTGGCGAAGGCGCTGGCTCCGGAGGTGCGCGTAAATGCCATCGCGCCGGGAACGATTAGCATGCCGGGCGATCCGCCGGAGTGGGAGGCGGATTTTGTGAAGCTGGCGCCGCTGCGGCGAACGGGGACACCGAATGACATCGCAGATGCGGTCTCCTATCTTGTGCACGCAGAGTTTATGACGGGGCATGTGCTCGTCATGGACGGCGGGAGAAGCCTGGGTCCCGCAAAAGAAGAATTTCGCTAAGAGTGTAGTGTGCAGAGAGTCGCGGGGCGGTGTATTCTATTCCCCTTATAGCGTGGATAAGTTTGGGAGGCGCGCCGACGCGCGTGCCGGAATCCGACAAAAGAGGACCAGCCTGATTTATGGACAATGAGACGTACACACACACCGATAGCCCGAGCGACGTAATCAGCGTACCGCACGGACTGGAAGACACGCAGATTCAGGAGTGGCTGGAGTCGCTGGACTCCGTGCTGGAGTCGAGCGGGCCGGAAGTGGCCGCCGAGATATTGGAGAGGCTCCGCGCGCATGCTACCGTTGCCGGGATCGATCTGCCCTTTTCCGCGAACACGCCTTACGCGAACACGATTCCCGCGCGGCTCGAGCCGCTATTTCCCGGCGATCAGCAATTGGAACGGCGGATCAAGAGCTTGATCCGGTGGAATGCACTCGCGATGGTGGTGCGCGCGAACCGCGTGGAACACAACATTGGCGGGCACATTTCCACGTACGCTTCCGCGGCGACATTGTACGAGGTCGGGTTCAATCATTTCTTTCGCGGGCGTTCGGAGGAGTTTGAGGGCGACACGGTTTATTTTCAGGGGCACGCCGCGCCTGGCATGTACGCGCGCGCTTTTCTCGAAGGACGCATTTCCCCGCAGAAGCTCGAAAACTTTCGGCGCGAATTGAAAACAGGCGGCGGGCTTTCGTCTTATCCGCATCCGTGGCTGATGCCGGACTTTTGGGAATATCCGACGGTGTCGATGGGCTTGAGCCCGTTGATGGCGATATATCAGGCGCGGTTTAACCGTTATCTTGAAGATCGCGGCTTAAAGCCAGTGACGGACGCCAAAGTTTGGGCGTTCTTGGGCGACGGCGAGACGGACGAGCCGGAATCGCTCGGAGCGATCACACTCGCCTCGCGCGAAAAACTGGACAACCTAATTTTTGTTGTGAACTGCAACTTGCAGCGGCTGGACGGGCCGGTGCGCGGGAACGGACAGATTATTCAGGAGCTGGAATCGGCGTTCCGCGGCGCGCGATGGAACGTCATCAAAGTGCTGTGGGGCAGCGAGTGGGATCCTATTTTGGAGCGCGACACGGAAGGGCTACTCGTGAAGCGCATGGGCGAACTGGTGGACGGCGAATACCAGAAGCTGGTGGTTTCGTCGGGTGCGTATGTGCGTGAACATTTCTTTGGGAGCGATCCGCGCCTGCTTGCGCTCGTTGAACCGTTGCCGGACGAGGCGCTGCGGCGTTTGCGGCTTGGGGGGCACGACCCGCGGAAAGTCTACGCGGCCTACAAGGCGGCGGTCGAGCACAGAGGCGGGCCGACCGTCATTTTGGCGCGGACGATCAAGGGTTATGGGCTGGGCGAAGCGGGCGAAGGAAAGAACGTCACGCACCAGCAGAAAAAATTAAACGAAGACGAGTTGAAGGAGTTTCGTTCGCGATTTGGGATTCCGCTGAACGACAACGACTGCGTCGAAGTGCCGTTCTACCGGCCGGCCGAGGACAGTATCGAGCTGCAATATTTGCGAACGCGGCGCGAAGCGCTGGGAGGCTACACACCGAAGCGCAGCGTGCGCTCGAAACCGCTAGTGGCCGACCACGACGAACTGTTCCGGGAATTTTTCGACGGCAGCGAGGGCAGGGAAGTTTCGACTACGATGGCGTTCGTGGGAATGCTGCGCAAAATGCTGAAGGATCCGGAGATTGGCAAGCTCGTTGTGCCGATCGTTCCGGACGAAGCTCGGACGTTCGGCATGGAGTCGCTATTCCGGACGGTGGGAATTTATTCGAGTGTCGGGCAGAAGTATGAGCCGGTCGACGTCAACACGCTGCTCTATTACAAGGAAGCGAAGGACGGGCAGATTCTCGAAGAGGGAATTACCGAGGCCGGTTCCATGGCGTCGTTCATCGCGGCGGGTTCGGCGTATGCGACCCACGGCATCAATACCATTCCATTCTTCATTTACTATTCGATGTTTGGTTTCCAGCGCATCGCGGACTTCATCTGGGCGGCAGCCGACATGCGTACGCGGGGCTTCCTGCTAGGCGGAACTTCGGGCCGCACGACTCTTTCCGGAGAAGGATTGCAGCACCAAGATGGCAACAGCCATGTGTTGGCGCTGTCCGTGCCAAATTTGTACGCGTACGATCCTGCGTTTGCGTATGAGATAGCGGTGATTCTGCAGGACGGTATCCGCCGGATGTACAAAGATGGGGAGAGTATCTTCTACTACATCACTGTTATGAATGAGCCGTACGCCATGCCGGCAATGCCCGGAGACGTGAAGGACGGGATCCTGAAGGGCATGTACCGCTACCGGAAGGCGACCAATCCGAAATCGAAGCTGCGCGCGCAACTTTTCGGGAGTGGGGCCATTCTGAACGAAGTCCTTCGCGCTCAGGAAATTCTGGAGACGAAGTACGGGGTTGCGGCGGATGTTTGGAGCGTGACGAGCTACAAAGCGCTCTACAACGATGGTAATGAAGTGGAGCGTTTGAATCGACTTCACCCCGGCGATAAGCCGCGCGTGCCGTATGTCTCGCAATGCCTCGCGGATGCCCCGGGCGTGCTCGTCGCTGCGTCCGATTATTTGAAAACATTGCCGAACATGATCAGCAAGTGGATGCCGCGGCGGCTGGCTTCTCTTGGGACGGATGGATTTGGACGGAGCGAGGGGCGCGCTTCGCTGCGCGATTTCTTTGAAGTCGACTCTCGGTTTATTACCCTTGCGACGCTACATGAACTGCATAGCGACGGGAAAATCGAAAAGTCGGTGATCGATAGGGCGATCAAAGATCTAGGAATCAATACCGAGAAGCCGAATCCTGTTATCTCGTGACAGATTCGTAAGCACGTTGAACAAGTTAAGGCTCTTTGGAGAGGCGGACTTCGGTTCGCCTTTCTTATTTATTGGCGCTCGTTTCCAGCGCGCTCCAGAATTTCGGCAGGCTTTAGGCGGCCGGTGGCGAGTTGCGCGATGAGTTGAGCATTGGCGGCGAGGAAGTCGTAGTTAGCCAGTTCTCTTGGCAGAGCCCAGGCGATTTGCTCGAACTCGTGTGGAGTGACTTCGCTTTCCAGGATGCTCGCGGCGTAAAAACGAATCTCAAGTTCTTCGGACATCGTGGGGTATTTGTGACGTGCGCGAGCCATCTCGATGCATTTTTCAAGCGTGGCGCCAAGTTCTTCCTTAAGTTCACGTGCTAGAGCTACTTCCGGAGTTTCGCCATCTTCCATTTTTCCGCCGGGGAATTCCCACTTGAGGGGAGAAGTGTCGTCACGGCGCCGCTGACCGATCAGAAGACGGCGATCGCTTCGTTCAATCACGGCGGTGACCACGACTTTCATGCTTTCTTTTCCTGTATGGCGATTTTCTGGAAGATGCGCAAGAGTTTTTTTGTTCCCGCGAGCAGTGGCGGACCGGGCGTGTTGAGCAGTTCATCGCGGACGACATAAACGCGCTTGTTGCGAATGGCAGGGAGTTCCTCCCATCTTGCGACATCGTAGGCCGTTTGGGGTTTAGCTCGATCTCCAGTGGCGGCCCAGGCAAGAATTATCACATCAGGGCGTGCAGAGGCGACATGTTCATCGGTTACTTTTTGGCCGGGCGGCAAAACCATTTCGGCGCCGCAGATTTTCACAATTTCGGCGACCCAGGGCGGGGAACTGATGTGAGGGTTCGGCCAAGCCTCGCAGTAAACGCGCAATTTCATTTTACTGGGACGAGTCTGCTTTGCGATGGCGGTAAATTCCTGGCGCATTTTCTTGATTAGGCCTTCGGCTTGCGTCGCGCGGCTGGCGATCCGGCCCAGCATGCGAATGTCGTTGTCGATATCGGCGAGCGAGCGCGGATTCGTGGCTAAGAAGCTGAGCGGATGCTCCAGAAGCTTCGCGAGCGTTTCTTGTTTATAGGGGACCGAGCCGATGACGAGCGTGGGTTTTAACTTGACGATATCGGCTACGGAATCCATGTGCCAGCAATCGCCTAGCTTGGGGAGGCCGTTTACAGGGGCGACGTGGGCGCACCATTTTGTTACGGCAACCAAAGATTTCGCCGCGCCGATGGCACAGAGGATCGAGGTCGTGCTTGGGGCAAGCGATACGATGCGGAGAGCGTTGTGCGTGGCCGATTTCACCCCAGAATTGTAACAAACGTGTAGGTTGCGTAGTTGCAGGGCGCAGCATGCTGAGCCCCTACAAGGAACGCGGGAGCTCACTCGCCGGTCCTTCGAGATTTATTTTTGGTCGAAGATGTCCACCGGCTTGGTGTCGTTGCGCAGTTCGTCTAGATTCAGCCAGTAGTAAGCGCCGAAAGGCTTTTTCTCAGGCCAGATTTCGTCGAGGGTGTTGGCATCGTAGAGCGTGCCGGCTTTCATGACCATGGCGATGTTCGCGGTGTTGTGGATGTCGTCGAGGGGATTGGCGTTGAGGACCATCAAGTCGGCGAGCTTTCCGACTTCGAGTGACCCGAGATCTTTGTCGGCGCCAAGGAAATGCGCGCCGTGGACGCTAGCGACTTCGAGCGCGCCCATGGGCCCGGTGGCGCTGGAAATCATCCAAACTTCCCAATGCGAGCCGATGCCGTGAGCTTGGCCGTGCGAGCCAATCGCGCCGTAGCCACCATTCGCGATGATGTCCGCCAGGCCCTGGGCTTGAACGCCGAAATGATAGTCGGTGAGCGGCCGCAACCAGCGGCGGCGGAGGTGCGGCATCAGTTCGCGCCACGGAGTCCATCGCTGGAGTTTCGCGTCTTTCCAGACGTCGCTGATTTGCTGGAAGTATTCCTCGTTCCACGGGGCCGTGCCGCCTACGGTGAACGTTGGTGAATAGACGGTGTGAGACTGGCCAAAGAATTTCGCAACGTCGCCGTAAAGCGGAACATAAGGCGTGGGATGCTCGAAACCGGTCTGGCCATCCATGAGCATGCTGAGCTTGTGGAGCAGGTCGCTGGAGCCCTCGCCGGTAACGCGCAGACCCTTCTTGCGAGCGATTTCGGTAATCCATTGGCGCTGCTCGCGGTCCGGCTGGAGATATTGTTTGAGCGAGACGACGCCGTAAGACGCAAGCCGGGTGATTTCGTGCTCCGTGACTTCGTAGCTGGTGAGCTCGTTGAAATTGGGCCCGCTTCCATTCAGCAGCGGCGTCGCGGTGGAATACGTGCGCGGCCCAATCGATTTGCCGGCTTCGATCATTTCCGCAAGCGGGAAAACTTCCTCGGACCACGTGGAAGGATCAAGAGTGGTTGTAACGCCGTAAGCAAGATAGACGGCGGACTCGAAATTGTGAGTGGGAGTGATGCCCCCGGATTCACGGTGATGATGAGCGTGCATGTCGACAAATCCCGGAATGATCGTTTTGCCTTTGGCGTCGACCACGCGATCGACGCCGGCCGTCGCGCATGTGCCGACGCATGCAATGCGCCCGCCCTTCGCGACGATCGTGCCGTTCTCGATCACTTTGCGATTCTGCAGCGTGATGATGCGGGCATTCGTCAACGCGATGGAGCCTTGCGCGATGGCGCGCGGCACACTGAGGTGAATCTCGGTGGTGTCGGTCTTGGTGGTGTCCGTGTGGTAGATGAAATATTTGTTCGCGTTGCCGTACTCGATGGTCGCGGCGTCGCGCCAGCGGGGATACATGCCGCCGTCGAGGCTGGCAGCCTTAATCGTGAATACCGGCATCTTGCGATCGAGTCGAATCGCTTCCTGACCCGTCACATTTATGGGCAAAGGAGCGACGTAGACGTTATCGCCTTCCTGATACGCGACTTGCTGGCCGTTGCCCGACACTTGTACGAGCGTGGCGTATGGAAATGTGGCGTGCACGCGATGGTCCGAGCCATCGAGTTGGACGGAGACCAGATCCGTTACACTTTTCGAGTCGAATGGACTAGCGCCCTTTTCAATGCGATGCTCCGTGAAATAAATTCTGCCGCCGGGGCCAAATTGCGGGCGTGCGCCCGGACCTTCCTGTCCGCTGACACGAGCAATCGTCTGCGGATCGCCGCCGCTTGCGCGCTGTAAGACGATGTCGTACCACTCATTGCGAGCCCAATCGCGGCCGCGCAGCGTCGCGCCGGAGCCGCGAGAATAGGCAAGCGTCGCGCCGTCCGCGCTCCAAGTGGGATTTAGATATTCGCCGGCCTCTTTACTAATGACGCGCGGTTCGCCGCCCGCCGCCGGAACGGTCCAGAGCTGGCCGTGCTTGTCATCGTCCCAACTCGTGAAGGCAATGGTTTTTCCATCCGGTGACCAAGCGGGGGAGAATTCTCCGGGCGTGAAGGAATCCGGAGTGAGGCGGTGCGGCTTCCCGCTCGGTAGGTCCATCAGCCAAAGCTTGTGGATGGCCTGGAACACGATGCGCTTGCCATCGGGCGAGGCCGTCTGCCAGCGGATGAATTTTGCTTCAAACGCGTCGTCGCGAAGCGGGATCGGCGAATACGCCATCTCGGAAATGGTGCGGTGAACGTGGACGGTGAATGAAATGTTTTCGACTTTTCCGTTTTCGACCCACAGCTTGCGAATTTTTCCGCCTTGCGAAATCACCATCGACTTGCCGTCGGGCGTCCAGACCATTCCAGGCAAGATCGTCATCTGGCGAGAAATCTCTTCGGATTCGTCCAGCTCGATGGGGTCCATGATCAGGCGTTCTGTACCGGTTTGCAGATCGCGCAGCCAGAGAGCGGTGCGCGGGCCGAAGATGTGGCCTTTGTAGGATTCCGTCCCATCGGGAATGCGCCTGCCGAACGCGACGAATCTTCCGTCAGGCGAAACTTCGGGTGCGATGCCGCCACCGCTAGTGCCCCGGTCTTGTTGTTCGGCTTCACCGCCGGTGATCTCTTCGATCTTGCGGGTTTGCAGGTTCATGCGCCGAAGTTGCGCGCAGCCGAGCATCGGGTCGGTGTGCCCAAAAGGAAGCGGCGAACAGATTTGCAGATCGAAGTAGAGGTACTTTCCGTCGCGAGAAACGGAATGCCAGCCTGGGCCTTTGTCGCTTCCAACCAGTTCAATTCCCGAACCGCCGTCTTTGTGGTACATCACGAGCGACCACCCGAAAGGTGAGCCGCCGTCGCGGCGCGTGCCCTGACGCTGGACAATGATGTAGTTTCCATCCGGAGTCCAGACCGGGCTGATCGCGCGCTGCGTCTTATCTGTGAAGACGGCGCGCGGATTCTTGCCGTCGGCATCCATCAGCCAGAGGTTGTTCTGACCCTTTCGATCGCTGATGAAGGCGATGGTCTTTCCGTCCGGGGAATAGCGCGGAGTCAAGTTGAGCGCGATACCGGAATCCTGTGTGAGGCTTTCGGCTTTGCCGCCGGTCGCGGGCATGCGGTAAACGTGTCCGAGTAGATCGAAGATAATCCACTTGCCATCCGGGGAGACGTCGAGCGACATCCAAGTGCCTTCACTCGTGTCGAAGTCGATGTCACGGGTGGTGCCGCGCGCTAGTGTAGTGTCCCACTCGGCGGCAGACTTCTCCTGAGCCCCAGTCCACGCTGGGGCAAGAATCATGGCGGCCAGCAGCAAGGGAAAAAGTCGCAGGTGGCTATTGCAACCACCAATCTGGGCAATATGCGTATGGGCAGAACGTCGCATCATCATTCTCCGGAGTTTCTCCGCTGGGCGGGCTACCGCTCGCGAAATGAGTTCTACACAATCCTTCTGATAACAAACTGGGGCATTCCCGTGCGCGCGTTGTATCACGCGAGGGTAACAAACGCAACAGCGTCTCACGAATGTGCAACATTTGTTTCTTGCACGATGATGGTGGAAGTGTGTTGCACTCGCGGAGAATTCTTCGAGGTGACTGCACATGAGAAGCATTCTTGCCGCGAGCTTGTTCGCGCTGGCCACGGCCGCGAATAGCGCGGCTATGCCACAAGCTATTCAGGGTGACGACAAACAAGTTGTGCACTTTAAGGGCTCGCTCGATAACGTGAAATATGTATTCGGCGTAGCTCCGCCAGTGGCTCATCTGCGGCCCGGAAATATTCTGGATGCAAATTCGCTAGACTGCTTTGGCAACGGGATTCAAAAGCCCGGCGATACCACCGCCATGGCCATGGGCGACAATCCGCTGACGAGCCAGGCGACACAGCGACGTTTCAGGCGCTCGATTCCAACTACAAAGTGAAAATTCCCATGCATCCGTTTCTGGGCTGCATCGGGGTGGCTCCAGCGAATGGGGAAGCCCGAAGCTCGATTGTCCCGGCGGAATTTGGCGGCAACATGGACGCGCCGGAAGTCAGCGTTGGCAACACGCTCTATCTCCCGGTGAATGTGTCTGGTGCGCTATTTTATTTTGGCGATGGCCATGCCGCGATGGGCGACGGCGAAGTGGCCGGCAGCGCGATAGAAGTGCCAATGCGCGTAAGGCTCCAGTTCGACGTGGTGAAAGGGAAGCGGACCGGCTGGCCACGTTTCGAGAACGAAAAGGAAATCATGACGACGGGAATCTACCGTCCGGTGGATGACGCCGTACGAATAGCGTTCACCGAGCTGGTGGCGTGGATTCACGCCGACTATGGTCTTTCTGAGTTGGGTGCGTACGAGTTGCTTTCCAAAGTCGGGAAAATTCATCTGACTGAGATGGTGGATCCGAATTACGTTGTGGTCGCTTCCGTCGAAAAGAAATATCTGCCGCCGCATGTCTCTGGCAGTACTAACAAAACTGCAGTTCACTGACCGTGACAGCGGACTTCCCATGTGCTTTTAAGTGAACCCTGTCGGTGTGGGCTTGAAGTCCTTGACGGTGGGGTTTTGCGGCAGTGGCTCGCGCCACAGCACTTCGTGAACGTCGATGGGTTCATCGCGGCCCTTGAGTTTCATCGGTAACATAGGGCAGCAGGAAATCTCCTGCCCGATTTGCTTATACGTCGCGTTGGAAATGACAATCTGCGCGGGTCCCGCCTGAGACGTCAGACGCGAGGCAACGTTCACCGTGTCGCCGATTGCCGTGTAATCCATGCGGCGTTCCGTCCCGAGGAATCCCACCACCGCTTCTCCTGTGTGAATGCCGATTCCGATATTGAGGGGCGGTTTCCCCGAAATCCGATTCAGCTCTTCAAGGCTCTTCTGCATTTGCACAGCCGCGCGCACGGCTGCGTCCGCATCATTCTGCAGGGCAAAAGGCGCGCCGAACAGCGCCATCAATCCATCGCCCAGATATTTATCCAGAGTTCCATCGTGCTCAAAAATCACGTTGGTCATGCGCGAGAAAAACTCATTCAGAACCTCAACGGCTTCTCGCGGTTTCATTTTTTCCGCCATGCTGGTAAATCCGCGCACGTCGGCAAACAGAAGCGTAATCCGCTGGCTTTCGCCGCCGAGCCGGATGTCAGCTGCTTCCGCTGTAATTTTTCTGGAGATCGACGGCGAAAGGAAACGCTCCAGCGCGCTCAATTGCACGCCCTGCCGTTTCACTTCGCTTTTTGCCATCACGCGGTCAATCACCAGCCCCGCCTGCGCCGCAATCACCGCAAAGACTTCCAAGTCCTCCGGCGTAAACGTCCCGCGCTTGGAGAGGTTGTCCACATAGAGCAATCCAAAAAGTCGTTCGCGACTGCCCAGCGGCGCGCACATCGCCGACTGCATTCCAGACATCGCCATGCTCTGGCTGCCCGAGAATCGCACGTCTTCTTTGGCGTCCATGACCAGAAGCGGCCCCTTGCTCTCCATCACCTGCTGAATGATGGCGCGCGAGAGTGCCATCTGCGGCGTCGATGTTTTCGGAGCCTGGCGGTAGCGCAGGATTGCGGGCAGAAAAGTATAATTTTCCGCCGACTGCGGCGCATCGCGCAGGGAGTCCTCCGTAAGTAACATGGCGTAGCCGCGCTCGGCGCCATCGATCTGCAGCACAAGGTCAAGAACGCATTCCGTCACGTCTTCCACCGTATTTTTGTCGCCTAACGCTCTGCTGACCTGATAGAGCAACGTGAGCAACCGATTCTCACGCTTGAGAAATTGGATCCGGCTGTCCGTATCGACGCGAGGTTCGGTCCAATCCGTCGATGGCTTTGCCTTGGACCGCTCCAGTAGCTTCGCGACGCTCTCCTGATCGATGATTTGAGTCAGATGCGAAGCAAGCTCCGGTGAAGTCTTCGCCACTACCGCGCTGCTTGTCATGTTCTCAAATCGAAGCTTGATATCGCCCAGCCCGATGACGTCGCCGCTCTTCAGTTCGGCGCGCTCGATGCGCACCCCGTTAACAAGCACTCCGTTAGCGCTGCGCTGATCCGTGACAACCCAATTGTCGCGTTTGCCTTCGAGAACCGCGTGACTGCGCGAGATGCTGGAGTGGGGAAGGGTGATATCGTTGGACGCTGCTCGCCCGATGTGAATCGTCGAGCCGTCCTGCAACTCATAGAGACGCGGCTGGGAGCCGGGCCGTTCGATAATTAGCCGTGGCATGGTTGGACAAATGCGCTAACGATATGTTCAGCCACTTTGCCGAAGTGCGCAACGAGAGTGTGGCGGCAATTGTCCGATTTTGCAATCCAGCGCTTTCCATTGGCCCGCAATGGAATGGCCTAGGGCAAATTAGGCTACGATAGCCTCATGTTCAGTGACCTGGTTCTCGACCACTTCCGCAACCCTCGGAACGTTGGGAAGGTGGCAAATGCCAGCGCGGAGGTGCAGGCCACAAATCCTGTCTGCGGCGATATTTTGGAACTAGCAGTTCGTGTTGAGGAGGGCGTAATTAGGGAAGCCCGCTTCCTCTGCCGCGGTTGCACCACATCCATTGCCTGCGCGTCCTTTTTAACGGAGCATCTAACAGGTAGTCCTCTCGCTGCCGCGCGTTCGATAACGCCCGACACTATCTCCGAGAATCTCGGCGGTCTGCCGCATGCAACATTTCACGGTGCGCAACTCGCAGCAGAAGCTCTCGCTCTTCTTCTTCAGAAATTGCCTTAGCTGAATGCAGCCAGGCTAGCGAGATTCAGCCGCGCAAAGCTTTCTGCAAAGTGTCAGGGTCGTTCAAATTCAGTACGCAACCTTCCTCATTCGTTTGGACGACCTGCACTTCGCCTGCATGCGCCCACACCACGGAGCGCGCGCCCGTCTCGAGCGGAGCCTTCATCAAATCTTCGTACAAGCCCGCTGAAAAAATGACTGGGTGCCCACGTCGACCTTCATAAACCGGAAGTACGATGGATTTATGGGAGCTGTAAAAACTGTCGATCAGCTCGCCGACTAGTCCTGAGCTGATCAGCGGGTGATCGATCAAGAGAAGCAGGATGCCGTCCGTGTTCGGTGGCAGACTTCGCAGTGCCGCCTGGATAGAACTTAATTGCCCTTTTTCCCACTCGTCGTTGACGACCACCTCATCAGGCGCCAGATTCACTTCATTGACGATAGGGCCTGCGTCGGCTCCCAGTACCACGCGGCGTACTCCAATTTTTGGGTGACGGGCCACGTCCAGCAGGTGTTCAAGGAAGGGACGTCCCTGATAGGAGAGCAGCGCCTTCGGCGAGCCCATCCGGCGCGATGCGCCGCCCGAGAGGATGACGGCAGCGAGCATGCCACCTCTTTCAGCGTTCCGTGAGTGCGGGCCTGGCTTCGTAATTCAATTTCTTATGCGCAGCCGATTCCGCATTGCGGCGAATGGCAATCAGCTCCGCCACGATACTGATGGCAATCTCCTCAGGGGCAAGCGCTCCGATTTCCAGTCCCATCGGCGCGAACACGCGCTGAAATTCCTCTGGGCGATAGCCGCCGCTCTCCAACGCTTTATACACCGAAAGCACTTTGCGTTTGCTTCCAATCATTCCCACGTAACGCGCGGCCGTTCGAACGGCCCACCCAAGCACGCGCATGTCTTCTTTGTGTCCGCGCGTGACGATAATTAGATAACTCGCGGCATTCGGATGAATCTTGTCGAAGGCATCCTCGTATGTCGTGTAAATTTCCTGCGCCATTGGAAAGCGTTCCGAGTTAGCGAATGCCTCGCGGTCGTCCACAACGCAAACCCCAAAGCCCGCCGCGCTGGCCGCCTTCGCTACCGCCATCGAAACGTGCCCGCCCCCAAACAAATACAAAATCGGTTGCGGCAAAATGGGTTCCACGAAAACTTCCAGTGTGCCACCGCAAATCAAACCGTTGTCGTAACTCGCCTCATTATTCAGATTAAATACCATTTTGCGCGGCGCTTCCTTGTGCATCACTTCTTTGGCGGCTGCCCAAACTTCTGCTTCCACGCACCCACCACCGATGGTTCCCGCGATCGAGCCATCATCCCGCACCAGCATCCGCGAGCTCTCGTAACTCGGGATCGAGCCATTCGTGTGCACTATGGTGGCCAGTGCACCACGCCGCCCCGCGCGCCTCATTTTTACGATCTCTTCGAACAGATCCACGCTCTGCCTCAGCCCTCAGCCTACGGCGCGTCCCGAGCCATGTCAATGCGCGTGCACCCTAGAGGACGGCTTTCTGGACACTCTCTCAACCGGATGTTACCTTGCGATTCTCACACCACATGCGGGGGCGCAATGAAAGCGATTCGATTCCATCAGCACGGCGGACCGGAAGTATTGAAGTACGATGAGGCAGCGGTGCCTGTCGTGCGCGCGAATGAAGTGCTGGTGCACGTCAAGGCTTGCGCGCTGAATCGCCTCGATCTATGGGTGCGCGGCGGTTTGCCCAATGTCCCGATTCCGCTTCCACACATCCCGGGTAGCGATGTCGCCGGCGAAGTGGCGGAAGTCGGCGCGGACGTCACGACGGTTAAAGTCGGCCAGAAAGTGGTGCTGGCCCCTGGCGTTACGTGCGGCAAATGCGCTGCCTGCCTTTCCGGGCACGACAACCGCTGTCGGCAATTCACCAACCTGGGCTACATGATCGACGGCGGCTGCGCGGAATTCGTGCGCTGCCCGGAAGTCAACTGCATGCCCTATCCAGAAAATCTTTCGTTTGAAGAGGCGGCGAGTATCCCGCTTGTCTTTCAAACGGCTTGGCACATGCTGGTCGCGCGTGCTGAACTCCAGCCTGGCGAAGATGTTCTGATTCTAGGAGCGGGAAGCGGCGTTGGCAGCGCAGCGATACAAGTCGCCAAGTTTTTTGGCGCACGAATCATTGCAACCGCGGGAACCGACGAGAAATTGGCTAAGGCGCGCGAACTCGGCGCCGACTACGTCATCAACCACAAATCGCAGAAAATCCGCGAAGGAGTGCGCCGCATCACGAATAAGCGCGGCGTCGACGTGGTCTTCGAGCATGTAGGCACCGCGACATGGGACGAGAGTGTAGCAAGTCTCGCTCTCGCGGGCCGCCTGGTGACCTGCGGCGCTACGACTGGCTACGACGCCAAGATCGACCTGCGCTTTTTATTCAGCCGCCAACTCTCCTTGCTCGGCTCCTACATGGGAGCGAAGTCGGAACTCCAAACGGTCATGAAACTTGTGGCGGCGGGCCGCTTCAAGCCCATCGTCGATCGAGTCTTTCCGCTGGCGGAAGCGGCCGCCGCGCACTCCTATCTCGAAGCGGGATCGCAGTTTGGCAAAGTAGTTCTTTCCGTGTAGCGAATTCGCGCGGGAACTCTGCTATTCTCTCCGCGTCTCGCGCAGGAAAAAAGGAAGCTGCAAATATGGCAAGCTGGCAGGCTCATGTTTCCGCTTGGGTCGTCAAATGGCGTGTAAAGCGCAAGCTTCGCGGCGTGCGCGATTACCGCGTGGCGCGAAAGATCCTCCGCCCGGATCCGTACAAAGTGCCGGCCTCGACTCGCATCTCTCCTTCGCAGGTTGGAGGAATTCCCGGAGAATGGGTCGAAGGACCCGCCGCGGCAAAAACGGTTCTTTTGTATCTGCATGGCGGCGGCTATTTCGCATGTTCGGCGCAATCCCATCGTCCTATCACTGTTGGTTTCGCCCTTCTTGGTTTTCGCGTACTGGCTCCTGATTATCGCCTCGCGCCAGAAAGTCAGTTTCCCGCTGCGGTTGATGACGCGGTTGCCGCTTATCGTGGGCTCCTCGCCGAAGGTCATTCCGCCGGGAGCATCGTAGTCGCAGGAGATTCCGCCGGCGGCGGCCTGGCGCTATCTTTGCTGCTCGCCCTTCGCCAGGCTGGGACTCCGCTTCCGGCAGGTGCGGCTCTTTTTTCGCCTTGGACCGATCTGGCCGCCACGGGCGAATCCGTCATCACTAATGCCGACCGCTGTGCCATGTTTAATGGACCCGACATTGGTCCAAGTGCGCGCTATTATTTGGGCACTACAGACCCGCGTAACCCGATTGCCTCTCCGCTCTATGCCGATCTCAAAGGTCTTCCTCCGCTGCTCATACACGTAGGCGCAGACGAAGTGCTGCGCGACGATTCCACTCGCCTCGCCCAACGCGCCCGGGAAGCCGGCGTGCGCGTCGAACTTAAGATTTGGCCCGTTGTTCCTCACGCTTGGCAACTTGCGCCGCACATGATTCCCGAGGCTCGCCAGTCGCTACGCGAGAGCGCAGCCTTTCTCCATTCTTTAACTGCTCCGGAGGCGTCGAACAAAGTAGCATGAAGTCTCATGACGGATAATTCCATGCAGACCGGTCAGCCAGAAGTAATCAACGTCGACGTGCTCATCGTAGGCGGCGGTTTCTCGGGGCTATGCATGGCCATCAAGCTTCGCGAAGCAGGGATGAACTCCTTTCTGCTGATCGAGAAAAGCGACGACATCGGCGGAACCTGGTACGACAATCGCTATCCCGGCTGCGCCTGCGACATTCCTTCGCATCTGTATTCCTTTTCCTTCGAGCCATCGCCGGATTGGACGCGAATGTATCCCGGCCAGCAGGAAATTCATGCGTATCTAAAGCGCTGCGTCGAAAGTTACGAACTCACGCCGTATATCCGGCTGAACACACGCTTTCACGAAGCGACCTGGAATGAAGTCGAGGGTGTTTGGCACGCCACTGCGGGGGAGGGAATGCGTATCCGCGCGCGTGTACTCGTTTCTGGTATTGGCGCTCTACATATCCCATCATTTCCCAAACTGAATGGCATCGACAGTTTCGCCGGTCCAAAATTTCATTCCTCCAACTGGGACCACAACGTCGATCTCGCTGGCAAGAACGTAGCCGTCGTCGGCACCGGCGCGAGCGCCATCCAGTTCGTTCCTCAAATTGCTCCTCGTGTTGGCAAGCTTTATCTTTTCCAGCGCACTCCGCCCTGGATCGTCCCACGCATGGATTTTCCTATTGCAGAAAAGTGGAGAAAGAGATTCCGCCGCTTTCCAATCCTCATGCGCGCCTTTCGCCGATTTATTTTCTGGCGGCAGGAGTTTCGCGTTCTCGGCTTCCTGGGTAATCGCTTTGTTCGCGGCAAGGCCACCGAAATCGCGATCCACCACATGGAAAAGCAAATCAAGGATCCAAAACTTCGCGCCGCCCTCAAACCCGACTACGAATTAGGATGCAAGCGCGTCCTCGTTTCGGATGACTACTATCCTGCTCTCACCAGACCAAACGTGGAGCTGGTCACCACCGGCATCGCGGAAGTCCGCGAGCGCAGCATCGTTACCGAAGATGGCACCGTGCGCCCCGTTGATGTCCTTATCTTGGGCACGGGTTTCCGCGCCACGGAGCCACTCATCGGCGTCCGCATCGTGGGCCGCGGCGGCATCGAAATCCACGACGCCTGGCGTGAACGCATGAGCGCCTATCTCGGCATAACCGTCAGCGGCTATCCCAACCTCTTCTTACTTCTCGGCCCCAACACCGGCCTCGGCCACAATTCCGTCGTCCTGATGATCGAAGCCCAGGTCCGCTATGTCATGAGCTGCCTGCAACTCATGAAGCGCGCCAAAAGCCACGTCCTCGAAGTCCGCCCAGAAACGCAAAAGCAATTTGTTGAAGACATCCACCGCCGCCTCGCTGGAACCGTTTGGCAGTCCGGTGGCTGCCGCAGTTGGTATCAGGACCTTCGCACCGGGGAAAATGTCGCGCTTTGGCCCGGCTCCGTTGTCTCCTATGAACGGCGCACCAAGTCCGCCTCTCTCGCCGACTACGAATTGACCTAGCAACTGCGGAACTATCGAACCACCTGCGTTTGTGTCCACCGCCCGCCTATGCCAAAATGAACCTTGGCAGACGAGGCCACCATGAGCACATCTCTCGGCAAGCACGTCACACTCACCAAGCCAGACGACTTCGGCAGCTTGCTCGAAGACGAAGGCATCATTTTCACCACGCTGGACAAAGCCGTGAACTGGGCCCGCAAAAGCTCTATCTGGCCTCTCGGCTTCGGTCTCGCCTGTTGCGCCATAGAAATGATGTCCATGGCCGCCGCCCGCTTTGACGTCGCCCGTTTCGGCGCAGAAGTTTTCCGCCCCTCGCCGCGTCAAGCCGACCTCATGATCGTCGCTGGCCGCCTCTCTCAAAAAATGGCTCCTGTCATCCGTCAGCTGTACGATCAAATGCCCGAACCCAAGTGGGTCATCTCTATGGGCGCCTGCGCTACCTCAGGCGGTGTCTTCAATAACTACGCCATCGTGCAAGGCTGCAACCAGGTTATTCCCGTCGATGTATACGTCCCCGGCTGCCCGCCGCGTCCCGAGGCCGTCCTCTACGCCATCCTCCAGCTCCAAAAGAAGATCGACAACGAAAAGGGCTCGTTCAAGCGCGCCCTGAATCTCGATTAGGTAGCACAGACTTCAGTCTGTGCGCTTTTTGAATGACCGCATGTTGAGGTTTAACTTAAAGCCCTACCGAATTGTTCCGACAGCTGTGTTTTTTTCAATGCTTCTGCTATCCGGCTGTTGCTACATGTATCCCTGCTATTACAAGAGACCGCAGCCACAGCCACCCTCTGGCTGGACGCTAGTGTGGAACGACGAATTTTCTACTCCAGACGGCTCCTCTGCCGATCCCACCAAATGGACCTACGACCTGGGTGGCAAAGGCTGGGGCAACCACGAATTGGAGTCCTACACCAACCGCCCCGAAAACGCTCACATTGAAAAAGGTAATCTCGTCATCACCGCACAAAAAGAAACCTACACCGCCGCCGACGGTATCACCCGCGATCACACTTCCGCGCGCCTGAAAACACAAGGCCTCTTCACCCAAACCTACGGCCGAATTGAAGCTCGCATCAAAATTCCAGCAGGGCAAGGAATGTGGCCCGCCTTCTGGATGCTCGGCGAAGACATTCCCACGGTCGGTTGGCCGAAATGCGGCGAAATCGACATCATGGAAAACATCGGCAAGGAGCCCGACAAGATACATGGCTCTCTGCACGGCCCCAGCACTGCCGCCTATACCAGCGACCTCACCTCGATCTTGACCCTCCCCGCTGGCCAGAGCTTTGCCGACGACTTTCATATCTACGCCGTCGAATGGTCCCCCGACACGGCCCGCTTCTACGTCGACGCCAATCTCTACGCCACTTTTCGCTCTTCAGACTGGCCCGCAGGCGGCAAATGGGTTTTCGATCATCCTTTCTTTATCATTCTCAATCTGGCCGTAGGTGGCGATTGGCCGGGCAGTCCCGATGCATCCACAAAATTTCCGCAAAGCATGTTCGTCGACTACGTCCGGGTTTATGCTAAGCCACTAGTTTTGCCCCGCTAGATTTAGCTTGCCAAAAGGAGAATCGCCAAACATGTCGGTCCCTAACGATCCTGCCCGCCAGTTCCTCCGCCACACCATAGCCACAGTCGCCTATCGCGGCGGGAAGGCCCTCCGGGGCGCGCCTGCTTTGTTCGCAACATTCACTCTGGGCGATAGCCCTCGTACTCCCGCCAAAATTGTCGCGCACATGGGCGATCTCTTTGATTGGGCTCTCTCAATGGCTCGGGGCGATGCCGTCTGGCGTGATTCTCAGCCGCTCTCGTGGGATACCGAAGTCTCTCGCTTCTTTTCCGCACTCAAAAAGTTCGACGACTACCTCGCCTCTCCAGAACCCCTGCATTCTCCCGCCGAAGGCTTGTTCCAGGGCCCTATTGCTGACGCACTTACCCACATTGGCCAAATTGCCATGCTCCGCCGTCTCGCCGCTTGCCCCATCAAGGGCGAAAACTATTTCAAAGCCGAGATCGTCGCCGGCCGCGTAGGCCTGGAGCAAACCGCCCCGCGCCGCGAATTCGATTAAGCCAAAGGAAATTATTCAGAGGAGTTTTCTGAGGAACTTCGCGAAACAGGGTTCGAACTTACTTCGCCGCCGCCGCTTCCGCCGCCAGTGCTTCTGGGAATTTGGAAACCACTGCTGTCCCGCCAGCCCAGTTCAACTTGTTCCCAAGAGCGTTGTGGTCCTTGCGCACATAACCCATTCCAATCGCGCGCGTCAAAAA